>ERZ761609.533-NODE-533-length-43208-cov-11.132459_pt1 | contig 43208 bp, 36 predicted proteins | sample MGYA00511163_ERZ761609 | MGnify/ENA primary metagenome ERZ761609 (study PRJEB28899, sample SAMN02445070) | bioreactor sludge metagenome | biome: EBPR sludge | place: Australia: Brisbane, Thorneside Wastewater Treatment Plant | collected 2011-12-16 ... | reverse complement strand
CAAAGCGGTAATTAAGAACAAGTTTGTAATTCGGATATTTACTGAAAATCATTCATGGCTCAGATTTTGTGGAAAAGTTCTACCTTTAATTGAGTTATGAAACACCTTTACTTCCTTATCATTTTCGGAATATCCGTTATTCCGGGAATGGGGCAAAACTTCCCCAACGACGGGACATTAGGTGGTTGGGCTACCGCATCTGCTCACGATAAATTCTCAAAAGACGCCATTACAACCAGCTTCAAGGATGCAGATACCACTCAGCCATTACCCATTTATTTTGGCGATACCCTCAAGCCTATCCCAATTGCCTATATGCCGAAGGGTGATTCCATTGGTAGTTATGTTTTGCCTCCCGGATTATATGAAATGACGGTTCAGAGTTATTGCATCAAAGCAGGAACCTACGGACCAAGTCAGGGCGATGGATATTGTTATGCGGCCTTGAATGGTCCACAAAAGAACCTGATGATTTCAGCGCTTACCAATGCGAAAAAACATCCACGACTTTTGCAGCAGGATGTGCAGGTTTTACTTTGGGCAATTATTGCCAGAGCACGGTTTAATGACATGAATGAACGACTTAAAGTAATAACCCTTACTTTATTGAATGCCAAAGAAATATTGCAGATGAACAAAACCGGATTGGGTTTGATCCCAAAACCTTTTCTGGCAAAAATGGCGACCCAATTACCGCCGCTTGTTTATGAAATTGTAAGGGCCGAAAACCAGATGCGGCAACTCTTTTACAATGCAAATACTGTCTATTCCGAATACGAAAGATGGGCATTACGTTCCGGAATGGCACCGGTTGACCGTCCCGATATTCGTCGCGGAAGATGGTGCAAACATCCTTGCGGCTATTATATCCGTTTTTACCCACAATCCTACAATAAAACAAAAGTACAGGTTTATGTCCCGGAGGATTTTTCGTCAAGGGCAAACCCACCCTGTAGTGTCAGAACCAAATACGAAGGAGCTGAATTACACGGCGTTTTATTCAATCTGCTCGGTGGAGTTGCTGTTCCGGCCAATACCCAATCGCAACGCTTATTGCTGAGTAATACCGAAGCCTTATGATCAATCCACAGCCCGAATTGCAATTTCTTTCCCGTTAAACTGAAAATGATCTCCGGCCCGCTTTCCAAGCATTTCCCTAGCGATGGGAGATTGCGGACTGATGGCATACACCAATGAACCTGAGCTGTTCAATTTTCCAATTGCAGCACCAATAAAATAAACAGCAGTATCTGTTTTTACCAGACTTCCTGATCCGATTATCGGTTTACTTTGTGCAGGATCAATTCTTTCCAGATCACGCAGCATTTGTCGCGTGTTTTCGAGTTGAACAGATGCCAGCTCAATTTCATTTTGGGCCATTGCTCTTGCTGTTTCATGCTTATCTCCGGCGCTGCTCTTGGTTTCGGCATTGGCCGATTCCTGAATTTCAGCAAGCGAATGCAAAATATCCTGAAGCTTCTGCTCCAAAACGACCTTGCAGGTCATCCAACATTCCTGCTTATTCACACAGAATAATGATCAGGCTTCTACAATCTCAATATCTACAATCTTATCGCCCTGACGGATCTGGTCGATGATTTCGAGTCCTTCCACCACTTTTCCAAAACAGGTGTGGTTGCGATCGAGATGTGCGGTGTTTGCTCTGCTGTGACAAATGAAAAATTGTGATCCTCCGGTATTTCTTCCGGCATGTGCCATACTCAAAACACCTCTGTCGTGAAACTGATTGCCACCGGTCAATTCGCAATCGATTTTGTATCCGGGACCACCGTTACCAATTCCGTTTGGACAACCGCCCTGAATTACGAAGTTGGGAATAACACGGTGGAAACTCAATCCTTTATAAAACCCGCTTTCGCTTAGTTTAATGAAGTTGGCAACAGTATTCGGAGCATCAGCGTGGAAGAATTCCACTTTCATATCTCCTTTTTCGGTGTGAATGATCGCTTTTTTCATAATTCAATTTTGTGCTGCAAAGATAACAAGCAATTTATTCCCCAAGGGAAAAGTATTTCGATCCGAATCGTTCGTGAATGGCACGATCAATCGATTCCCGGTGATCGGGATGAGCAATGCTGCATAAGGCTTCTGCCCTTTGCTGAAGATTTTTACCAAAAAGATTAACTACTCCATATTCGGTTACCACGTAATGAACATGTGCTCTTGTTGTTACCACTCCTGCTCCTTCTTTCAGAACAGGAACAATGCGCGAAATGCCTTTGTTGGTGACCGATGGAATGGCAATAATGGGTTTACCTTCTTCAGAAAACGATGCTCCACGAATGAAATCCATTTGTCCACCCACACCGGAATATTGCATTTTACCAATGGAATCGGAGCAAACCTGTCCGGTAATATCAATTTCAATAGCACTGTTTATGGCTACCACCCTTGGATTGGCGCGGATGGTTCGTTCGTCGTTTACATAACCCGCTTCCAGAAAGGCAAACTGAGGATTATCATCAATAAAATCGTACAATTTGCGTGTTCCTATTGCAAAGGATGTAACGGTTCTGCCTTTGTATTTTTTTTTGAATTTATTGGTCACCACTCCTTTTTCAATAAGTTTCATTACACCGTCGGAAAACATTTCGGTATGCACTCCGAGGTCTTTATGTCCGCTCAAAGCTTCCAAAACGGCATCCGGAATGGTACCGATACCGGCCTGAATAGTGGAACGGTCTTCGATAAGGGAGGCACAATGTTTCCCGATTGTCCTTTCCAATCCGGTTATTTTACTTCCATAATCCACCACCGGAAGCTCCTGCTCTGCTTCTACCAGATAATGAATTTCTGAGGTATGAATCAATCCATCACCATGTGTCCTTGGCATTTTAGCATTGCATTGGGCAATCACTATACGGGCAGCACGCACAGCAGAACGGGCAATATCTACAGATACACCCAGGGAGCAATACCCGTGTTGGTCAGGCGGACTAACCTGTATTATGGCAACATCCGGTTTCAGGAAGCCACGTTCGAACAGTTTATGAATTTCACTGAGGAAAATGGGAATATAATCACTCGGACCTTCATTAACGGTTTGCCTCACGGGAGTAGAAACAAACAATGAATTAAAAATGAATTTATGCATAAATTCCGGTCGCGCAGGAGCCACATCGCCAAGCAGACTGATGCTTACAAGCTCCAGTTGTTCCCAATGATCGGCCATTGCAGCCATTTGGTTTAGCAGGTAGGTAGGACTGGCAGCACTACCCTGGACAAAAACGCGGGAGCGATTCGGTATGGACGCCAGAGCTTCGACGGCGGTTAGTTTTTGCATGGTCTAAATTTACGGCTTTTCAGCAGGAAGCGGAAAAAGGGTTTCGGTCACCCAAATTGTTTGATGCTTCAACTCTGCAAACGAGTGAACAGTTGTTTGAATTTGTATTTTTTTACCTCTCAAAAACTCAATGGCAATTTGGAACGATTCCTCGTTTAAATCCCTGAAAGCAAGTGTTGCATGCGGATGCCAGGGATGAGAATACTCAGGAAACTTACCGGGAAAAGCGCTTTGCATTTTTTTGACCAACTCCTGTTGATGGGAATAAATCTCCTGTGGAATTTCAGGTTGAATAAAAACAACATCCTTGCGAAAATGGCCAAATCCTTTGAGCTTTATTTCAAACACATGAATTTGACGTGACCATTCTTCCAGCAGCTGTTTTTTGATTATGATTTCCTCTTCTGTAAAAGTGGCAGGAGGAAGTAGTGTGATGTGTGGAAGAATTTTTAATGTATGTCGGGCATTTGTTCGTTCAGCCAGTTCTTGTTTTAGGCTTTGAATTTCAGCTGAAACATCATCCTGAAAAAGAAAGGCAGTGAAAAACAATTGTGGTTTCATTCCTCGGGAACTGCATAGGGAAAATGGAACCAGTATTTAGTGCCTTTCCGCTGATCTATTCTGATTTGGGCATCCAACTGATCGGCAAGCATATGAATCAGTTCCAGTCCGAAACTCGAATAAGCATCGCTTTGTGTAGCCGGAAAACCATTGCCGTTATCGTATATCTCAAGACTCATTCTGCCCGGTTCATCTCCATTGGAAAAGTGAATTCCTATTTCTCCCTTCTTCTTTCCTGTAAAGGCGTGTTTAAAGGAATTGGTCACTATTTCATTTACAATTAATCCGAACGGAATGGCCTGATCAATCTTCAGCCGAATAGGTTCCCCGGGTGGAACAAGATCAAAGTGTATCTCCACTCCTGGTGGAGTAATGGATTCTCCAGCACTCTCGGCGACTGTGCTCAGATACTCAAAAAGATCTACCCATCCCAGGTTGGACTGGTACAACTTTTCATGAACAATGGCCATGGTTTTAATGCGCGACTGACTCTCGAGAATGAGTTTATGGAGTTGCGGATGTTCGAAATACGAGGATTGCAGTTTTAATAAACTTGAGATGATTTGCAGGTTGTTTTTTACCCGGTGATGAATTTCTTTCAGCAGTACTTCCTTTTCTGCCAGACTTGATTTGATGGCCTCTTCAGCCTGTTTACGTTCAAAGAATTGCGGGATGGAATAAACGTCGTTGGAGTCATGAATCTCACTCACTCCTGGTAGATAGTCTTTAATTCGGTGAGGAGGAGCCATAACAAAGCTGCACTTATCGTGACCCATAGCCCGGCAAGTAACTTCAACAGCTGTAAGCGGTAAACCAAAACTTGCCTCACACCAACCGGAACTGTATCCGGCATTCATAATACAAACCGGGAAATCAGATGTTTTACCTGCGTTTACCCAACTGTCTGCTTCGAAGGAAAAAGGATGATCGTACTTTAAAAGGAAATTGTCGTCGGGACTCGGATTCGATTCGGGTGAAATATCGACAAATGCCCAACCGGTATATGCAAAATGAACGGGACCGGCGGATAGTTTTTCAACCGGATTTTTAAGATTCATTACCTTATGAAAAGCCTTGGCATCCTGCAATCCGATCACATGTGCCATATCGAAAAGGAAATTCCGTCCGATCTCAACGGCTTCTTTTTCTCCCTTATCGGAATAGAGGTCCTTGAGTTTCTCAAAAAAATCGATGGATAAAGCTGAAGCCCGCACAAGAATGTACCGCTGACCTTCAATCTCGATGGTTGCCTTTGTAGGTTCAATTTGAATGCCGCTGAAATATTTTCCAACTGTTTCCTGAGCACGTTGAAAAATGTCTTCGAATGGTTCAGGCACTTTTACTGTTTCTCCATTCAGATGAATGGACCGGATACCTTTACGCAACAGTGCATTTTCCCTTTCGAGTAAAGCAATGCGCAGCAATAGATCGGAATTATTTTCCGGTTTATCCTTTCCTTTTCCGGCCATTTAACCAACAAGTTAAGGAAGTTTTTCATCCTGCAATACGCAGGACTTAATTTTCAGGATTCTCCTCAGGAACACCCTCCACTTCGGGCAAAACAGGATTTGAGATCAGAACAGAATCTTTGGCAATAATACCCGAATCGGAATAGCTTGCAAAGGTCCTGCAATTATGAGGTTTCGAAATGGTAACACCGGGTTCAGGGAATTTCCCTTTCGACAGCAAGAGCTTTTTATCCGTATAAAGCAGATCCATGAATTTTCCGTACACAGGTAATGCTGTTCGGGCTCCTTCACCGGTTTCGGAAGTACGGAAACGAATACGGTTATCATCTGCACCAACCCAAACTCCGGTCACGTAATCTTTGGTCAACCCGATATACCAACCATCTGCATAATTGCTCGAAGTACCGGTCTTCCCTCCTACTTCATTGCCATGTACAAATTTAAATTCCCATAGCGCCTGTGAAGTACCGCCTGGTTCTTCAAATCCGCCACGCAGCATATATGTCATTAACCAGGCTGTTTCTTCGGAAATAGCTCTTCTGCTTTCGGGTTTAAATTCTGCAATGGTATTCCCCTTGCGATCGGTAATATGGGTTACCAACATCGGTTCATTCCAAATTCCTTTGTTCATGTAAACCGAATAAGCTCCAATCAGTTCAATCAAAGTAACATCGTTCGATCCGAGTCCGATTGATGGAACCGCTTTCAATGGACTTTTAATTCCCATTCGCTTTGCGAGTTCTGCTACATTTTCCCAACCCACTTTTTCGGTGAGCAAGGCTGTAACCGTATTGATGGATCTACCCATTGCATGCCGCAAAGTAACCAGTTGTCCGGAGTTGGACCAATCGGCATTATGGGGTGTCCACACTTTGTTTTCTCCGTTTTCCTTGTATTTGATCGCTACGGGAACATCCGGTAATTTATCACAGGGTCCCCAGCCTTTTTCAATTGCGGTAGTGTAAACAAAAGGCTTAAATGTGGAGCCCGGTTGGTTCATGGCAACACTAACGTGATCGTATTTGAAATAATCGTAATTGACTCCACCAACATATACTTTCACATGAGCGTTGGCTGGATCGATGGTAATCATTCCGCAATGCAGAAAGGCGATGTAGTGTTTGATGGAATCGAGGGAACTGTATTGCACTTCTTTTTCGCCTTCCCAGGTAAAAATTTTCATTTTCTTTTTTTCTTCCATCGCTGCCATCAGACTTTTCTCATCGTCAGGATATTTTTTTTTGAGTTTTTTATATACATCCGACTGTCGCACCAGATCCCATAAAAAACCATCTTTATTCTTTGCGGTGGCTTTATCCTGCCAGGGTTTTCGGTCGCTCCAATGCATTTTAAATCGTTGCTGCAGGGCTTTCATCTGAATAGCAACAGCACGTTCTGCATGCGCCTGCATTCGTGAGTCGAGTGTGGTATGGATGATTAGTCCGTCCGAAAAAATATTGTAGCCGGATTCCTTTTGCCATTCGGATAATGATTTCGCTACTGCGGTTCGGAAATAAGGGGCAATTCCTTCACTGTAGGAATATTCTCTGTATTCTACACCCAAAGGAGAACTGCAATACAGATCGTGTTCTTCTGTTGTGATTTTTCCGTATTTGAGTAATTGTCCGATAACCGTATTTCTCCGTTTCAGGCAACGCTCCGGGTTTTTGAGGGGACTGTAATACGTCGGGGCTTTCAGCAAACCAACCAGCAACGAAGCCTGCGGAACGGAAAGATCTTTGGGATACACCCCAAAATAACTATGCGCAGCTACTTTAATTCCAAATGTATTATGTCCAAAATCCACCGTGTTGAGGTACATCGTGAGAATATCCTCCTTGGTGTAGAACATTTCCAGTTTCACTGCAGTAATCCATTCCTTCGACTTGGCTATTACAGTATTTACATAGGGCAGATAACCCAGTAATCCGGTTGATCGCCGCTTCCTGGTTTTAAACAGATTTTTTGCCAACTGCTGGGTAAGGGTACTTCCTCCCCGCTTATCACCTCTTGCGGTTGAATAAACTGCACCGGCAATACTTTTTAGATCGATTCCCCAATGCTTGTAAAAGCGGACATCTTCTGTAACAACCAATGCGTTGATGATGTTGTTGTTGAGGTCGCCAAACTCGATCGGTTCACGATTTTCCTGAAAGAATTTCCCCAGCAATACTCCATCAGCAGAATACACTTCAGAGGCTGTTGGGAGATCAGGATTGGCTACCATGCTAATGCTCGGCATGGTTCCGAACAGCCAGAGAAAATTCAGTTCAATTGCCAGAACAAACAAAGCAATGCTCAGGAAGAAGGAATACAGCAGACTGAGCGGTTTAATAAACCATCGTAGTGATCGGAATTTACTCCAATTGAAAATACTGAACCGGAAAATCCGCTTAGCAAGCGGCGACAACAATTCCTTGCTGAGCTGGGAGTGTCGACGGATAAGAAGTAAATAATCGGCTGCTACGCTCATGGGCTAAAGAGGGCTGCAAATTTGAGGAATATTCTGTTCACTCCCCCACACCCAATAAGTTTTTTCCCCCAGTTCCGCTTCCATTGCCAATTAAAGGGGAAAAGTTCCTTATTTTGTGGTTCCTAAGAGTGCAAAATTCACCCACATACCGCATTATTTGTCTGTTAATGACCGTAATTCTGTTTTACGGCTGTAGTCAGACCCGCAGACTTGAGCCGGGGCAGTATTTGCTAACCAGGAACAAAATCCAGTTCCAGGGCGACGACGGAAAGATCAGTCAGGCCGAGATTGAGTACTTACTGAAACAGAAACCGAACCGCAAAATCTTCAAGTATCCTTTTCACCTTTTTATTCATAACCTTCCAAACCGCGAAAAAACAGAACGCAAATCGGAAGCAAAAAAACTGGAGTGTCAGAAACGCAATCTCGAACTTCAGGTTAAGCTCGATACACTCAACATTGAGATTGAACGTAATCGAAAAGCAATTGTTGGGCGAAAAGGCCGCGACAGTACGCGCATTGCCAATGAGATTTACCGACTGGAAATAAAAAAAATTGATCTGGAAGACAAAATGGAAAACTGCAGAGCCGTTTTGGGTCACCGAATGATGTATTCCATAGGAGAAGAACCTTCCGTACTCGATTCATCGCGCATGGAAACCTCTGTTCGGAACATCAATTTGTATTTATTCAAAAAAGGCTATTTCAACAACCAGGTCAGCTCAGGAGTAAAATATACCGGTAAAAAAGCAGAAGTAATCTATACGATTAAGTTAGGTGCTCCTTACAAGATCAGGACCATCAATTACCAGATCAAGGATCGTCGTTTATCCAGGGAAATACGTAGTGCAGATCCCGGCACATTGGTTGCTGTTGGAAACAGGCTTGATTACACTATTCTCGATAAGGAAAGAGATCGAATTACGACTCATTTACGGGATAAGGGATACCACTTTTTCAGTAAGGAATTTATCTATTTCGATATTGATACCACTGTTGGTAATCTACAGGTCGATTTGGTAATGGGTGTAAAAAACCTGATCCGTACCCACCCGGAAATCCCGGATTCGCTGATTGAAGTTCCGCATCAGAAATACATCATCGGAAATATTTTTGTCAATACCGATTTCGATCCATCCATTGCCAATTCAACCGACAAATACCGCTTAGATCTCTACGATACGCTTGTTGGCGATAAGGAAACACAAGGCATCCATTTTATTTATCTCCGTAATAAAGGAATTTCGATCAAACCCAAGGTGTTGATCGATGCTATTTACATCAAGCGTCTATACGATTATCGTGCAAAGGAAGTGGAATACACATTTAAAAAACTATCCTCACTAGGAGTATTCCGTACCATCAATATTCAGTTTGAAGTGGGAGAAGAAGATCCCACAGGAAATTACCTGAATTGTTATATCAATTTAAGCAGATTACCACGTCAAAACATTTCAATAGAATCAAATGGTACCAATCGCGGAGGAAACCTTGGTGTAGCAGGAAATTTTACCTACCGAAACCGAAATACCTTTCGTGGCGCAGAAACATTCCGCTTTTCCATGTCGGGCGGACTCGAAGCTCAACAGGCTCTTGCCAATGAAGATCAGACCATTGTTGGACGAACATTCAACACCCTCGAATTTGGACCTGAAATTGCGCTCTATATTCCAAAATTCATCAGTCCCATCCCTTTTTACAAATTCGATAAAGCTGCTTCTCCCAGAACAGTTTTTACGGCAAGTTTAAATTATCAGGATCGTCCCGACTTTGTGCGTACCATCCAAAACGTTTCCTATGCGTACGAATGGAAAGGCAAAAAGCATACCTCCTTTTATCTTAGTCCTGTAAAGCTATCTGCAGTAAAAATTCGTCCGGACAGTAGTTTCACAGCCCGACTCGAAGCATTGAACGATCAGTTCCTTCTAAACTCCTACCGCGATCACTTTATCATTGGAAATCAGTTCAGGTACGAATACAACAATCAGGATCCCAATTCCAGCAAGCGAAACTCCTTGTTTTTTAAGGTCGGATTGGAACAAAGCGGAAACTTGATGCGATTGGCCTACGAATTGGCAGGAATGCCTCACGATTCAGTCGGCAGTATTTTTGGGATACAGTTTGCCCAATTTCTTAAGGTAGATGCCGATTTTCGTTTCACCCAATCCTTCAATAAATCCAGCCGGGTGGTTTACCGTGTTGCCGGAGGAGTTGGATTACCGCAAAAGAATTTTAATCAATCTTTGCCCTTTGAAAAAAGCTTTTTTGTGGGTGGTTCCAACGGATTGCGGGGATGGAAAGCACGTACCCTTGGTCCCGGATCGTATATGGGTGCACGAGTGGCATTTGATAAAATAGGAGATATTTACCTCGAAGGAAACGTGGAATACCGATTCGATCTGTTCGGATTTTTAAAAGGAGCCTTATTTGCCGATGCAGGCAACATCTGGAACCTCCGCGAAAACCCCGCACGGCCGGGTTCTAAATTTACCCCCAACTTTTACCAGGAATTAGCATTGGATGGTGGCCTGGGCTTACGACTCGATCTGGATTTCTTCATCATTCGATTCGATTTTGCCATACCCCTTAAAGAGCCGGGATTGATGGATGGCGAGCGTTGGATTTTTCAGGATAAAACAGAGTCCAACACATGGCTCAATGCCCGTGGATCAGGCGATTATCGTCCACGCCCCAATCTCAATCTGGGTATTGGGTACCCCTTCTGACCCTGTCTGCATATTGGGCAAAAAAAATACTTAGTTTTGTCGCCCACTCTAAAGAATCAGGAATGGCCACCAACGTAACGCAACTCCTTGGCAAAGACGCCGAATCATTACTGGGTCACCAGTGCAAGACTATCGACAAATCGATGCTTCAACTGCCGGGTACTAACTTCATCGACAACAATTTTGCCGGAACCAACCGCAATCCACAGGTATTGCGCAGTCTGGCAAGCATCTACAACCATGGTCGCCTTGGAGGATCAGGATATGTTTCCATTCTTCCGGTTGACCAGGGAATTGAGCATTCTGCAGGCGCTTCATTTGCCCCTTCTCCGATCTATTTCGATCCCGAAAACATTGTAAAACTTGCAGTAGAAGGCGGTTGCAATGCAGTTGCTTCCACATACGGTGTTTTGGCATCCTGCTCTCGTAAATACGCACACAAAATTCCTTTTATCGTTAAGATCAATCACAACGAATTCCTTTCTTATCCCAATAAATACGATCAGATCCTCTTCGGATCGGTGGATGAAGCCTGGAATCTGGGTGCTGTTGCTGTTGGAGCTACCATTTATTTCGGTTCCGATGAGAGTGCCCGCCAGATCGTTGAGATCGCACAGGCATTTGAGCGTGCGCACGAATTGGGAATGGCTACCATCCTTTGGTGTTACCTCCGTAATCCGGGCTTCAAAAAAGATGGTGTGGATTACCATACCGCAGCCGATTTAACCGCTCAGGCCAATCACCTTGGTGTTACCATTCAGGCGGATATCATCAAGCAAAAACTTCCTGAAAACAATGGTGGCTACAATGCCATCAACTTTGGAAAAACACATAAAAAAGTATACAGCGATCTGAGCAGCGATCACCCAATCGATCTTTGCCGTTACCAGGTAGCTAATTGTTATATGGGACGTATCGGACTGATCAATTCAGGCGGTGCTTCTACCGGTTCAGGTGAGAGTGATTTGAGTGAAGCTGTAAAAACAGCAGTCATTAACAAACGCGCAGGCGGACATGGTCTTATTTCCGGAAGAAAAGCTTTCCAGAAACCCATGAACGAAGGTGTTCAGTTACTCAACGCTATTCAGGATGTTTACCTGGATAAAAGCGTAAGTATTGCCTAATTAATAACCTGAATTTTGAGCGACTCTATGGGATGGTTTAAACGAAGCAAAGAAGGGATTCTAACTTCCACCAAGGATAAGAAAGAAACACCCGAAGGACTTTGGTACAAATGTCCGGAATGCGGACACGTTGCTACCACCGAAGATCATGCCGATCATATGTGGGTTTGCGAAAAATGCAGCTACCACGAAAAAATCTCTGCAGAACAGTATTTCCTGATTCTGTTCGACGATCATGAATTCACAGAGTTTGCCGCAAACGTAATTTCCGGCGATCCGCTTGAGTTTGTGGATACCAAGAATTACAAAGACCGTATTAAGGATACCATTGCAAAATCCGGACTCAAAGACGCTATCCGCTGTGCATATGGAACCATGGAAGACCAGCCTGTGGTTATTGCATGTATGGATTTTGGTTTCATTGGCGGTTCGATGGGCGCCGTTGTAGGAGAAAAAATTGCACGTGCGGCAGATATGGCGATGAAGAAGAAATGTCCGCTTATCATCATCTCCAAATCAGGCGGAGCACGAATGATGGAAGCCGGGTATTCGCTTATGCAAATGGCCAAATCCTCAGCGAAACTGACTCAGCTTGCCGATGCTGGTCTGCCCTATATTTCCTTCCTTACCGATCCAACAACGGGTGGAGTAACAGCTTCATACGCCATGCTGGGCGATATCAACGTCTCCGAGCCCCGCGCGCTCATTGGTTTTGCTGGTCCGCGTGTGGTTAAAGAAACCATTGGAAGGGACCTTCCCGAAGGTTTCCAAACCGCTGAGTTTGTGCTTGAAAAAGGATTCCTCGATTATATTGTTGAACGCCAACATCTTAAAACGGAACTGGCGAAATCCATCCGATATATGATGTCCTAATGATTTTTTTTGCTCTCTTGTTGTGTAGGAGAGAAAATCATTTATCTTTGCAGCCTGTTAGAAATTAAGAAAGATCACATGTACCTGACATCCGACGTCAAAACCAAAATCTTCAAGCAGCACGGTGGTGCTGAGAAAAACACCGGTAGCACAGAAGGGCAAATCGCTCTTTTCACTCACCGTATCAACCATTTAACCGGTCACCTGAAGAGCAATAAAAAAGATAAAGTAACCCAGAAATCCCTTATCGACCTCGTAGGTAAGCGCAAGAGTCTTCTTGACTACCTAAAGGCTAAGAACATCGCGAAATACAGGGAACTGATCGCAGAACTTAACATCCGGAAATAACCGGTATGAACGAATAAAAAGGGGCAATTGTGAATAACGATTGCCTCTTTTATTTTTATTCCAGCGTAAATAAACAGAAGTATATACACCTAAAGAAGAAAAAAGATGCAATTAGGTTTTTCAACAACAATTGAAATTGGAAATGGCAAGCCCATTACCATTGAATCCGGCAAACTTGCCAAACAGGCCGATGGGTCAGTAGTCGTTCGTCAGGGCAATACCATGCTCCTGGCAACAGTATGTTCTGCACGTGATGCAAAAGATGGCGTAGATTTTATGCCGCTTACTGTAGAATACAAAGAGAAATATGCTGCACGAGGAATTTTCCCCGGCGGATTTTTCAAACGCGAAACACGTCCGAGCGATCATGAGATCCTCATCAGCCGCCTTATCGACCGTGCCCTTCGTCCACTCTTCCCCGACGATTACCATGCCGATACACAGGTTGCGGTATTCCTTATTTCTGCCGATGAAGAAAGTCTGCCCGATCAACTTGCCGGTTTAGCCGCAGGTGCATGTTTGGCAGTGTCTGATATTCCTTTCAACGGTCCGGTTTCTGAAGTACGTGTTGCGCGTATCGACGGAGCTTTGCAGATCAATCCAACCAAAACCGATCTTGAACGTGCTGATCTTGAAATGATCGTTGCAGGTTCTACCAAAGAGATCATCATGGTGGAAGGGGAAATGAATGAAGTTTCTGAAGATGTGATGATCGAAGCCATTATGTTTGCGCACCTTGCCATCAAAAAGCAGTGTGAAGCACTCAATGAACTCGCATCAAAATTCCCCAAAGCAGCGAAAAAACGCGAATACTCACACGAATCCAACGATGAAGATCTGCGTAAGCGTGTTTGGGATGCTACCTACGCAAAAGCTTATGCCGTTGCCAAATCCGGCGGTGGAAAAGACGAACGTGGTGCCGGTTTTAAACAGATCGAAGAAGAATTCCTCGCCAGCCTTTCTGATGAAGAACGTGCTGAGAAAAAATCTTTGGTTGGACGTTACTACCACGATGTAGAAAAAGAAGCAATGCGTCGGATGATCATCGACGAAGGTATGCGTCTGGATAAGCGTAACACCACACAGATCCGTCCGATCTGGTGCGAGGTAGATTACCTTCCCGGTGCACACGGTTCTGCTATTTTCACACGCGGTGAAACACAATCGCTCACAACTGTTACCCTTGGTGGAACACAGGATGAGCAGGATATTGATGGTGTGATTTTCAAAGGATCGGAAAAGTTCCTTTTGCATTACAACTTCCCTCCTTTCTCCACCGGTGAAGCACGGCCTATGCGTGCAACCAGCCGTCGCGAGATTGGTCACGGTAACCTCGCATTGCGCGGACTCAAACCAGTTATTCCTACAGGATCTGAGAATCCTTACACCGTGCGTGTAGTTTCCGATATCCTCGAATCGAACGGATCTTCTTCTATGGCTACTGTTTGTGCAGGTACACTTGCACTTATGGATGCAGGTATTCAGCTTCGTCGCCCTGTTTCGGGTATCGCGATGGGATTGATCACCGATAAGAAGACCGGTAAATACGCTATCCTTTCCGATATCCTCGGTGATGAAGATCATTTGGGTGATATGGACTTTAAAGTTGTAGGAACTGCAAACGGTATTACTGCTTGTCAGATGGACATTAAAGTAGACGGACTTTCTGAAGAGATTCTGCGCAATGCACTTGCACAGGCCCGCGAAGGAAGATTGCATATCCTCGGCGAATTACTCAAGACGCTCAACACTTCACGTTCCGAACCGAAGGCTCATGCTCCGCGTATTGAGTACCTCGAAGTTCCACAGGAAGTTATTGGTGCGATTATTGGTCCCGGCGGTAAAATCATTCAGGAAATTCAGCGTACCACTACAACTACTGTTTCTATCTCTGAAAAAGACGGAAAAGGAATTGTTGAAATTCTTGCAGCCAACAAGCAAAATCTTGAAGATGCATTACGCATGATCAAGAACATCGCTTTCCCTCCACAAGTGGAAATTGGTGAAGTATATAAGGGTAAAGTACGTTCAATTATGCCTTATGGTGCATTCGTGGAAATTCTTCCCGGTACCGATGGTTTGTTGCACGTTTCTGAACTCGAGTGGCGCAGAATTGATAAGGTTGAAGAAGTATTGAAAGAAGGAGATGTTGTAGAATTTAAAGTTTTAGGAAAAGACCCTAAAAACGGTAAATACAAACTCTCACGCAAAGTTCTTCTGCCAAAGCCTGAAGGCTATGTAGAACCTGCCAATACAGAACGCGGCGAACGTCGTGGTCCACGCAAAGAAGAAGCAAAAGAAGCTTAATCTTCATAAAGAAAAAAAGCCCCGGATGACCGGGGCTTTTTTCATTTACAAATAATTCTTCAGCCAGTTTATTGCATCTTCCTCTGTAGTAAAAAAGCGGGTGGGTACAGAAGGACGCATCATCTTTATGAAAAAGTTGGCCAATATTTTTTGCGCCAGCGAAGGCGAATGAAATGCAATAGCAGAACAATGCTTTAATACTTCCGGACTCCCGTTAAAATCACGCGAGGCTTTATCCTGATTGGTAAACCCAGTTCCAGAAAGAAACAAAGGCGCTTTTTCCCATGGAGAAAAGGATCTCGTTTCTCTGAAAATCCTTTTTGAATCTTCTAGATGCAAGAAAATATCCGTATATGCTATATGTAAAATACCATCTGCACGAGCGATAATGGTACATTCAGGTAATTCTATTCTTTGTTCTTTCACAGCACTGTGAAAATAGAAAAACCCCGACAATTTTGCCGGGGTTATCTGATTTATGGGTTGCGATCAATAGTAGACCAAACGGTTTACCTTCGAAACGTATTTCGCAAGACGCATAACCTGCTTGGTGTATCCGTATTCGTTATCGTACCAAACATACAACACAACGTTCTTACCGTCGGGTGCAACAATGGTGGCAGGGCTATCGAATACAGAACAACAGGTATTCCCGATGATATCGGATGAAACGAGTTCCGGTTCGTAGCTGTAATAGATCTGGTTAACAAGTTCACCTTCCAAAGAAGCAGCACGGATCAAACCGTTGATCTCTTCCATAGTAGTTGGCTTGCTCAGCGTAAGGCTCAGAACAGCAAGTGATCCATTTGGAATGGGTACACGAACGGCATTGGCTGTGAGTTTATCTTTTAATTCAGGAATACATTTGGTAACCGCTTTACCCGCTCCGGTTTCAGTAATCACCATATTGATGGCTGCCGAACGTCCGCGTCGCGATTTTTTGTGCATGTTATCAATCAGGTTCTGGTCGTTGGTGTACGCATGAACAGTTTCGATGTGACCACGTTCCACTCCAATAGCATCATTCACCACTTTAAGAATGGGCGCAATGGCATTGGTGGTACACGATGCTGCAGAATAGATCTTATCGCTCTCGCGATCGAGGTCCTTATGATTTACACCGTAAACAATATTGGGGATTTCTTTTCCGGGTGCAGTAAGCAAAACACGCGATACACCTTTAGCCTTTTGGTGGCGCGACAGTGCTTCAAGATTGGTGAACACACCGGTGTTATCAATGACCAATGCATTGGTAATTCCGTATTGTTCGTAATCCACATCCTCAGGATTGGAAGCATCGATCAGGTGAACGATTTGTCCGTTTATACTGAGGGTTTTGTTGGTCATATTGATATCGACAGTACCTGCGAAAGGACCATGAACCGAATCCATACGTAATAAGGCAGCACGTTTAACCACTTCTGCTTCGGAGCTTCCACGGGTAACAATAGCACGAAGGCGCAATTGCTGACCTTTACCAGCTTGCTTTACAAGTTCGCGAGCGCAGAGACGACCGATACGACCGAAACCGTACAAAACAACATCACGTGGTTTAAGTGGAGCACCGGCTTCACCGATAAAATGCTGAAGTTTCTTTTTGAGGAAATCAGACATGGAAGCGAAGGTCTTCCCCTCCTCCATCCATTCGGCTGCAAGCTTACCGATATCGAGCTTTGAAGGAACCAGATCCAATTGAAGAATTTCCTTTGCCAGCTGGGCAGTATCGTGAACAAGAATAGGTTTTTTAACCACCTCACGCGCATAGGCATGAAGCTGAAGAACCTCAGAAATGCTGCGGTCCACCAGGTGATTGCGGAAGAGAACAAGTTCGACTGATTTGATGTACATCAGTTCTCCAACAGCAGCAATCAGTGCAACAGCAGATCGTTCGCGGTCGATGTAATTTTTGAATTCGGAGTCGTAAGCTGCGGCAGCTTCTCTGGCTTCGGTTGACATGGATCGTTTGTTTGTTAGGGTTGGTTTATCCGAGGTAAGTTTTCAGCAGTTTGCTGCGTGAAGTATGACGAAGACGGCGGATAGCCTTCTCTTTGATCTGACGAACACGCTCACGGGTAAGATCGAATTTTGCACCGATCTCTTCGAGTGTTAAACCGTGGTTCATACCGATTCCGAAGAACAATTTGATCACATCACGCTCACGCTCAGTAAGAGTGGAAAGCGAACGCTCAATCTCACGCTGCAGAGACTCCGACATCAAGGTCTGGTCTGCACGGGGTGAATCATTGTTCACAAGCACATCCAGAAGTGAGTTATCTTCCCCTTCAACGAAAGGAGCATCCACCGACACATGGCGACCGGAAACACGCATGGTGTCGGCGATCTTGTCTTCGGGGATATCCAGAACATTGGCCAATTCTTCTGCACTTGGCGGACGTTCAAATTCCTGCTCAAGTTTAGAAAATGCCTTGTTGATTTTGTTAAGTGAACCTACCTGATTAAGGGGTAAACGCACGATACGCGACTGTTCCGCCAAAGCCTGGAGGATAGATTGACGAATCCACCACACCGCATAGGAAATAAATTTAAAACCACGGGTTTCATCGAAACGCTGGGCAGCTTTGATCAAACCAAGATTTCCTTCGTTGATCAAATCAGGAAGCGTTAAGCCCTGATTCTGGTACTGTTTTGCAACAGAAACAACGAAACGAAGGTTGGCACGGGTTAATTTTTCAAGTGCACGCTGGTCGCCCTTTTTAATTCGCTGGGCAAGCGATACCTCTTCTTCAGCTGTAATCAGCTCCTCTTTTCCGATCTCCTGCAGGTATTTATCAAGTGATTGCGATTCTCTGTTGGTAATGGATTTGGTAATCTTTAGCTGTCTCATCGCTCAATTTGGGGTATAAAGTGAATGTTCGTACAAATCAGGGTGCAAAGGTAGATGAATACACGGTTAAAGTCAAGTTATGTTCACCTTATTCATCGTTAAGATTGTAGTTTTAACGTCGGGAAGTTCAATTCCGTCTAAAAGATCACAATCCCAAAGCAAAATAGCCCCTTGCGCCGTTGGGATACATCCCTTCAACCAAAACACCGCCTTGCTTCTCTTTCAGCACCTTCATCATGTGATCGGGATTCTCAACGACAACGTCGTCGATTCTGGTGATGATAAACCCGGGCTTCAATCCGGCACTGCGTAATTTACCGTTGCGCAAGTCTGTTACTTTAGCACCTCCTTTGATGCGGAGACGCTGCTTTTCCAATGGACTCGGTTCTGCGAAATCGGCTCCCAGTGCGGTGGTAAGATTGAGTTCTTCCTTTTTCACCATTTCGGTGGTGTTTTTCGAGTTGCGTAATGTTACAGGAATCAACATTTCCTTCCTGCTGCGGATAACACCAATCTGAATTTTATCGCCGGGACGATAACGTGCAACCTGTTCCTGCAATTCGGGCACGTTGCTGACATCCTTACCTGCTACTGAAACAATGATATCACCTTCAGAAATTCCGGCCTCTTCGCCTGCTCCTCCACTTACAATTCCGCCAACATAAACACCATTCATTCTGTCGAGCTTGAGTGAGGTTGCCAACTGCTGATCGATGTTGCGAATGTTCACCCCTAAAAATCCGCGCTGTACCACACCAAAACGAATGAGATCGCTGGTTACTTTGTGCACCAGATTGATCGGCACTGCAAATGAATATCCCGAATACGAACCTGTATTGGATGCAATCGCCGTATTGATTCCGATCAACTGCCCCTTCGCATTTACAAGCGCTCCGCCACTGTTACCCGGATTCACGGCAGCATCGGTTTGAATGAAGGATTCAACCGGATAAACTTCCTGCGAGGGATCGCCCTGAAGAATGTTGATGTTCCGCGCTTTTGCACTTACAATTCCGGCCGTTACTGTTGAGGTGAGGTTGAACGGATTTCCAACCGCCAAAACCCACTCGCCTATCTTCACGTCGTCGGAATTACCTACCTCAATTGCAGGTAAATCTTTTCCTTCGATCCGTATCACCGCAATATCTGTTCCTGGATCTGCCCCTACCAATTTTGCAGTATAGGTTTGGTTATTGTTCATGGTGACTGAAATCTTTCTTGCGTTTTCGATCACGTGGTTATTGGTAACAATGTATCCGTCGGCCGTTAGCAAAACTCCTGATCCTGCTGCCTCTGCAAATCCGTTGTTGCGCGGTGAAGGGCCATGGAAATACTGGTATAAAGGATCAACATATGCATTACGCGGTGCGGGCACTTCTGTGCGGATGTGCACTACCGAATTGACCGTTTGCTCAGCTGCATAGGTAAAATCAACGGGCAGAACCGGAGCGATGTCAGGTCGTTGATTTGTCAATGAAGTGGGAACACTTTTCGTTTCGCGGTGTTCTACAATTATGGTTTCGCTTTTATGGTCGGTAAAATACTCCATTGCGGTGAACGAAATCATTCCACCTGCAAAACCGGTAAGTAATGTGCCTGCAAAAAATTTAGCGTTCATGATGATGTGTTTTTAGTACCAAAGGTTATTGACAAAACCCGTGCATTCGACGGTTAATAAAAAAACGTTCAAGCCTCATTTTAGTTATTCGGGTGGCGTTAAAATGTGTTAATTTTTCAGCGGGTTTCCACACTACTAAACCCTAATAAAATCAAGCTATTTGCGCCTATTTTTATGAATAAGGTCCCCGTTTTTGCTGCAGGAATTCTGTTGGGTGTTGGTGCTACCGCCATCACGGTTTATTTGTTGAACAATCCGTCAGTCAAGACGATTGACAAATCGACACCTGATGTACAAACTGTCAGCTCCCGGTCCAACCCTGAGCGGTCAGATACCGGAAGTCATACTGCTTCTACAGAAAGAAGTAAACCCGAGTACGTTCGCACAAAATCCGATTCCGACTATTTCCCGAATATTGATAATAACAGCGCTTTGTACGACAGTCTTTTTGCCGAGCAGTCGAAACAGGAAATGGAGGTTTTTGATAATGGGGAAGTCATCCGAACCGATCGTATGGTGGCCGTTAAACGTATCGCCGTAAACGATAAAACAACTGAAAAATCCATCAATGCTGTAGATTCTGTTTTGAATGAGGCCAACAACATGAAAGAAGACCAAGCTGCAAAAAACTACGAAGTTGAGTTTTGGCGCTCGGCCTTGAATTCGAGAGGCTACCGCATGGGTAAGCAGAAAATTGCACTTTACGGCATCGATCCTCAGGATCAAATTACTTTGTTCAGACTGGAAGAAGGCGTATTTTTGCGCTCCGGATCACATCTTTACAAACTGGAAGTCTCTCCCGAATTCAGGGCTTTCCGTCAGGTAAACGATAAAAAGATCCTGAAAGAAATAGAGTTTTGAGCGCAATACAATTTGTAAAATACCAGGGCACAGGAAATGATTTTGTAATGGTGGACAACCGTAAGACGGTGTTCAACCGGAATGATATTGCCCGTGTTCAGGAGATTTGTCACCGTAGATTTGGTATTGGTGCTGACGGACTCATCCTCATTGAGCCGAGTTCCTCGGCCGATTTTGAAATGGTGTATTTCAATTCCGATGGCAGCATGAGTTTTTGCGGAAACGGAAGTCGTTGCGCTGTTGCATTTGCCCATGAACTTGGAATAACCGGCACCCGTTGCAGCTTCATGGCGATTGATGGTCTGCACGAGGCAGAAGTTTTTGCAAACGGTATCGTAGGCGTGAGCATACGCGATGTGGATGTGAAATCGGAATACACCGATCATCAGTTTATCCATACCGGTTCGCCGCATTATATTCGCTTCGAAAACGAATTGGACCATTTTCCGGTTGTGGAAGAAGCAAAAAAAATCAGATATAATGCTAACTACAAACAAGAAGGCACCAATGTGAATTTTGTGCAGGATCTTGGTGATTCCATTCGTGTGCGTACCTACGAACGTGGAGTGGAAGATGAAACACTTTCCTGTGGTTCCGGTGTTACGGCCTGTGCGATCAGTTATGCTATGAAAAAGGGAATTTCAGATGCAGTAACCATTCAAACCGAAGGCGGAAAACTCGAAGTACAGTTTAAACGAGCTGCCAATCACTTTTCAGGCATCCGACTTATTGGTCCGGCCACTCGTGTATTTTCAGGAGAGATCAATGGCTGATTATCGCATATCCAATGTACGGAATCCGGAACCGGATGATCTGCTGAAAGGTATTTGGCTGATGCTTTACCGTCCTGAACAAATTCCTCCTCATCTCATTCTTGTAATTGATGGGGAATATTTTTCTTTGTCTGTAAACGGATTAAAATCCAGAGAACACATCAGCAGTCTGATTCGAAATGCACTCGCAAAACAGCATTCCATTCTCGCCATTAAAGTAAAATTTACCGGTGTCCCTGCTCAATTACAAAGTGAAGCGGATGGACTATTTAAAAAATACAGTAGTCCCGAAGAAGGAATTACAACCTGCCTCTACCCAATCCGCGATTTTTTTGCCAATCATGTGAGTCAGGATTTGAAGCAGGCTGAATTTGTATTTGAGCTTTACGAAAAACTGAACGCAAGCGGAAAAACAGGGAAGGCAATCCACTATAATCTGAATCATCTTCTCGAAGGGGAACAATGTTTTCTTTTACGAACCTATACCCGGTCGGATATCGATCAATGCATTCGCGAACTTAAAAACAAACCTTCTGCATGAGCACTCCCCGCATCCGTTTACGTGCACTGGAACCGGGCGACCTCGATATTGTGGTCCGCTGGGAAAACGACCCAAAAAACTGGCCGGTCACCAGTACCTATATTCCGTTTAGCCGACATCTTTTGAAGGAATATGTGGAAGCAGAAAAAGACATTTACCGCGACAAACAATTCCGTTTTGTAATTGAGTTAACGGAGAACAATGCGGCAGTAGGATTTATCGATCTGTTTGATGTTGATGCGGTTCATCAACGAGCAGGAGTTGGTATTCTGATTGGAGAATACGGTGAACGAGGAAAAGGATATGCTCATGAAGCACTTATGGAATTAATTCAGCATTGCCGTTCAATTTTATTATTACGCAGCATTTATTGCAATATACTCTGCGAAAACACCGCATCGGTTCAACTCTTTGAACGTTGTGGATTTAAAATAAATGGTAAAAAAGAAAATTGGTTTCGCACTTCAAGTGGATGGAGCGATGAATATTTTCTTCAACTCGAATTATAAATGAAAATGAAACGGATAATCGTAATTATGGTAGTTGGCCTCCTTATAGGTGGAGGTTACTACGGAAACATGCTGTATTCGCGCATGTATGGAAAAAATGTTCAGCTAAAGCAAGAAAAAACATTCATTTATATTCCCACCGGTACCGATCTGGATGATTTAACCGGAATACTGATGAGTGAATCCATTCTTGAAGATACGGCAACATTTCGCTGGGTAGCCGAAAAGAAAAATTTACGCGGAAAGAATATTGTACCGGGTAAATACGAAATCGTCAATGGTTGGAGCAATAATGATCTGATTAATCACCTGCGTGCCGGTAATGGACGACTTGAGGTAGAAGTAACGTTTAACAATGTGCGAACCCTGGAACAAATTGCCGGAAAAGTGAGCAAATACATCGAGGCCGATTCCGTTTCCATCATTGATGTACTGCAAAACAAAGACACGATTGCGCGTTATGGATTCAACCGCAATAATTTTATTTCGTTGTTTATTCCCAATACCTACAAAATGGACTGGGCCACCGATGCCGGTGAATTTTTATCGGTTATTGCATCCAATTACCGGAACTTCTGGACCGAAGAACGTAAGTCGAAAGCAAAAGCACTTGGACTTTCCCAATCGGAGGTTTCCACACTGGCATCCATTGTGCAGGCTGAGCAAACCCGTCATGCCTCAGAGCGACCACGCATTGCAGGATTGTATCTCAACCGTCTGAAGAAAGGAATACGTCTGCAGTCGGACCCCACTGTTGTTTATGCAGTGGGCGATTTCAATCTGCGTCGCGTTTTAAACAAACATCTTGAAGTTGCATCCCCATATAACACCTATCTGAATGCCGGATTACCACCCGGTCCGATTCAGGTTCCGGATATTACATCCATTGATGCGGTGTTGAATTATGAGAAAAACGATTACATCTACATGTGCGCAAAACCCGGATACGAAGGCTACCACAATTTTTCCAAAACACTCGATCAGCACGAACAATACGCCAGAGAATACCGGAAATGGCTGGATAAGGAAGGGATAAAATGAGGACGAACCCTTCTTCGCCGAGGCTACGAAGGGTGAAAGACGAAGATGAGGAAGAACGTGTGATTGGTAATTGCCTTTTCATTGCTGCTACTTTTCACTGCCTGTCCCGACCGGAAGCGTCGGGATTTACTATTCACCGTTCACTGAAAAAAATAAATTATCTTGCACAGAAATAACATCGATCACCAATGACAAAAATAAAATTCGGAACCGACGGCTGGAGAGCCATTATTGCAAAAGATTTTACTGTAGAGAATGTTGCACGCGTAACAATTGCAACTGCAGAATGGATCATGAGTAATAACAAAACTAAAAAAGTAGTTGTTGGTCACGATTGCCGCTTTGCAGGTGAATTATTTGCAGATACAGTTGCCAAGGTATTTGCCGCAAAAGGAATTCATGTATTGCTTGCCAAAGGATTTGTTTCTACTCCTATGGTTTCATTGGGTACAAAAAAATACGGAGCTTCAATTGGAGTAATTTTAACTGCCAGTCATAACCCTCCTGCATACAACGGCTACAAACTGAAATCGGAATTTGGCGGACCACTTTCGCCGGTGAAGGTTCAGGAAATCGAGGATATCATTCCGGAAAAAAACTCCATTGATCTGGAAAGTGTTTCATTGGAAGAATTGATTCAACAGGGAAAAGTGGAAATCATTCCGCTCGAGGATGATTATATACAACATGTCGAGAAGAATTTTGATTTACCGGCTATTCGTAAATCAAAATTACGTTTTGCCTACGACGCCATGTACGGTGCCGGTCAGCGTGTGGTGCCGCGTATTTTACCGGAGACAATGCTGCTGCATTGTATTCATAATCCATCCTTCAAAGGACAAGCACCCGAACCCATTCACAAGAACCTGATCGAGTTTTCTGAATTGATCAAAAACAGCGGAAATATTGAATGCGGACTTGCAACCGACGGAGATGCCGACCGCATTGGATTGTACAATTCAAGAGGAGAATTCATCGATTCGCATCATATCATTTTACTGCTCATCCATTATCTAGTAAAGTACAAAGGAATAAAAGCAAAAGTGGTAACCGCCTTCTCCACTACCCCACGTGTAAAAATCATGTGCGATCATTACGGACTCGATTCGGAAGTGGTGAAAATTGGTTTCAAGTACATTGCCGACATCATGGTAGATCAGGATATTCTACTTGGAGGGGAAGAATCGGGAGGAATTGCAATTACCGGACACATACCCGAGCGCGACGGTATTTGGATGGGATTGGTCATTTGGGAATTCATGGCAAAGAGTGGGAAAACGCTCGATGAGCTCATTGACGAGGTGTATGCTATTACCGGAAAATTTGCTTTTGAACGCAATGATCTGCATTTGAAAGAAGACCTCAAACAACGCATCGTTGCAAAAATCCAAAGCGGTGGTTGGGAAAAATTTGGACCGTATACCGTTCGCAATGTTGAATCGATTGACGGAACAAAATACTATTTCGATAATAACGAATGGGTGATGATTCGTCCGAGCGGCACAGAGCCTGTTTTACGGGTCTATGCCGAATCTTCAGACCAGGCGGGGGCGTTCAGGATACTGGAAGAGGTGAAGAAGGTGATTTTGGCGTGTTGAGAAAACTGAAGTTAGGAGAAGGGCGAAGAAAGAAGACGTGGACTAAATCCATTTACGTTGTAGCAAAGATGGACGAGTCCTATTTACGCATAATTGCAGCGCGAGGCAACCTCAATTTCCTTCTTTCACTATAAGTGTGGATGGAATATCCGATAACCAGAGGCTTTTTGTATCAACTAATTTTTTCCAGCTTTCGATGCTGACAACCATCAAATGTTGTCCAATCAAAAATTCCTTATCGATGATGCGTTCATTGAGAACATTTATATGATTGGGGGCTTTTTGCTCAATGGCTCTTATTTTTTCCTTGAGTTCAGGATTGTTTTTGATTTGTCCGCTTACATCAAGAATTGTTATCTGCGAACCTGAATTGTTTATGAGTTTCTGTGCAAACTGAATCAAAAACGTATCCGACTCTGAAAATACCGGAATGAAAACTGCATCGGCTTTCGAAAAATTCTTGTCTATAAGCACACCAACAGGTACTTTACTCTTTCCAATAATATTACGCGTTCTTTCGTCGAAAGGTGAATTCTCAAACAGACGTTCTTTTCCGGTAACCTGATTGATGATGTTTTCCGGGTTGATGAACCGGGTGGTGAAACCCAGAATTTTGCCAAGTAGACTTCCTTCAAAAATCGATTGTCCCAATCCGATAAGCAGTAAATCGTAATCACCTTTATTAGCGACTTCTGTAATATCTGCATCAATATCGTTTGAAGCTTTGAATAGGGTGGTAATTTTTTGATTTAACTGTTCCGATTCTTCAATTATCGGCATGAAACTTTCCTTCTCGTATTCTTCAACATTGTAGTGATGCAATTCATTGGTTGCAGAAAGATGCATGGCAGTTACCGCAGCATTTCCATTAAGTTTTTTCACAAAACTGTTAGCCAATCGCAACAAGGATTTCCCCCGATCCGGATTACCAAATGAAACAAGAATCTTGAATTTATTGATGCTGCTGATCTCTTGCGGAATATCTTCCTGTTTAGATTTAAACATCCAATTGATCAGATCCAAAGCAGGACCTGTCATGAGTGTTGTAACCAAAGCCATGATGACCATCATTGCGAAAATCTCCGGAGACAGTACGCCTAGATCATAACCAATATTCAACACCACAAGCTCCATCAGCCCTCTTGTATTCATTAGAGCACCAATGGTGAGACTGTCTTTCCAGGATTGTCCAACAACCTTTGCAGCAAGTGCGCTTCCCACAAATTTTCCAACTACTGCTACTAGTGTAATTATTCCGGTTATTTTCCACAATGAGGCATCATTGAGCAATCCTATTTCCGTACGCAATCCGGTGAACACAAAAAACAAAGGAAGTAACAGCACCAAGGATACATCCTCCACTTTTTCAATGAAAATATTTCTGAATTTGATGTTATCAGGCATGATTGCACCGGCCATAAAAGCGCCGAACAATGCGTGAATTCCTATAATTTCAGTTGCATAGGATGATATCAGAAGTGTAAGAAAGAAGATCGCAACAATAGGTTTGCTCAAACTCTCTTTTGTCTGATATAAACTTCCGATGCGCGACAAAAAAGGTCGAACTATTTTAATCATCAGCAGAACGTAAACAGCTGCCAGAGCAATGATGTAAAATGCGCTTACAAATGATCCAGCTTTTACAATGGCAATTACAGCTGCTAACATACACCAAGCTGTTATATCATCGGCAGCAGCACAAGTGATAACAACCGTTCCCAATCGCGTTTTGTGCAGACCACGCTCCTGTACAATACGTGCCAACACAGGAAAAGCTGTAATACTCATGGCAATCCCAAGAAACAGAGCAAAAGAGGTAAACTGAACTCCGGCAGGTGCGAAAGTCCCATAAATAAAATAAGCCAATCCCATTCCCAACGCAAAAGGAATGATGATGCTGGCATGGCTGATTATTACTGCATCATTGGCTTTGTTCTTCAGTATGTTTAAATCGAGTTCCATGCCTATAACAAACATAAAAAGGATCAAACCAATCTGACTGAGGAATTGTAAATTCCCCAATGAATCAGGAGGAAACAAAGTGTCGGAAAATTCAGGAAAATACATTCCTACCAAAGAGGGCCCCAATACGATACCTGCAAATATTTCTCCAATCACTGTAGGTTGACCAATTTTTTTGCAGATCCAGCCAAATAGACGTGCAGCAAAAATTATGGTGACAATCTGTGCCAGAAGAATGGCTAGTGGATGTTCAAGATTGTGTAGGAGTGAATGAACGAATTCCTGCCACTGGCTACGTCCTGTATCCGGTATCGAGATATTCCTTCCCTCTTCAAGTTTTGCCCCAAAAACTACGATCCAGTACATCAGTGCTGTGCATCCACCAATAATTCCAATGTAAAAAAAACTGCTTTTGAACCTTTGCATCACTTTGTCTTACCTTGTTAAACGCCTATTTTTCCAACGCAAACATCAGCACAATAACTGTTAACCATTTGCAATTGAAACCAAAAAGGGGGAAAATGTAATAAAGCTGAAAAAATTTGTAATCAAATCTTCACCTTCTTAAGGAATTCACCCCTATAGTTTTCGCTAAGCGACAATTTGATCATTTTGCCATCTGCGTTCAATAAATTGGTAGTGATTTCATCAAATGAAAACAACTGAACTGCTTTAATAGCGAGGAGTTCCTTTTTATTGGCCCTGCAAAAATCCTGAACCGGAAGTTGGCGAATTAGCTTATCAAAAGTGATGTTTTTCAGAATAATTTCTTCTCCATCAAACAGCAGGACTTGCTTATCCCGACTATCCTGTTCGGATGTTTTGATATAGGCAATTTTATCGAAAAACAGCAACGCTTTTCCCTTGTTTGTATTTACCTGAATGAATGTTTTTTTAACTGTGTCCGGTTGACTAAGAAGATGTTTTCTGACTTTGTCAATAGCTTGTTTTAGTCGATCCGGCTTGAAAGGTTTACGTATGTAATCAATTGCATTCAAATCAAATGCTTCAGCTGCATAATCCCGATATGCAGTCGCAAATATTACCGGTTTTCCGTTAAGCAGGCCGGCAATTTGAAGTCCATTCATTTCCGGCATTTCGATATCCAGAATGCAAAAATCGAATTCAACAGCAGGCACTTCAAGTAAAAAAAGAGAGGGGCTGTCAAAGGCCCTTACCACTTCCACATCAGGAAGCTGTTCACACAACATTTTGAGGTAGGTTAAACCTGGCAGTTCATCATCTAACAGCAAGCATTTTAGTCTTGTGTTCAAGCAGATTTATTTTTAGGTTGGCAATATATACATCTCCTTCAGTAAAACGATCGAGTTTGAAGTTCCCCGGATAAATGATTTTTAACCGTTGTTCCAGGGTCTCCACTCCTATTCCACCCTTTTCTTTCTTCATGGGCTTTTTAGGAGACATTTTATTGGAAACAGTAAGAGAAAACACACTATCACGGAACTCAAAAAGAACCGAAATGAATGCGTCGGAACTCTGCAAATCAGCGTGTTTGAAGGCATTTTCTATCAGGTCAATCGAAATGAGTGGAGCCAATAATTGTTGACCAAGCAAGGGATCTGCTTCATCGATTCTTGTTTTCACTTTGAGTTCGAACAAAGGACTGACTTTGATCTTGTTGATCTCAATGAGATTCATTGCGAATTCAATTTCTTCTTTCGGTGTTACAAACTTATTACGACTTTCATAGAGAATATAGTCAAGAACATTGGCCAATTTATCGAGCGCAAAATAAGTTTGGTAGGCATGGGACTGAATGGAATTCAGAATGTTTTTGAAAAGGTGCGGATTGAGTTTGGATTCAAGCGTTTGCAATTCCAGTTGATTGATCTTCTGCTCAAGCTGTTGAAATTTATCTTCTGATTCACGACGCTTCAGTTCAGATTTTTTGAGTCGGACAATCAGATACACAATCCCCAGTGAGAGCAGTATTCCGAAACAGGCAAAAATAAACTCGTAGGATAAGGAAACAGAACCATTCATTTCATGTAAAGTTAAAGGTTCCCGTCTTATAATCGGAAGGAAGGATTGAAAATCCCCGATTTTCATCAAAACAAGCGCTTTTTCAGAATATAAAACAGGCCTATTTTATTCTTTAAGGCTTTTATTGAGAGTTTTTGATCCTGAAGTGATTTCGAGGGTGATTACAATTTTACGTTCATCTAAGCCCAATTTCTGCCCAATTTCAACTACATTCAAGCTTCCATTCAATTAAGTGGGGTGGTAAATTACGAGGTTAATTACTAAAAAGGGCATTGAAGAAACTGTTAAACATAGGTATTCGTTCCGATTACGATGCTTCGCTGGCGCGTAAAATCAGGGTGAGTAATCTCATCGCAATCATCACAGCCATTACGATGCTGGGCTTTTTTCCCATGTCACTGACCTTGCATTACCTCTCAGCTCAATTACTCATCGTCTTCTTTTTTCTTGCTTCAGTAAGCAATTTCTTATTGCATCAATATGCCTATCACCAGGTCGCTTTTTTCTCCTTTTCCATTGCGGGATACATCTACTTTTTTGTAGCTACCGTTCTTTTCGGGATCAATTCCTACATCCATTTCTTTTACCTGGCCATGTGTATGATCGCTGTGCTGATCTTCGATAAAAAGTGGGTGATCTACACGTATATCATCACCGCCATATTGCTGATTTTTGTTCTCATCTGGCTGATGCATGATCGTCAGGGATTATTAATCATCAACGATGAACTCAGGGAGATTCAGGATTTTGTGGGGAATATTATTCTATTGCTGTTATTTATTATCACCTCTATTTTCCTCATCTTTTTCAAATCAGAAAATCTCAACTACCAACGCAACATCATTGCACAGAAAAAAATCATTGAGGAAAAACACCGGGAGATAACCGACAGCATCAATTACGCCGAAAGGATCCAACGCAGTTTCCTGGCGACGCAGTCCTTGCTTGATCAACACCTCAATGATTATTTCGTGTACTTCCAGCCAAAGGACGTAGTAAGTGGCGATTTTTACTGGGCATCCTACGCTAAAGCTTCGGATGCTGATAGCAGATTTTTACTGATGTGTGCAGATTCAACCGGGCATGGTGTTCCGGGAGCGATCATGAGTATTTTGAATATTTCTTCACTCGAAAAAGCTATCGAAACAGAATCCTCACCGGATAAAATTCTTGACTTAACTCGAAAACTGATCATTGAACGTCTGAAAAAAGACGGGAGTCGCGATGGAGGAAAGGACGGGATGGACGGCAGCCTTTTATTGCTCAGCGAAGACCGCAGTCGGTTGACGCTTGCCTCTGCACACAATACTGTTTTGATTGTTCGAAATAGCGAAGTAATCGAAATTAAAGGCGATAAAATGCCCGTCGGAAAACACGAGAAAGATCAGGTTCCATTTACACTTCATCAGATCGATTTGCAAAAGGGCGATGTGATCTACACTTTTACCGACGGTTTCCCGGATCAGTTCGGGGGCGAAAAAGGAAAAAAATTCATGATTCGCAACCTGAAAGAATTGTTTGTCAGGATCGCCGCATTACCAATGAAGCAACAACAGCAACAACTCGAATCTGCTTTCTATACATGGAAAGGCAACAATGAGCAAATAGATGATGTCTGTATAGTAGGGGTGCGAGTTTGATTGGTTTTAGATGATTGATTAACCAATAACCCAATTTCCAATTATCAATTATTTCATCCTGAAGCGAAATCGATAAAGGGAATTTCAGCTTTGGTTCCTTTCTCCACTCCATCCTGTTGCGGACAAGAAAACAGGAGTGCGTAAAGAGATACGAATGGTTTGTTCGTCCAATGAATAAGGTTGCATTCTAATATCCTGTTAAAATATCCTTTCTGAAATTCTTAGTTTTACTAGGTGCTCTAAGTGGTGATTCCTCCCTCAGGACTTCCCCCCTATCCAACCCAAATGCGTATTCTTAAAATCATCCGAATACTTCAATCCGTAACCGAAAACCCGGTCCATGGCCGAATGACCGAAAAGGATAATTCCAGCCAGTATCAGCTGGGGTTGCTGTAGCCAAATTCCCAAGGCGTAAACTGCAATGGCGAGGAGTTTATGGTGAAAGAAATTGTATAGCAAAGCTCCAATTTGGGTATTAATAACGTAACCGATCATGGATAGATCAGGAACAAGCAACCAGGCAGGGAAAACCCACCATGCGTAATGCAGTTGATTGAACAGAAGGATAGATAGAAGAAATTGTGCTGCTTCTTCGAGGGTGAGGAGGTGTTTCATGGAGAAGGGTAAAATGTGACAGATGGACAATTCGGCAAGCTCAGTGCTGGTGAATGGAGGGAAGTAAATTTTAAAGAACTCTTTTTTTTGAGAAGAAAAATAAATTAGAAATATTTATAGTTTTCAATTGAATGTACTGAACTTGTTTATTCTTCAGACTCAACATTAAAAATTAAGATATGAAAAGTGCTATTCACAATTGAACCACCCTCAATCAAACCCTTACCCCAATGATAAGAACATCATCAACCACCGACGATCCGCTGCGCGGATGTCGGGGTAGTGATGTTCTAAATCATAGGCGTACGCCTATGATAAGAACATCATCAATTTGCTCCAACTCCCCTTTCCAACTTTCAAAACGCGCTAACAAAATTTCCTTTTGTTCGTGCATGGGTTTGTCGCTGATTTCAAGGATGAGGGCGTGAAGGTTTTTGCCCATGAATTTTTTGCCGTTGCTGCCGCCAAATTGGTCCACATAGCCGTCGGAATACATGTAGAAACTGTCGCCGAGATTGAGGTTGCGTGTATGCGTGATGTAGGGCTCAAGCAGATCTGCGCGGGTCATGCCTATGGGTGATTTTACGCCTTCTATTTTTTCGAGTGATCCCTTGCGTACAATAATAATCGGACGAAATGCTCCTGCATAACTGAGTTTACGGGTATCGGTTTCCAGTACTGCCAAAGCGAGATCCATTCCGTCCTGAGAGTCCACTGCCCTGCCCTCTTGCTTTAGGGCGCGACGCACATTCACGCGCAGAATCTCAAGAATTTCGGCAGGATCGCTGACTTGTTTTTCGAGAACGATCTGGTTAAGGAGATTGTGTCCGATCATGCTCATAAATGCACCCGGAACACCATGTCCTGTGCAATCTACACTTGCTATGAGTTTTTTGTTTCCGAGCTCTGCAAACCAGTAAAAATCGCCGCTTACAATGTCTTTGGGACGGTACAGAATAAACGAATCGGGTAATGCTTGTGCAATCAGGTTTGTCTCCGGTAAAATGGCATCCTGTATACGACGCGCATAATTGATGGAGCTCATGATATCCTGGTTCTTCTCCGCAAGTTCACGTGTACGCTGTGCAACCATTTCTTCGAGCCGTTTTTTCTCTGCGTTGATGCTTGCTACACGCATGCGGATGATGATAAAGACCAACACAATGGTAAAGAAAACACTGAGCGAATAAAACAAACGTGTTTTGTAAAAAGGCGGAATGATGCGGATATGCAAGGCCACTCCTTTTTCGTTCCATACACCATCATTGTTGGTTGCCTTTACACGGAAAACGTAATCGCCACCTTGCAGATCGGTATAGCTTGCAAAGTTACGTGTGGAAGGTGTGGACCAATCCTCATCGAGTCCTTCCATTTTATACGAATAGAGAATTTTTTCGGGCAACACAAAATCGAGCGAGGCGAATTCGAAGGAGAAGAAATTTTTACGGTAGCTTAATTCGATAAACCTTTTTTCGGTAATGGAAGAATCGAGTGGATATTCTTTTCCTGCAACGAGAAATTTAGTTATTACCACTGGTGGAATGTTCGGATTATCTACGATAGAGGATGGATAAAAATGATTGAATCCCTGTGTTCCTCCAAAGAAAAACTCTCCGTCGCTTGCCTGAAAAAATGCATTTTGATTGAATTCATCACCCTGTAATCCGTCGATGGCGAAGTATTTTCTGCTCTCGTAAATCCCATCCTTGTTGGCATAAGGATTGAATTTGGTAAGACCATTGTAGGTACTCAACCATAAATTTCCTCCTTTGTCGAAGAGAATTCCTACAATAAAATTATTGCTCAATCCGTCGGATTCGGTGAAGTTGGTAAAGGTTTCGGAAGCCGGTTCAAAACGACTCAATCCGTTTTTCGTACCGAGCCATAAGTTTCCTTTAGCATCTTCTACTATGCAGTGCACCGTGTTGTTGGCAAGACTATTTTTCCCGCCTTTGATCCAGTGTTTGAACACTCCATTCGCCGGATCGAACATTGCCAATCCACCACCATTGCTTCCGATCCACACGCGGTCTTTACGATCGATATGCAGACAATACAATACATTGTGCGGCAATCCCTCATCCTTGGTCCAGTTCCGGATCGAATCGTTTTCCGGATCGAAATAATTGAGTCCGCGCAGTGTGGCGATCCATAGATGTCCCTTGCTATCGGATGCAATATCCAGGATGTTGTTATTGGAGAGGTAGGAATTTTCGGTATCGAGCGGACGTTTGGAAAAATCGCTTTTACTGATATCGTAGCAACCCAATCCCCCACCCCAGGTACCAAACCATATTTTATCAACTGCTTTTTCGAGACAAAGAATATTGTTGTGCGTATTGTTTTGCTCGCGGTTAAAATGCGCAATGGTTTTTTGTTTGCGATCGTAAACTGCAAGTCCCTCACCAATGGTTCCAATCCAAACACGTTCTTTCGATTCTTCGGCGAAACAGAAAATGGTATTTGATAACAATCCTTTTGCGTCGTAGCTATCTGTATTGATGTGATTGAATTTTCCGATACTGCGGTGGTACACGGTTGCTCCATATGTATCAGTCCCCATCCACACCGAATGTGCTTTGTCTTCGTACAACACGCGTACAAAATTATCGCGCATGCTGAATGGATTCTTATCGATCGCCTGCACAACACGAAAATTATCCAATAGCGGATCGTACAGATTGATTCCATCTGCAGTGGCGATCCATAATTGACCGTTATGATCTTCCATTATAGAAGTAACGCGGTTGTTGGATAAACTGCGGGAATCATTTTCGCGACTGATGTAGTATTTGTAATTCGTTGTCTTGCGGTCGTAGCGACTCAGGTAACCACCATCGTAACCGATCCAGAGCTGTCCGTTGCTATCCTCAAAAATCGTTCTGATACGCATCCGGTATGGATTGTCGAGATCTTCGGATAATCCGCTATCGTTATGTTCTTCAAATTCTCCGCTGCGGGAATCGTAGGCATACAATCCGTTGCGGCTGGTACCGATCCACAACACACCCGTTTTATCGCGGTACAAACAACGAATGTTATCGTTGCGCAATACCGTTTTGGGTTTGTTGGGATTCACCATTTCATCAAGAAAGCGTTTAAAGGTTTTGCTTTTGGTGTCGAAGAGATGCAAACCATTATCGGTCCCTACCCAAAAACTGTTTTCATCATTAACAGCAATTGCAGTAATGTTATCGCTGTTGAGTGCCTGTTCATTGCGGGGATCAGCACGAAATGCTTCGAAGCGATTGAAATATTTATCATAGCGGTTCAATCCCCCTTCGAGCGTACCGATCCAGAGTTGTCCGCCTGCATCGGTAAACAAAACATTGATCCAGTTATCGCTAATCGTACTGTCGTTACCCGGATTGTTTTTGAAAACAGTGATCTCTCTTCCGTTGTAGCGGTTCAGTCCATCATCAGTACCCATCCACAAAAATCCATCCTTATCCTCTGTGATGGCATTCACCCTGCTTTGCGACAAACCCTGTTCCTTGCCGATGTGTTTGAATTTAAATTCCTGTGCGTATCCGAAAAACGGAAGCAACACGAATACAGTCAGGAGCGCGCGCAAACTCATGCCTTGAGGAAGGATTGAACAGCGAGATCATAGGAAGCGAGTCCGAAACCCGCAATTACTCCCTTGCAATGTTTGGCGAGCAGAGAATGGTGACGAAATTCCTCACGCGCATATACGTTGGAAATATGAACTTCTACTACAGGAGTAGCAACAGCAGCCACAGCATCACCAAGAGCCACACTGGTATGTGTATAGCCGCCAGCATTGAGGATAATGCCATCCACCCTACCGAAACCGAATTCGTGCAGGCAATTAATCAATTCACCCTCCACATTGCTTTGGAAATACGAAAACACAACCTGTGGAAAGGAAATACGTAAAGCATCCAGGTGCTGATCGAAGGAGCGATCGCCGTAAACAGATTTTTCCCTTACACCAAGAAGGTTTAAATTCGGGCCGTTGACGATGAGGATGTTCATGAAATCAAATGTAACCATTTCCTGCCAATGAACTGGCAAATTGCACTGCGCGGATTCCGCTCCTACCTTCAGCTGGAGAAATCGCTATCGCTCAATAGCATTGAGGCTTACGAGAACGATGTGCGCAAGCTGATAGACTTCGCCAATGCCGAAAACAAACATCCCGAAGACCTCCGTCTCGAAGATCTTCGTCGGTTCATCACTACTCTCCGTGAGATCGGATTAAGCGCCACCTCACAGGCACGAATACTATCAGGCATCCGTTCTTTCTACAATTATCTGCTCCTCGAAAACGAAGTCAAAACAGACCCCACCGAACTCCTCGAAATGCCACGCGTAGGACGAAAACTCCCCGATACGCTGAGCATTGCGGAAATTTCATCCATTATCGACGCCATCGACAGGAGTCTGACCGACGGAGAGCGTAACAAAGCCATTCTGGAAGTCCTGTATTCCTGCGGTCTGCGTGTAAGTGAACTCACCGATCTGCGCATTTCGAACATCTACACACGCGATGGATTTATCCGCATTGTAGGAAAAGGGAACAAAGAGCGACTGGTTCCCATTGGTAAGCCGGCATTGGATCAGATAGAACGCTACAAGCAGCAATTGCGCGATCATCAGGAAATAAAAAAAGGCAATGAAGATTTTCTCTTTCTCAATCAAAGAGGAAGTAAAATCAGCAGGGTGTATATTTTCACACTCATTAAATCGCTATGTCTGAAAGCGGGAATTCGTAAGACGATTAGTCCGCATACATTTCGACATTCTTTCGCCACGCATTTAGTCGAAAACGGAGCCGATTTACGAGCGGTTCAGGAGATGCTGGGGCATGAGAGTATTACCACTACCGAGATCTATACGCATCTGGATCGCAGTTTTCTGAAAGAAACGATACTTAAGTATCATCCAAGGGCGAAAAATTAAATGTGCGGATCACAATTTGCGTAAGCTGAGAGAAATGCCTTGGCCGTAAGTTTCAGGGAGTCGAAGCTTATGCAAATATAACCTGAAACGAATTTCACTATAACGGATTTATCGTTGTGGAATTCCAATAAGGAGAAATCAAATGAAAGAAGATTTTAATTAAAAATGATTTGCAGGCATTCGCGCGTAGGAAATAAGGATCAATTTAAAAGAATCCAAATCAAATTTTTAAAATACCCTTTTCATGGTATTTTATTTAGAATCATTCTAAATACCTGAATAATGGTATTGCTGATCATCCACCTATGTTAGACTTTTGGTTCCAGGAAAATCAAAATGAAAAACGATGAAAAATATCTTAACAATTCTTTTTGTTACCGGATTTTTATTCAATTCTTCTGCACAAACTGTGACGGACACAGTGAGCATTGGAGCTGCTTATAGTAATCAGGTCTGGTATAGTCTGCACAACAATGAACAAGCAACTGATCCAATCAACAACTGGGAAATTGCCATAGCAGCTACATCAAATCAGGTTAATCCTTTAACCACCGCTATCCATTTCAACTTTAAAATAGGATCACTTTATGAAATACCGGGATCATCGCCAGCGAATTTTGCAACGGCAGATACCAGTGGAATTAACTCCTGGACTGCACTTTACAACAGTGACAATACATGGGCGGAGGGAGCGTTTAACAATACCACTTCTCTTGGTGGTTTTGATTATGGTTGGGGATCTTATAATTCAGTAACACATAATGTAGATCCTAACCGTGTTTTTGTGATCCGGTACAATACCACACCTGTGAGTTATAAAAAATTGCATATTGGTTTGAATGCCATGGCGGGAGTGTATACGATTACACATGCCAACTTGGACAATTCAAATCAACTAAGTCAGCAGATAACTGTAAGTACATATTCATCTAAAAACTTTATCTATTACTCTCTTTCCACCAGCAACATCATCGACCGCGAGCCTGCTAAAACAAGTTGGGATTTATTGTTCGGTCAATATCAATCGTTCGACTACAATCCTCCTTACACAGTATCCGGAATTCTGAACAATCACGGTATTGAATCAGTAAAGGTGTATCCAGTAAATAATCCTGTTTCTTATACCAATTGGGGCGCTCAAACCTTTACGCAAAACATCAGCGAAATCGGCTACGACTGGAAAGCATTCGCAGGTGTATGGACAATTGAAGATTCGACTGTATATTTTGTAAAAGACGTATCCGGTGACATCTGGAAAATCATTTTCACCGGATTTGGTGGAAGCACCAACGGAAATTACATTTTCACAAAGCAAAAGCTTAGCAGTGTTGGCATTGACGAAACAGGTGGCTCCCTGACAATAGATGTTTTTCCCAATCCGAACGATGGACAGTTTATCATTGTAGGTAACGGAACTGAAGATCCGTTCAACATTATAATTATGGACTTAACTGGCCGGGAAGTGTACAACGAAATAATTGCCACGGGAAACGGACTGTTCAAGCGCAATATCGTGCTTTCAGGAATTACTCCAGGTGTATACCTCATGAATTTGATTCAGGGCGAAAGAATGATTTCCAAAAAAATTGTAATCCGATAATTCCATGCGAAAACTTATTTTAATTCTCTGTTCTGCGTTGACAGTATCTTGTTCCACACCGGCAAGATCAACCGAAGAGACAACAGAAGCACCAAAGGAAAGAATAGTATCGCTAAACGGTACTCTCACAGAAATCTTATGTGCATCCGGTCTTGAAAGTTCAATTGTTGGAACTGATGTAACAAGCGCTTTTCCGGAGAGTATACAGAAACTTCCCAAACTCGGTCATGTAAAATCACTGAATGCAGAAGGTATAATTGCACTTTCTCCTACGATGGTATTCGGGAAAAAAGACGAGATAAAACCCGAACTTGAAAAACAGTTAATAGAGGCTGGAATCAAGGTACTCCTATTTGAGCAGGAATATTCTGTTGATGGGAGTAAGCGATTGATAAAAGAGGTGTGTGCTACTGTGAATGCAGAAGAATCCGGGAAAAAACTTATCACCAAAATTGATGAGGATCTGAAGGGTATTAGTTCAATGACGCATGTACCACGTGTGCTTTTCATCTACGCCCGCGGTGCTGGTACATTGATGGTTGCCGGAGACGGAACCCAGATGCAGAAAATGATCTCCTTATCAGGTGCCGATAATGCCGTGAACGGATTTCCGGATTTCAAACCTCTTACACCTGAAGCACTGTTGGAAGCCAATCCGGATGTGATTCTGATGTTTGAAAGTGGAGTGGAATCCCTGGAAGGAGAAAATGGCATTTGGTCTATTCCAGGAATGGCAGATACAAAGGCAGGAAAAACCAAACAGTTAGTAGTAATGGACGGTCTTTATGTATCGGGATTTGGTCCACGCCTTGGTCAAGCCGTTACGGAACTTAATAAGAAACTGATTTCCGTTAATCAAACAAGCAATTAAATTGCGAAAACCAACACACATACTTTTGGTACTCGCTGTTTTGCTTCTCGGAAGCATTGTGGCGAGTTGCGCATTGGGTGCAGTGAAAGTTCATCCGACTGAATTTGTTTCCATTCTATTGAACAAATTCGGTTGGAGCGATTATAATTCTTTTTCAGCGCAACAGGAAGCGGTAATTTGGGTAATTCGATTGCCGAGAGTAATAACCAGTGTGCTTTCCGGGGCACTATTGGCGCTAAGCGGTGTTGCTATACAGGGTTTATTCCGCAATCCACTCGCAGATCCCGGTATTATTGGAATTTCTTCTGGTGCGGCAATGGTTGCATCCATCGCCATTGTAATTTCAGGAACCTTTTCATTTTTGCAAGGTACCTTTGCGGGAATCTCATTTCTGGTTATTGCAGCTTTTGCCGGATCACTTCTCTCTGCAGCAGGTGTTTTTCGGATTGCACGCGAGAAAACCAAAACTAATGTATCCACTATGCTACTGGCGGGGATTGCTATTAATGCAATTGCAGGTGCAGTAACAGGTATTTTGATCTACATTTCGAACGAACAACAACTACGCGATCTGACCTTTTGGACTCTCGGAAGTTTAGGCGGATCGACCTGGACGAATGCAGGAATTCTGTTGGTGTTGCTTGTTGTCACTTATTTGGTGTTTTTCCGGCTTAGCAAAGCATTGAATGCATTTTCACTTGGTGAACAAGAAGCACAACACATTGGAATTTCCATCGAAAGCGCCAAAAACAGGATCATCATTTTTTCATCTATTGCAGTGGGTGCCACTGTTGCCTTCAACGGTATTATCGGTTTTGTGGGACTTGTAGTTCCTCACATTCTACGCATTACCGGAAGTTACAACCATCGTTTTCTCATCCCTGCAGCTGCATTGGGAGGAGGATTATTGTTATCGTTATCAGATCTCGCAGCACGAACACTTGTTGCACCGGCAGAAATTCCTGTTGGAATTATAACTGCTCTTGCTGGAGCACCTGTATTTTTATTCATACTTCTGCAACAAAAACACACATTCAGATAATGCTTGAGGTCAGAAATATCTCTTACGGCGTTCGGGGAAAAGCCATTCTCAGTAACATTTCCTTTTCTGTAGGTCCAGGTAAACTTGTTGCTATTCTTGGTCCGAATGGAGCAGGAAAATCGACTCTGTTAAAAATCATCAGCCGCGAACTTAATGCATTGCAGGGGACCATTTTCTTTTCCGGAAAGGAACTACAATCTTATTCCGTTGAACAATTATCGTTGCAGCGTGCTGTACTTACACAAAGTATTCAGCTAAGCAGCAGATTTGAAGCAAATGAAGTGGTGATGATGGGTAGATATCCACATTTTGAATCTTTTCCTTCAGAAAAAGATAAGGCTATAGTAAATGAAGTAATGCAGATGACAGAAACGTATCCTTACAACGACCGAATTTATCAGGAACTATCAGGTGGTGAACAGCAGCGCATACAGTTTGCCCGCGTAATGACACAGGTACGCGGTGAGAATGTTTTCAACCGCATGTTATTACTGGATGAGCCTCTCAACAATCTGGATGTTCGCCACCAATACAAACTATTGAGCATTGCATCTGAGTTTTCCAAAAACGGCAACACGGTATTGACGGTTCTTCATGACATCAATCTTGCTGCAATGTATGCAGATGAAGTGATTCTGATGGCGAAAGGCCACGTTCATTCTATCGGCTTACCGAAAGATGTAATAACGGGAGAAAACATAACATCCTGTTATGACTTTCCGGCGCGGGTAGAATCTCATCCTTTTCATCAATGTCCTGTAGTTTATTTCGGCTGCCCTGAAGAAACTAAAACAGATTCTTTTTTTCAGCAAACGGAACTTATAACAACATCTAACCTATAATACTAAAAATGGAAACGAAAACACAATCACTCAGAGAGCGATGGGCTGAGTTAAAGGAAAGCAACCCACATCTTAGGATCCGCAACGCTGCAGAAAAACTTGGAGTCAGTGAAGCAGAACTATTGGCCAGCCAGGTTGGTGAAAAACTGCCCAATGGAGAAATTGCGGTAATTCGGCTGAAACCCGAATTTCAGACTATCCTTGGCCGCATTGAAGAACTTGGAAAAGTAATGGGTCTGACACGAAATGATGCTGTTGTTCATGAACGGAAAGGTGTTTATTTGAATCCGTCGCTAAATAGTCCTGCTATTGGATTATTTGTTGGTGAGGATATCGATCTCAGAATTTTCTTCAGTTGCTGGAAATCTGCATTTGCGGTAAATGAACCTACCGGTGAGAAAAGCAGAAAAAGCATTCAGTTTTTTGCCGGCGACGGAGAAGCTATTCATAAAGTTTACCTTACCAGCGAAAGTAATAATCACGCTTTCGAACTGCTGGTGAACGAATTCAGAAGCGAAAACCAAAACACTAGCGAGGAAGTAAGTCCGGATCATCAATCAGAAACGGAATTACCTGACCATGAAATCGATATTGAAAATTTCAGAAATGAATGGATCAATCTCAAGGATACACATGATTTCTTCGCAATGCTGAAAAAATACAAAGTAACCAGGACCCAGGCTTTGCGACTCGCTCCGGCAGGCAGTTATGCGGTAAAAGTTCCCAACGATTCCATCCGCACCATTTGTCAACTTGCATCCGAAAAAAAATTGCCAATCATGGTTTTCGTTGGAAATAAAGGAATGATTCAGATCCATACCGGTGAGATTCATAAACTTCTTGATCATGAAGGATGGTTCAATGTGCTTGATCCTGATTTCAATCTCCATGTAAAAATGGCTGCCATTGTACAAAGTTGGATAGTAAGAAAACCAACAGCCGATGGAATGGTAACTGCACTGGAGTGTTTTGACAAGGATGGTCAGCAAATTGTTCAACTTTTCGGTAAACGTAAACCTGGAATACCTGAACTTGAAGAATGGCGTGAGATCGCAAAATCAGTGGAATAATAAAAATCATGAGAATAAAGTCGCTTTTGTTCTTTTTCATTGTTCTCATGCAGCTGAAACTGTCTGCACAAAATATCATTGTGCTTGACAGAATCAATAAAGCTCCTGTACCGTCTGCCCATGTACACATTAAAAAGGCAGACGGTACAATGGAGAATTTCTATATGACCGATACATCAGGTAGAATTAGTCAACTTGTGGATTACCAAGGACAGCGAATTGCCTTGAAAATTTCTTTTCTTGGATATAAAACTTATACTGATACAATTCTATTCAAGGATAATCTTATCTTTTATCTTGAAGAAGAAAGCCAGGTGCTGAATGAAGTCGTGGTAACTGCTCAATATAGTCCTGGAAATCCAGAAAATTCGGTTCACCGGATACGTATCATCGATCAGAAAAAAATTGAGCTGATGAATGCACAGAATCTAAGGGATATTTTAAGCAATGAATTAAACATCAGGATTTCGCAGGACAATATCCTTGGAAGCGGAATGAGTATGCAAGGATTGTCCGGTGAAAACGTGAAAATCCTAATTGACGGTGTTCCTATGATTGGAAGGCAAAATGGCAATATTGATCTTTCCCAGATCAATCTCAATAACATTGAACGAATTGAAATTGTGGAAGGTCCTCTATCTGTCAATTATGGCACAAATGCATTAGCAGGAACCATAAACCTGATTACAAAAAGAGACCAGCAGTCGCGATTGAATGGTAAGGCAAACGCGTATTATGAGTCAATAGGAACTTACAACACCGGCTTAAGGGTTGGGTGGAACAAACAAAAGCATCAGTTGTCTTTTTCGGGCGGAAGAAACTTTTTCGATGGCTGGACTAGCGGTGAGAATTTTAGTATGAATTTTCGTCCTTCACTTGCTGACAGTTCCCGGTTTAAGTCGTGGAAACCTCGCGAGCAATATTTTGGGGAGCTTCTATATGGCTATAAATGGAAAAACAGGATTTTTCAATATAGAGGAAGTTCATTTCAGGAAAGGATTACCAACCGTGGAATGCCAAGAGCACCTTACGGGACTAGTGCATTTGATGATACCTACCAAACATTCAGGACCGACCATTCAGTTCAGGCAAACGGCGAGTTGACACCGAGAAGCCGTTTTACATTTTTAGCAGCTTACAATCACTACCGCAGAATTAAAAACACCTGGTTCAGGGATCTGACCAATCTGGATAAGGTCCTGACTGAAAATCCCGGTGATCAGGACACAACCATTTTTACACTATTCAATACGCGGGCGAATATCACAACCAACAGGAACGGTGCAAAATTTAATGGAGAAATCGGTTACGATATTAATTATGAAACTACCACCGGACTACGTATTCTGAATCAGAATAAAACCATGGGTGACTACGCCTTGTTTTCAACAGCAGAAATCAGACCCAGAGAGAATATTGTATTCAAGCCGGGATTGAGATATTCATATAATTCAAACTACAAAGCACCACTTACTCCTTCACTCAATCTTCGTGTTCGCATTAAGGAAAAAATCAATATTCGAGCATCATGGGCCCAAGGTTTCAGGGCACCTTCATTAAAGGAACTTTACTTCTTTTTTGTTGATATAAATCATAACATACAGGGTAATGAAAACCTGAGATCGGAAGAGCACACGTCTGAACTCCAGTCACTGACCAATCTCG
>ERZ761609.532-NODE-532-length-43245-cov-36.342209_pt1 | contig 43245 bp, 38 predicted proteins | sample MGYA00511163_ERZ761609 | MGnify/ENA primary metagenome ERZ761609 (study PRJEB28899, sample SAMN02445070) | bioreactor sludge metagenome | biome: EBPR sludge | place: Australia: Brisbane, Thorneside Wastewater Treatment Plant | collected 2011-12-16 ... | reverse complement strand
ACCCCCCCGCCAACCTGCCCGCCCATGAAAAACTTCCGCCTCAACCGCCTCTTCAACCCCAAGTCGGGCCGCTGCTTCGACGTCGCCGTGGACCATGGTTTCTTCAACCAGCCCGGTTTCCTCCAGGGCATCGAGGACATGCGCAAGGTGGTCAAGACTCTCGTGGACGCCGCGCCGGACGCCATCCAGCTCACCCTCGGCCAGGCTCGTCATTTGCAGGAAATGCCCGGCCGTTTCAAGCCCAGCCTCGTCCTGCGCACCGATGTGGCGAACATCTACGGCAAGGAGCTGCCCGCCTCCCGCTTCAGCCTCATGATCGAGGAGACCATGCTCCAGGCCGTGCGCTATGACGCGGCGTGCGTTTGTGTGAACCTTTTCCAAATCCCCGGCGCGCCGGAGGTGCATGAGCAGTGCGTGGAAAACATCCTGCGCCTCAAGCCCCAGGCCGACTACTACGGCATGCCTATGATGGTGGAGCCGCTCGTCTTCCAGCCGAACGAGAAAGCCGGCGGCTACATGGTCAATGGCGACCTCACCGCCATCATGCACCTCGTGCGCCAGGCCGTGGAGCTGGGCGCGGACATCATCAAGGCGGACCCCACCGATGATGTGAGCCTTTACCATCAAGTCGTCGAAACCGCCGCCGGCATTCCCGTGCTCGTGCGCGGCGGCGGCCGCGTCAGCGACCGCGAGATCCTCGAGCGCACCCAGGGCCTGCTCCGGCAGGGCGCGGCGGGCATCGTCTATGGCCGCAATGTCATCCAGCATCCGAACCCGAAAGGCATCACCCGCGCCTTGATGGCCATGGTCCACGACGACGCCAGTGTGGACGAGGCCCTGGCTCTCGTGCAGGGGTGAGCGGCGCGCCGCCTCACTCCGCGGACCGGAACCACGGCACGAGGGCGCTGGTGGTGCGCTGGTAGCGGCGGTAGGCCTCGCCGCGTTTTTGCAGGGAGAGTTTTTCAGTCAGCGGGATGCCGGTGACATGAAGCAGGAAATGCAGCATCGCCAGCGGCGCGGCCAGCGCCGCCCAGCCCCAGGGCGCCGGCAGCGCCATCAAAAACAGGCCCCACCAGAGGAGCGACTGGAAGAAATAGTTCGGATGCCTGGAGTAGCGCCACAGTCCCGAATCGCACACGGCGGCCGGGTCGCGCGTGGATTTCAAAAAGCGCGCGAGCTGCGCGTCGGCCAGGGCTTCTCCGATCAGCGCGCCGAACCAGAGCGCGAGACCGGCGATCTCCAGCGCGTGAAAACCCTGAGCGGGCTGGTTCGCGATCAGATAAACCGGCAGCATGAGCAGCCAGACGAGCACGGCCTGGGCCAGGAAGAAAAACAGAAAGGCGCGCCGGGGATGCGCGCGCCATTTCTCCCGCAGCACGGCGTAGCGCGCGTCCTCGCGGGGATGATGCTCGGCCACTCGCCGCCACAAGTGCAGTCCGAGGCGCAGGCTCCACAGCCCGACGAGAACGGCGATGGCCGCGCGGCGCGGCAGCCAGCCCGCGCCAGTCACGGCATACCACGCGGCCAGCGGTGCGAATGCGAGCGCCCAGGTGACGTCAACGAAGGAGTAGTTGTCCTTGCGCGCGCTCAGCCGCCAGGTCAGGAAAAACAGCACGAGCACGATGGCGAAGCCGGTGCGCAGGAGGGTGACGGGATCATCGGGCATGACCTGGGATACGCGCGTGGCGCGGGCCGGGCTTCTTTTGTCCAAAAATCGCTGGAAGGCCGGTCACCGCCCTCAAGTCAAGAATGCACATGCGGGGTGCAAGACACGGCATGAGCGCTGTCTTGTTGCCCGGCGCGCGGCCTTGCAAAATGACCGCCACTTTCCCGCCATGAACACCCCAGCCAAATCCGCCAAGACCGTCCAAATCGTCGCCAGTGGCGATCTCCGCCTTGCCGCCAACCAGACTTGCTGGCCGGCGCAGAAAGCCATGGAGGACGCGCTCGCCAAAGCCCTCAAGGCCGAGGGTTGGGAAGTGCGGCGCTCGCATCCGTACGATGCCAAAAAGAAGCACGGCTTCATCGCCAGCCAGCGGGAGGGCATCGAGGTCTTTCGCGGCATTGACCCGGACGCGCCGCTCATCGTCGCCGAGGCTGTGTGGCAGTACTCGCATCATGTGCTGGCCGGGCTGACCACGCACCGCGGCCCCATATTGACCGTGGCGAACTGGAGCGGCCAGTGGCCCGGTCTCGTCGGCCTGCTCAACCTCAACGCCTCCCTCACCAAGGCCGGCGTGGCCTACTCCACCCTGTGGAGCGAGACCTTCACCGACGCCTTTTTCAAAAACGGCCTGCGCGAGTGGCTCGCCACCGGGGTCATCACGCACGACCAGTCCCATGTGCGCGATCTTGATCTGCTCAAGCTGCCAGCCGACGACGAGCGTCTCGGGCGCGACTTCGCCCGCCGGTTCCGCGCGCGCAAAGCCATCCTCGGCGTCTTCGACGAGGGCTGCATGGGCATGTTCAACGCCATCGTGCCCGACCACCTGCTGCACCCCACCGGCTGCTTCAAGGAGCGCCTCAGCCAGTCCACCCTCTACGCCGCCATGCGCGAGGTGAGCGATGAGGACGCCGCCGCCGTCTATGCGTGGTATCTGAAAAAAGGCCTGCGCTTTGCCCTTGGCAGTGACGAGGCAACCGAGCTCACCGAGTCGCAGGTGCTGCAGCAATGCAAAATGTACATCGCCGCCCTGCGTCTGGCCGACGAGTTCGGCTGCGACGCCATCGGCATCCAATACCAGCAGGGGCTGAAGGATCTCACACCCGCCAGCGACCTCGTGGAGGGCACGCTCAACAACGCGGACCGCCCGCCCGTGCGCGGCGCCGACGGCCGGCGCGTGCTCTTCGAGGGCGAGGCGCTGCCGCATTTCAACGAGGTGGACGAATGCGCCGGCCTCGACGGCCTCGTCACCTACCGCCTGTGGCGCGAGCTTGGCTTCGCCCCTGAGAACACCCTGCACGACCTGCGCTGGGGTCAAAAGTACGGCGGCGACTATGTCTGGGTGCTGCTCATCAGCGGCGCCGCGCCGCCCGCGCACTTCATCGGCGGCTGGAAGGGGGCTGGCAGCGAGCGCCAGCCCGGCATGTATTTCCGGCTCGGCGGCGGCACGCTGAAGGGTGTGAGCAAGCCGGGGCACATCGTCTGGAGCCGCGTCTTCGTCATGGAGGGCGCGCTGCATTGCGACATCGGCGTGGCCGAGGTGGTGAAGCTGCCGGAGGAGGAAACAAACCGCCGCTGGCAGGAGACCACGCCGCAGTGGCCCATCATGCATGCCGTGCTCAAGGGCGTGACTCGGGACCAGATGATGGCCCGGCACAAGTCGAACCACATCCAGGTCGTCTACTGCCCGAACGAAAAGCAGGCCCACCGCGCCGCCCGCGTGAAGGCCGCCGCCATGGCGGGGCTGGGGATCAAGGTCAGCCTGTGCGGAGACGTGCGCCTCGCCTGAGCCGCATCCCCGCTCGACATCCCCGCCATTCCCGCCCAAAAGTGGCGGATGAAGCTCTCCACCTGGAATGTGAACGGCATCCGCGCCTCCCTCGACAAAGGGCTGCGAGACTACCTTCTGGCCACCGACGCCGATGTCGTCTGCCTCCAGGAGACCAAGGCGCAGCCTGAGCAGGTGGACCTGTCCTTTCTCAAAGGCTGGCAGGCCGCGTGGAACAGCGCCGAAAAAAAGGGCTACTCCGGCACCTGCGTCCTCACCCGCGCCGGCGCGCCGCCCGCCGTTCCCGGCATGGGCATCAAGGAGCATGACAGCGAAGGCCGCGTCATTACCGCCGAGCATCCGGATTTCTTCCTGGTCAATGTCTATACTCCGAACAGCCAGGCCGGGCTGGCCCGCCTGCCTTACCGCCTGCGCTGGGACGACGCCTTCCGCGCCTTCCTGAAAAAGCTGGAGAAAAAAAAGCCCGTTCTTGTCTGCGGCGACCTCAACTGCGCGCACCAGGAGATAGACCTCGCCAACCCCAAGTCCAACCGCATGAACCCAGGCTTCAGCGACGAGGAGCGCGCCAGCCTCACCCGCCACCTGGAGGCCGGCTTTGTGGATGTCTTCCGCTACTTCGACCCCAGCCCCGGACGCTACACCTGGTGGACCATGCGCACCGGCGGCAGCGCGCGGGAAAAGAACATCGGCTGGCGGCTCGACTACTGGCTGGCCTCCGACGCGCTCCGCCCCGCCCTCTCCTCCTGCGTCATCCGCTCCGATGTCTTTGGCAGCGACCACTGCCCCGTCGAGGTCACGCTCGATGTCTGAAAAAGACCGCCCGCCCATGAAACACACGCCCCTCCTCATCCTCGCCGCCCTCCTCGCCTGCCTGTGCGCCTGCGCGCCCGAACCGCGCGAGGCCGCCTACAGCGCGCTCGAATGGAAGGACGACGTTTATTTCCTCGAAGGCAAACCCTTCACCGGCATCGCCCGCGACGCGCACAAGGACGGCAAACCCAAGGGCGAATACCCCTTCAAGGAGGGCCGCCTGCACGGCCTCGTGCGCGAGTGGTGGGACAACGGCCGGCTCTCCACCGAGACGAATTTCGACTCCGGCAAGCGCCACGGCCTCAACCGCTACTGGAATCTCAAAGGCCAGCTCATCAAAGAGCAGGTCTATGAGCATGACAAATCCGTCAGCGAGAAGCACTACGACCCCAAGTAATGCGCTAACGACACCCCGCCCGGCACGTTTCCTCCACCCCGCCGCACCCCCATCATGATGAACACCCGCCTCCTGCTCCTGCCCCTACTCGCCAGCCTCGCCGCCTGCGGCCCCAAATCCGAAAGCCCCGCTGGCGACAAACCCGCGCCCGCCCCGGAAAAGCAAGCCCCCGCACCCGCCGAAGCACCGCCCAAGGCCCCGGAAAGCGCCGCCGCCATGCCCGCCGGCGACCAGCCCTTTCCCCAAGCCGTGGACATCAACGGCTTCGGCAGTGACGAGGTCGTGCCCCGCGCCGACATGCCCGCGCGCGGCATCATCCGCCTCACCTCCGCCGACTGGCAGTTCAGCAACGGCGCCCACTGGGACACCTACACGGGCGCGAGTTTCAAGGCCAGACGCTGGGGCAAATACGAGGTCATGCTCACCTACATCCTGCGCCGCGGCGGCATCGGCTCCCAGTTCCGCATGGGTGATCTCATCGTCAAAAAACAGCTCGCCTCCGCGCAGAGCCCCCGCACCATCAGCCTCGGCACGCTTTACATCCCCGCCGCCGGAGACCTGCCCTTCACCCTGCTCACCCCGCCCACCGAGCAGGCGCTCGTCGTCCGGGAGATCACCCTCATCCCCGCCTGCGAGGGCGAGACGCCCAGGCAGGCCGCCGACGGCGCCATCACCCTCCACGCGAAGGACGCCACCACCTGGTCGGAGAACATGCGCTACGAGCCCAAGCCCGAAAAAAACTGCCTCGGCTTCTGGACCGAGCCGGACGACATCGCCGAGTGGGAGTTCGAGGTCACAAAACCCGGCCGCTACAAAGTCGTCGTCCACCACGGCTGCGGCGGCGGCAACCACGGCAGCGAGGTCGAGGTCAGGCTCGACGGCCAGAGCCTCAAATTCACGACCCGGGACACCGGCGGCTTCCAGAGCTGGCAGCCTGTCGAGCCGGGCGAGATCGAGATCAGGAAGCCCGGCAAAAACCGCCTCGTCATAGACCCGGTCAACAAAGTGAAAAACGCCGTGCTCGACGTTCACAAAGTCGAACTCGTGCCCGTGGGCTGAATTTTTTACCCTACCCAGTCGAAAAACCCCATCGCCTCCAGATCGGAGCGCAGCCCCGACTCCTGCGCGGGCGTCAGGCGCGCGTTCGGCAGGCGCGGCGGCCCCACGTCCACGCCCAGCATTTTCATCGCCGCCTTCGCCGCCGCCATGTAGCCCAGGCCGTCAAAGAGCTGGATCAGCCGCACTCCGCGAAACTGCTCCTCCCGCGCCGCCGCCAGATCCCCGCGTTCGAAGGCCGCCATCAGCCGGTGGTAAACCGGCGCGGCAAAATTAAACCCGCTGCCCACCGCCCCGCGCGCCCCCATCGCCAGCGCTCCCAGGAAATGCTGGTCCACGCCCCAGGGCAGGTCCCAGCGCCCGCCCGCCGCGCGCAGGCAGAATTGATACGCCATCAGATCTGGATTCGTGAACTTCACCCCCGCCAGTGCCGGGATGCGCTCCGGCGCCTGCTCCAGAAAAGCCGCCACTGGCAGGCTCACTCCCGTCAGCGAGGGGATGTCATAATAATAAAAGGGCGTCTCCGGTGCCGCCGCCGAAATCGCCGCCATCGTCTCCACCAGCACCTCCACCGAGCGCGGCTTGAAATACGAGGGTGCAAGCGCCCCGATGGCAGCCGCCCCCAGTCCCTGTGCCTGCGCGGCAAGCGTCTTCGAGTCCTCCACACAATTCGCGCCCACATGCACCACCAGTCGCAGCGGCGTGCCGCGCGTCACCAGGAACCAGCGCTCCGCCAGCGCCAGCCTCTCCGCCACCGTCAGCGAGCTACTCTCCGCCGTGCTGCCATTGATGAACAGAGTCGTCACCCCCCACCTCAGCAGATGCGCCGCCTGCGCCTCGATGACCTCCAGCCTCAGAGTGCCGTCATTATAAAAAGGAGTGTGAGTGGCGGCCACCAGGCCGTGCAAAGGAGCGTGCATCACTCCAGCAAACGCTCAGCCGCCCCGCGCGCAATCAGCCCATCGTGGTCAAAAGCGCGGACCTGCGCGCCGTGCCGTTGACTGATTTTATAATGACTGCCGACTGAAAATCAGCCGCCGCTGACTGATTTTTAATGACCAAACAACGGAAAATCAGTGATTTACCTCCATGAGCGACGGAGTCGGTCTCTTGGACGTGGGTATTTCACGTCATTTAAGGAAAAATATCGCCCACCGCCACCTTCACCACGACTTTGAAAACGGCCTCCCGGCGCTGCCATTCGATGCAGGGGGCGTGGGCGTCCTGGGGGTAAAAGATGGCGAAGTGCCCGGCGGACATGCGCAGGGGCGTGGACTCGGGGATGAGACGCCAGAGGGCGGCGTCCTTGGACTCATCGTAGGCCATGGTTTCCTCCCGCATGGCGGCCAGGGGCGTCCAGAGGAGGGTCTCGCAGCCGCTGTGGAGGTATTGCACGTCAATGTATTTCCGGTGCGCCTCGAAGAGGGCTTCGGACAGCGGCTTGGTGTCATAGGCCTGCACCAGGGCGAAGCATTCGTCACCCGCCAGGTCGTGCCGTCCCAGGGCCTGGGTGCCATCCACCGCGCGCAGGAAGGCGAAGGCTTTGGCAAAGTGCGGGTGCAGCCCTTCGTAAAGGGCGGCGTGGGGGAGCGTGTCGAAGACCATGCCTCCAGGGTAGGGTGGCCGCGCGCCGGTGCAACCGGCGCTTTGCCCTGGGGCGTCATCCCATCAGCCCCTCGATGCTGATGAGGAAAAGCTGGCGGCCATTTGAGCCATCCGGGGCATCAATGCAGACGAGCTTTTCATCGCGGCTGCTGCGCGGGTGGCTGTCGCAGCGCCATTCGCCCTTGTATTCCGGCGGCTGCGGGAAGTGGCCCAGGTCAATGCGCTTCTTGGTGGCGATGTGATACAGATGCGGCGTCTGGATGCGGCGCACGCCCTGCGCGTAGGTGTCGTTGAGGATCCACTCGTTGTTCTTGAGGTAGGTGAGATGGCCGGACTTGTCGAGAATGCCGTGGCCGATCTCCTCCACGATGCCGCTGTCCTTGTCCTCGAAGAGGAAATCGCCCCAGTCCTCGTTGCCGAGCCAGCCTTTGGCCTGGGAGAGGATGTGGGTGGCATCCCGCCAGATGAAATGGGAGGCGTAGCCGTTCGGGATGACGATGCGCAGGTCGCTGCCGTCCATGTTCGCCGTGATCAGGCGCGTGAGATGGCCGCCCTTCGGCTGCGTCCAGCGGTGCAGCATGATGAAGCGCTTTCCATCCGGCCCCACGAGCAGGTGATAGGCGTGATGCTTCGAGGTCGGATGATTTTCCATCACCGTGCCCGTGTTCGCGAGCGTCTTGTGGCTGACGATGAGCTTCTCGACGCCGGTCTCCAGGTTCACATGCGTCACGCCGCTGCCTTCCGGGGCCATGTCGTCAAAGAAGCGGTCTTTGATGCCGGCGTAGCCATAGCCGGGGCGGCAGTCCGCCACGCGCGAGAAGTCGCAGCTCACACCTTCCTTGCCGTTCGGGCTCAAGGCGTAGATCGGGAAAGGCAGCGTGTGCTTCTCCATCGTTCTCACATCGAGGATGTGGCTCACGAACTTGTCCTTCTACCGGTCGTTCCAGATCACCTTCGACTCCGTGCCGGGAATCCATTGCAGCATGCAGCCCTGCTGCCAGTTCCACGCGTTGGATTTGCCGAGGGGAATCCATTTGTCGCCGTCCTGGAGGTCCACCATGCCCACCTCGATCACGTCATCCGCCGTCGGCGAGCGGTGCTCGAAGCTGACCTTGTTTGAGAGCACGAGGCGGTTGTCCGGCGAAAACTGCAGCTTGTCGTAGTAGGCGAACCAGTGGAAGCCGGGGCCTTTGGTGATCTTGCGTGTCGGCGGAAACTTCGGCGCGTCCTGGCCGCGTGCGGCGAGCGGTGCGAGAGCGAGCGTGGAGAGGAAATGGCGGCGGTTGGATTGTGACTTCATCGAGGGAGATGGAAAAAATGATTACTGACTGACCACCGGAGCCGTCTGCTCCGGTGTGGCGCGGCCGCCGGGCAGTTCCATGATCTTGATGTTGCGGAAGTGGATCTCGGCGCCCTCGGATTCGAGGCAGAGGTAGCCTTTGCGGACGGTGGACTGGCTGATGCCGTTGACGAACTTGCCGTTGATCGAAAGCTTCACGGTGCCATCGACACACACGACGTCGTAGGTGTTCCATTCGCCTTTCCCTTTGCAGCGCATCTCCCACGACATGCTGCGGCGGCCGCGTGGATTGTCGGGAACGCCTTCGAGGCCGTTCGCGCCGAAAAGTTCGCCGGAGACGTAGCCGGGATGATTCGGCTGGCCGTCCTTGGTGGGATGCAGCTTGGGCCATTCGAGTTCGAGCATCTGCACCTCCATGCCCTTCGGCAGCGGACGGTCGGGCGGCGTGCTGCCCTCGCTCCAGACAAAGACGCCGCTGTTGCCACCGGCCTGCATGTGCCGCCACTCGATGTGCAGGATGAAGTTCTCATACTGCTTCTCGCTGCGCATCACGCCGATGGGCAGGCCTTTGCAGACGAGCAGGCCGTCTTTGACGCTCCAAGTGTCTTTGCTGGTGTTCACATCCACCCAGCCGGTGAGGTCCTTGCCGTTGAAGAGGTCGCGCCACTGCGGCACGTCGTCGGCGAAGGCGGTGGTGGCGAGGAGGATGGAAATGAGGAGCGGCTTCATGGTGTGACTCTCACAGCGCGGCCCGGAAGGGCATCTTTCACGAGTTTGCCATCCCGCACGACGAAAGTGCCACCCACGATGACGTGTGAAATGCCCGCCGAGGGCGTGGTGGGTGCCTCAAAGGTGGCGCGGTCGATGATGGTGGCGGCGTCAAAGACCGTGATGTCCGCGTCGGCACCGACGGCGATGCGGCCTTTGTGTTTCATCATCGGGACGTGGGCTTCGAGGCGCTTCGCGGGCAGGATGGTCATCTTCGCGAGCGCATCCATGAGCGGCAGGAGCTTCTTCTCGCGACTGTAAAGGCCCAGCACGCGTGCGAAGGTGCCCGCGCCGCGTGGGTGGCCTTTGCCATCGACAAACGGCACGCCGTCGCTCGCGATCATGACGCCGGGATGCGCGATGGCCTTCTCCACATTCGCGTCTTTCATCATGTACATGATCACCCAGCCGCCCTGCTTGCGGTAGCGTTCAAAACTCTCCTGCGTGAGCCGTTCGCCCGTCGCCGTCCACACGATGTCCGCGTAGCTGATGCGCAGATTTTCCTGCCAGCCGGGGTTGAACATCGCGGACTCCAGCATCGTGGACGCGGCGGTGTAGGGATAGACCTCCGTGGTCAGATCCATGCCTGCGGCGCGATTTTCGTCAATCAATTGAAGCACCTGCGGCACATCGGAGATGCCGCTGCTGCCGACATGCACGATGTGCAGCGCCGCGCCTGTCTTTTTTGCCGTTTCGATGGCCTCGCGGATCGGCGCGATGCCAAACGCGCGAGTGTGGACGAACGCGGGCACCTTCCGCTCCGCCGCGATACGGAACAGCGCCTCGATCTCCTCCGGCGTGGCCGCGGGCGTGTAGTTGATGCCGAAACCGACACCCAGCGCGCCTTCGTCGAGCCCTTCGCGGATCGCCGTGCTCATGCGCTGCATTTCCTCCGGCCCCGCCGCCTTGTTTGCCCCGGCTGGGTTCGGCCCCAGCAGCGCCAGCCTGCTCCTGCCGCCGCCCCATTGGCCCACGCGCATCTCCGGGTGAAACGCCGCGAAACGCGCCGAGATGTGCCCCACCGTCGCTCCATAATGAATCGGCGCCTTGCCCTCTCTCGACGCATACCACGCCGCCACAGGATACACGCCACCCTCCATCTCCAGCGCCGTCGTCACGCCGTCCTGCGCCTTGATCTGCAAATCCTCCGTCGTCTGCCCGTGCGCATGCAGGTCGATGAATCCCGGCGAAACGACGAGTCCGGCCGCATCGACCACTTTGTCACCCGTGAGCGCCGTTTCGGAGATCGCGCTGATTTTTCCACCCGTGACAGCAATGTGCCGCACCGCGTCGAGATTCGTCGCCGGGTCCATGACGCGGCCATTGGCGATGACGAGATCGTGGGCGGAAAGCGGAAGCGAGGCGGCCATAAAAGCTGTGATGGCCAGGAGACGCAGGTATGGGCTCATGGTCGGATGAATAACAGGTATCGTCACCGCAGACAAGGGGGCCGCTGAACCGTGGCAGGTACAGATGAAATGCGAGTTCAGCCGCTGCGGCTCGTATTCACTGGCCATGAAGCGCTTCCTTGCCCTCGCAGTCCTTGTTTTCAGCCTGAACGCCTCCGCGGAGGACTGGCCGCAGTTCATGTTCAATGCCGCGCACAGCGGCAATGCGGCTCAAATCGACCTCGATGTCGAGAAACTCGGCCTGCAAGGCGCGGTGGCGATGACGGATGGCATTTACACCTCGCCGGTGGTGGCAAGCGGCAAGGTGTATGTGGTCGATGGATCGGGCTGTGCGGCATGTTTTGATGCGAAAACACTCCAAGAGGTCTGGCGCTTCCAAAGCAAGGGCGGCAAACAAAACGTCAACAACGTCAGTTCGCCCGCCATCGCGGGAAAATGGCTTCACTTCGGCACCACGGCCGGTTTCTACTATGTGTTGGATCGCGACAGCGGTGCCGTGGTGGCCGAGATCGACTGCGGTGAGCCGATTTTCAGCACGCCGGTCGTGGCGAAGGATCGCGTGTATGCCGCCACGCTCGGGGCGCAGGTGCTGGCGATGACGTTTGAAGGCAAGCAGCTCTGGAAGTGGGATTTCGTGAAGGAAGTCGTCGGCTTCGACGGCAATCGCTGGAGCGGCGAGTCCTGGGCCGCGTTTTGCGAGAAGCGCATGCTCGCCACGCTCAAACCGGGCACGAAGCCAACTTCCAGCGATGGCCGCGTGACGTGGAAGGATCACTTCGTGTGCTCGCGGGACATTTGTTTGATCAAAGGCAACATCGTCGTCATTCCCGCCGGTGGTCGCACGCTGTTCCTCGAAGATTTGGGCGAAACACCGAAGCTCAAAGCCACCGGCGAGATTCCCGAGTGGTCCGGCAAGGAATTCCCCGCCACCTTCGGCCAAAGCGCCGATGACGAAGGCAACGTCTATGTCCAATGGCATCGCCGCGACAACGCCGGCCGCGTGGACATCATGCGCCTCGAAGGCGACACGCTCAAAACCGGCGACTTCGTCCCCGGCACGGACACCAACATCCGCATGGATGGTTTGCTGAGCTTTTCACCCGTGGCGATTCGTGGGAACGAGGTCTTCCGCGTGAAGCCAGAGGCGGGGCGGGGATTGATCCGACACGACATGAACACAAAGGAGTTCAAAACTTTCAGCACTCGTGGCGCTATCTCTCCTCCGGTTCTCACCAAGAACTTTGTCATTCACGGCACACTGGATGGGCAGATTCTTGTGTTTCCGATCAACCTAAACAAAGAAGAGCCAAAGAACCCTCTGACCAGCATCATTCCATTTCGCTATGTGGAGACATCAGGAGAGGCCATCTCGGCTCCCGTAGCGATTGCCGACTCCCGAATCTACGTTCCAAGCGAGGATGGCCATCTTTATGTATGCGGCGAGAGTAAAGGGAAGAGTCAGCCAGTGGTCAGAGGCCTTGAAGTTTCTAATTTGCGCTCCCCTCTCACCGGCAAGCTCGCCGATGCCAAATACGACTGGTTCACGAACTACGGCAACTTCGCGGGGCAGAACTCGAACAGCCAGGACCTCAAGCCGCCGTTGCGCATGCGCTGGGCGCGTCGTCTCGAAGGCACGGTGAAGCATCTGCCCGTCTGCGGCGGTGGTCGCATGTACACGCACACGGCGGAGGGGCAGATCATCGCGTGCGAGCAGGACACAGGGCGTCTGCTGTGGCGGAAGTGGTGGCCGGATGTCTATTTGAGCTTCACCTCGCCGCTCTACATCGACGGCAAGCTGCTGGTGCCGCAGGCAGGCATCAAGAAGTCCTTCGTGCGTTGTCTCGATGCCGCGACGGGCAACATGCTGTGGGAGGCGCCGTTCACCGGTTCGCCAAGCTGGAGCCGGCAGTTCCCGCCGGTTGTCGCGGGTAACGTCGCGATCTATGCGAGCGGAAGCGGTGATTATGCGCCGCAAGGCAGTGAAAAACCGTGGACCTTTGGCGGTGAACTCGTGAAACCCGCGGATGGACGCGAAGTGATGAGCTTTATCTACTCGAACGACAATCCGTATTACCCGGCGAACCATCATCCGCGCCTCTGGGCCTGGGATTTGGACACGGGCAAGGTGGTGTGGGAGAAGGACTTTTTCGAGTTCGGGCGCGGCGGCAATGACTGCGGCATCTGTATCCTCGACGGCAAGCTCTACTACAGCGTCTTTTTCGGCTACGACGCCGACACGAAGCGGCGTCGCGGTCTGCCGGTCGAAAACAACGGCCTCACCTGCTGCATTGACCCGCAGACCGGGAACATTCTCTGGCAGACAAACGAATATTACGTCACCGCGAAATGCACGCTCAGCGCCCGCGACGGCAGGCTTTTCATCGGCGGCTACAACCGCGCGCAGCAGGGCACCGACGACCGCTTTGTCTGGTGCCTTGATGCCAATACCGGCAAGCTCGTATGGAAATCCGATGCCGTGACCTCCGCGCTCAACGTGGTGAGCGTGGGTGAGCGCTTCATGTTTTCCAACGCCCTGCGCGGGAAGGGCAACATCTTTGACCGCGAGACCGGCAAGGTCAGCTACAGCATCCTCACCAACTACGCCTGCTGCCGCTTCACCATGAGCGAGCCCTATGTCCTCGGTGCGAACATGGACATGATTGATCTCAGCCAGGAAGGCAAGCTCGTCTCCACCGGCCCCGCCATCGACTCGCGCGAATGCCTCGGCGCCGTAGTCAGCAACGGCCGCATCTTTTACACCTCGCAGGCGAGCGGATTCGTTGTTTCGCAGACCTACGGGCCGGAGTCGAAGGACCTGCCGCCGGCGTGGGAGGCGCGGTGAGGCTGCCGCGCGTGGTTTTCCATTCAAACGCGGCATTGCCATGCCGGGCGTCCTGGTCTAAAACTGGCATGTTCGTTCGTCTTCTGGAGGTGCCCGCCTGGTTTGCCCGGCAAACGCAGGCGGCTTTTTCAAAGTCTGGGCGGCAGCCAATTCACGACGCTCCAACCCCTGCGAGCGTGGTGCCGGTCCCCGTAGTTCAATGGATAGAACAAGGGTTTCCTAAACCTTAAATGCAGGTTCGATTCCTGCCGGGGACGCCACTTTGATTCAACATTTGGCTCAAATGACGGGCTGCCGGCGCGTTTTGTGGGACAGCCATGAAACGTCACATCCTCTTTATTGTCCTGTTTTTTGTTTCTTCCGCCGCTTCCGCCGCGAACTGGCCCATGTGGCGCGGCGCCAACGGTGACGGCACCTGCTCCGAATCCGATCTGCCTTTCAAATGGAGCGCCACGGAAAATGTGCTCTGGAAAACGCGGCTGCCCGAGGGCGGCAACTCCACGCCCGTGGTGTGGGGTGACAAAGTCTTTGTCACCCAGGCGGTGGAAAAGGACGGGCGCCGCCTTCTGCTGTGTTTCGACGCCAAGACGGGCAAACAAATCTGGGACGCTGGCACGATTTACCGCGAGGCGGAATTGACCCACAAAACCAACCCCTACTGCGCCGCGAGCCCGGCCACAGATGGCGAGCTGGTGGTCGTCTTTTTCGCTTCGGCGGGTGTTTTTTGCTATGACATGAGCGGCAAGGAGATTTGGAAACGCACCGATCTGGGCAAGCAGCATCACATCTGGGGCAACGGCACTTCTCCTGTGATCGCGGGCAATCATGTCTTTCTGAATTTCGGCCCCGGCGAAAACACGGTCCTTTACGCCTTCGACAAAAAGACGGGCAAAACCCTGTGGCAGCAAAAGGAGCCGGGCGGGAATTCCGGCGAGGGAGGCGGCAAAAACTGGCTCGGCTCCTGGAGTGATCCGCTGCTGCGCAAGGTGGACGCGCGCTATGAACTCATCATGTCCTGGCCCGGCCGCGCCTGCGCTTATGATCCGATGAGCGGCAGAGAGCTGTGGACATGCGCGGGATTGAATCCTCTGGTTTACAACTCGCCTCTGTATGCGGACGGCCTCGTGGTGGCCTTTGGCGGCTATGGCGGCATGGGTCTGGCGGTGAAAGCCGGCGGCGAGGGGGATGTGACCCAGTCCCGCAGGGTGTGGCACCTGCCCAAGGTCAGCCAGCGCATCGGCTCCGGTGTGCTGCACGAGGGGCATCACTACATCCTCAGCGATGGCGGCATCGCCGAATGCCGGGATTTGAAAACGGGTGAGATGGTCTGGAGTGAGCGGCTCAAAGGACCTGGACCCACCGGGCAAAACTGGTCCTCGCTGGTGCTGACGGCTGACAAGCTGTGTTATGCGGTCAATCAAGGCGGGGATGCTTTTGTCTTCCGCGCCAGCCCGAAATTTGAGCTTCTAGCCACAAACTCCATCGGTGAGAAAGTCATCGGCTCCATCGCTGTGAGTGACGGGAGGCTTTTCATTCGCAGCTATCAGAACCTCTGGTGCATCGGGGGCAGGTAAGGGCGGCGTGTTTGCCGACTTCGCTGCTTGATTGGCTGCCGCGGAGGCGTTGAGCTATCCGCCGATGCGTTACGCTTTTTTTGACCTCGACCACACGCTGCTGCCATTCGACACGCAGACGTTGTTTTGCAATTATGTGCTGCACCGGCATCCGTGGCGGGTGGTGCTGCATTTGTGGTTCCTGCCCTTTGCGCTGGGGCGCGCGCTCGGCCTGGTGAGCACGGCCACGGCCAAGCGCGCCTTTCTTTCCTATCTCTGGGGGATGAAACGGGCGCATCTGCGCAGGCTGGCGCGGGAGTTCGCCAGCGATTGCGTGGACTCGTGGATCTACCCTGAGCTGCGCGCGGAGATCCTCCGCCACAAGCATCAGGGCCGGAAGCTGGTGCTGAACACGGCCAGTCCGGATTTTTACGCCCATGAGATCGCTGAGGTGCTGGAGTTCGACCACTGCGTCAGCACGCGCTTTCACATTGGCAACGAGGTGCCGCTGCGCCCGGTGCTGGAGGGCCCCAACAACAAACGCGAGGCCAAGATCGCCGCCATGCGCGAGGCCATCCCCGGTGTGCGCGCCCTCTCTGACGAGCAGCGCTTTCACTGCTGGGCGTATAGCGACAGCCCGGCGGACATCCCGCTGCTGGAGTTCGCCGGGAACCGCGTGCTGGTGCATCCGGGCGGCAAACTGCGCCGTCACTTCCCGCAGCATGACGTGACCATCCTCACTCCGCGCCGTCCCTACTGGGGGCGGTTGGGAGATTTGCTGGCCGCGCTGAGGCAAATGCTGGGCCTGCACGGCGAGCGCGGTCCGCGCCGGTGAGAATCCGCCGGGCCGGGCGTGAAAAAACAAACCGGTTGCACCCCGGGTGGGGACGGTTATTCTCCGCGCCCATTTTCCAAACCACCAACGAACGTCATCATGTCCCAGCATCGCAGCCTCAAAACCTCCGGCTCCGTCGGCAGCAAGCGCAGTGTCCTGAAACGCGGCGAGCGCATCAAGCTGATGAAGGCCCGCGGTCAATGGCAGGAAGGCCGTCTGCCGACCGGCCTGCCCAAGACCAAGTCCGAATAACCCGCGGCGCTGTTCCTCCGGGAACGCGCCTTTCAGCCCAGCCCGTGCGCCTCAACCGCTATCTCAGCTTGTGCGGACTCGGTTCGCGCCGGGGAGTGGAGACACTTATCCTTGAAGGCCGGGTCTGCATCAACGGCCATTACATCCGCGATCTGGCCACCGACGTTTCCGACGAGGACAAGGTCACCGTGGACGGCAGGCCCGCGAGGGCGGAGACGCCCGTCGTGCTGGCATTGAACAAGCCGCGCGGCTACATCTGCTCCCGCAGCGATGAGCGCGACCGCATGACGATTTACGCGCTGCTGCCCCGCCAGTACCAGCATCTGCATCACGCGGGCCGCCTGGACAAGGAGAGCGAGGGGCTGCTGCTGCTTACCAACCGCGGCGATCTTTCCCACCGGCTTATCCACCCCAGCCAGGGAGCGGAGAAGGAATACGAGGTCGTCACCGACAAGCCGATGGACCTTGAGACTATGAACAAGCTGGTCCACGGCATGATGACCGAGGAGGGGCACGCCAAGGCTGAGCGCGCCTGGCTGGCCAGCGAGTACAGGGCGCATGTCGTGCTCAAACAGGGGCTTAAGAGGCAGATCCGCCTGATGTTTTACCAGCTCGGCTTCGAAGTGGAGCGGCTGCGCCGCATCCGCATCGGCTGGCTCGAAATCCGCGGACTGCCCAAAGGCGGATGGCGCGAGCTTTCGGAGGCCGAAGTGGAGCGCTTTTTTTCCAAAGAGGGGGGGACTGGGCGTGCCTCCACGAACACTGACAAACCGGTGCTCAAACGCCGCGCAGCGCGGACGGAGGAGCGCGGCGCGAAGGACGAGCGGCGGAAGCCGAAATTCGAAGGACGGAAGCGGGGCGAACGCAAGCCGGGGAAGGCCAGGCCGGCAACGGGCAGGCCGGCGTTTAAAAAGCCCGGGGCCAAGGGGTCGCGCAAGCGCCCGCCGCGCTGACCCGGCGTGATCGGGACTGCGCGCGAAACCCGGATCGAGGGAGATTCCGTCCATGCTCCCGCAGGCATCTACACCATGACCGCCAAAAAAATCACGCGCTGAACACGGCGGCGCGTTTGCCTGCGGCGTCCGGCGCATTCAAGTTGGGCCATGCATGAAAGCCTCAGCCAAGTCCTCGCCTCGGAATCCACACGCCCCGCGCTGACAGTGCGCGGCTGGGTGCGCACGAAACGGGAGTCGAAGTCATGCGCGTTCCTGGAGGTGACCGACGGCTCGTGTTTCAAGTCCCTGCAGGTGGTGGTGGACGCGGCGCTGCCATCGGCCGCGCTGCTGCCGCGCATCCTGACAGGGGCCGCGGTCGAGGTGGAGGGCGCCCTGGTGGACTCGCCCGCGCCCGGCCAGCGCTGGGAGATGCAGGCGCGGGAGCTGCGCCTGGTGGGCGGGGCGGACGCGGCTTATCCGCTTCAGAAAAAGGGGCACACACCGGAGTTTCTGCGCACCATCGCGCACCTGCGGCCGCGCACGAACTTGTTTGGCAATGTCTTCCGGGTGCGCAGCCGCATGTCTTACGCGGTGCATCGTTTTTTTCAGGAGCGGGGCTTCATCCATGTCCACACGCCGGTGATCACCTCGAATGATTGCGAGGGCGCCGGGGAGATGTTCAGGGTGACGACGCTCAAGCCCGGCGGCAACGCCCGGGCGGAGGACGATTTTTTCGGCAGGCCCGCCTACCTCACGGTCAGCGGCCAGCTCCAGGGGGAGGCTTTCGCCTGCGCGCTGGGGAAAATCTACACCTTCGGACCCACCTTCCGCGCGGAGAACAGCAACACGGCGCGTCATGCGGCGGAGTTTTGGATGATCGAGCCTGAGATGGCCTTTTTTGACCTGTCCGCCGACATGACTTTGGCGGAGGAAAACGTGCGCTATCTGGTGAAAGCCATGCTGGATGAGTGCGGTGAGGAGCTGGAGTTCTTCGGCAGATTTGTGGACAAGACGCTGGAGGCCCGGCTCCGGCAGACTCTGGAGAAACCCTTCGAGCGCTTCAGCTACACGGAAGCGGTGGATCTGCTGCTGAAATCCGGACGCGCTTTCGAGCACCCCGTCATCTGGGGCGAGGGGCTGCAGACGGAGCACGAGCGCTTCATTGCCGAGGAGCATGTGCGCGGGCCGGTGACGATTTTCGATTATCCAAAATCCATCAAGCCTTTCTACATGCGCCAGAATGACGACGGCAGGACCGTGGCGGCCATGGACCTCCTGGTGCCGGGCATCGGCGAGATCATCGGCGGCAGCCAGCGCGAGGAGCGTCTGGACGTGCTTCAGGAGGCGATGCGCGCGCAAGGTCTCAGTGAGGAGGACTATTCCTGGTATGTGGACCTTAGGCGCTATGGCAGTGTTCCGCATGCTGGCTACGGCATGGGATTCGAGCGCCTGCTCATGTTTGTCACCGGCGTGGCCAATATCCGGGATGTGATCCCCTTTGCACGCACACCGGGGCATGCGGAGTATTAAAACATTAAAGCGGGGCGCGGATTTCAGCGTTCCCAGATTCACGCATGTTTTCCATTCATCCAGCCGGCGCCTCATGCGCAGCCTCCCGTTTCGCCGGGTGCGTGCTGTCGTGCCTGGCCGCGTCCGTTTTGCAGGCTCAGACGGGATTGAAAATCGAACTGGTGCCGGAGACCACGGCCATCGTGCCCGGGGAGGCTTTTCGCGCGGGCATCCTCATCCAGCCGGAGCCGGGCTGGCATACCTATTGGCGGCAGCCGGGCATCGTCGGCGTGCCGACGCGGATGGCCTGGGAGCTGCCGGAGGGTTTTTCCGCCGGGGAGTTGGAGTATCCGGGGCCGGAGGCAGTGCTGATGTTTCACATCAAGGCGCAGGGTTTTAAAAGGGACGTGCTTTTGCAAACGCGCATCACAGCGCCAGGCCACCTGAAGCCGGGAGAAACTGTCACGCTGCGCGGGCGCGCCTCCTGGATGTGCTGCGGCAACATCTGCCATCCGGGCACTCAAATTCTGGAATTAAAAATGCCCGTGGCCAGCGGCGCTGAGCCGCATGAGCGCTGGGCACCCGTTTTCGAGCGCGAAAGAGAGACCTTTGAGCGTGAAAGCTCCCTCTGGGAGGTAGAGGCGGAGGAAAACGGTATGACGGCCACAATGAAATTGCGACCCGCTGGCGCTGGCGCGAGGCTTTTTGACGGAGAAGCCGGGACAGAGGGGCTGCGCTTCTTCACGGAAGACGGCTGGATCAATTCCGACGAGGAGCAGACGTTCACCCTCACCAATGACGGAGCGCTCAAAGTGGGGCTGACCCGCGCGGAGGTGTTCCTGGGCGGCGGCGGCCCGCCCGAGCGGCTTCATGGGGTGCTGCGCCGCGAGGGAGGCTGGGAAATGGGGCAATCCTGGTCCTGCCTGCGCATCGCTCCCAAGATCACGCGCCGGGATGCGTTGAAAGACTTGCAGACCCGTCGTTGAATTTCCCAAGCCGGGCGCTAACCTCCAAAGAAACCGTCATGAAAGGCATCCTCGTTCTCATCCTCGCCGCAGCAGTGGGCTATGTGGCCTACCAGCACGTCTATCCGATCATCGCCGAGGCGATGAAATTCGAGAAACACCAGCCTCAAAAGCAGGAGGTGGCCGTCGTGGCGCCCAAGCCTGAGAAGCCGGAGATCAAAGTCGAGCCGCCCAAACCCGCGCCGGAGCCGGAAATGAAGCCGGAGCCGGAGATGAAGCCGGAACCCAAGATGGTCATCCCCGAGCCTCCGCCCATGCCCGAGCCGCCCAAACCGAAAGAAGGCGAGTTTGTCCCGCCGACCTTCGATCCCATCGAAGTGGCCACCCAAAACTGGTCGGTCATTCCTGCGACCGCCTTCCCGCGCCAGGTCAAAATGAAACGCGACCTCAATCTTCAAATGAAGATCGGCGCATCCACAGCTTCCACCCAGGTGAAAGCCGGCGGCAGCATTTATGCCGTGGGCCAGGAGGGCAGCCAGCTCATCGTCTCGCCCACTGACAAATCCCCCATGCGCGGCAAAGTGGCTTTCGAAGACACTGACCTCAAGGAGGTGCTCACCGATGTTTACGAGCGCTGGAAGGTGGCGCGCACCGAGACGCTGCGCCGCGCCCATGAGTTCAAGCTGGCCGCCGCCGAACGCGCCAAAAACGCCCCGGCCACCGCCACAACCGCCAGCGCCAGCAATGACAAGCCCGCGCGTGACGCTGACGGCACCTACCCGCTGCTCATAGCCAGCATGAAATCCGGCCAGGTGACCGAGATCAAGCCCGAGAGCATCAAAGAATGGGGCGAGCCGCAGATGACCGACGGTGTCTGGACTGTCATCGTCAAATACGAGACGCAGACCATGTTCGGCAAGTTCGACACGGAGGCGCAGGCATCCATCAAAAACGGCAAGGTGGAAAAGTGGATCTACACAGGATCGGGAGAAGTGGTGCCCTGATCCGGCGCATGTATTCCAGAGGACGAACCGCTTTTGAATTCCCTCCTTAACAGGCTTGAATCCCGCCTCGGCAGGTTTGCCATTCCGGGACTCGTGCAGCTCATCGCCACGCTGCAGCTCATCACGCTCGTGGTCCTCATGTTCCTGCCCGTGGAGGCGCGGGAACCGTATGAGGCGCTGCTGGTGTTTGACCGCGCGCTCATCCTCAAAGGCGAGGCATGGCGGCTGTTCAGCTACGTTTTCATCCCCGTACCGAACCTCTTTTTCGCCTTCATCGCCTTCATGTTCATGCGCTTCCTCGGCGCGGGCCTTGATGAGGGCTGGGGGGCGTTTCGTGTCAATCTGTATGTTCTGGGCGGCATGGCGGCGCTGGCGGCCGGCGCGCTGGTTTTTGGCTTCAGCGCCGATGCCATGTGGGTTTATCTCGCCGTCCTCTTCGCCTTTGCCACCTTGTACCCGAACGAGGAAATCCTGCTCTTTTTCATCCTGCCGGTGAAGATCAAATGGGTTGCCCTTTTCTCCGCTGTCACCGTCGCGCTGCTGGTCTTCTCCTCCCCGGTCTTCGCGATCCCCGCGTTCTTCGCGCTGCTGAATTATCTCATCGTGTTCACGCCCGGATTCGTTCGCGGCAGGCTCCATGCCGCCCGCGTGGCCGGGCGGCGCGCCCGCTTTGAGGGCGCCGCCGGTGACGGCGCTTTTTTCCACCAATGCAAAGTCTGCGGCAAGACCGAGGTGGACGACCCCGCCCTGCAGTTCCGGGTCAACGACGAGGGCGACGAAATTTGCTCCGTCTGCCGCGTCAAACCATGACGGTGCAAGCCGCGCTTGCCTTCGCGCGCGCCGATGCCAGCTTTCCCGCCCTTCACATATGCGCTGCCCCAAATGCGGAAGCTCCCAGGACAAGGTCATAGACTCGCGCGAGGCGCGCGAGGGGCAGGCCATACGCCGGCGGCGCGAGTGCATGAGCTGCGGTTTCCGCTTCACCACCTACGAAATCGTCGAGCGCGAGGAGTTGCGCGTGGTCAAGCGCAACGGCGCCCGCCAGGCCTTCAACCGCGACAAGCTCATGTCCGGCCTGGTCAAAGCCTGCGAGAAGCGTCCCGTCACCATGGAGCAGATCGAGCAGCTCGCCGACGACATCGCCAACGAGCTGGAGGAGGAGGGCTACCGCGAGATACCCTCGACGGCCATCGGCGCCAAGGTCATGGCCAGGCTCGAGGAGATAGATCATGTGGCCTACGTCCGCTACGCCTCCGTTTACCGCCAGTTCGAAGACGTGGGCGAGTTCATTGACGAGATCCGGAACCTGGACCAGCGCCGCCCCCCCGACCCCAATCAGGCCGTGCTTTTCCCCTGACACCGCCCCTCCGCCATGCCCGAGAAAACCATTTTCCAGAAGATCATAGACCGTGAAATCCCCGCGCCACTGGTCTATGAGGACGACCTCGTCGCCGCCTTCAACGACATCGCGCCGCAGGCGCCGGTGCATGTCTTGATCGTGCCCAAAAAACTCATCCCGCGCGTCGGCGAGGCTGCGGCGGAGGACCAGGCTGCTCTCGGAGCCCTGCTGCTCGCTGCGGGCAGGATCGCCGAAAAGCTCGGCATCAATGACACCGGCAAAGGCTTCCGTCTCGTCATCAACCACGGCAGGGACGCTGGCGAAAGCGTGCCCCACCTCCACGTCCATCTCCTCGCAGGCCGCCCAATGGAGTGGCCGCCAGGCTGAGGCGTGCCGGGGATAAAAAACCTCCCGGCATCACGGGGATGACGGGAGGTTTGTGCGCAAATTGGAAGCTTACTTGCTGTTTTCGGCGAACTGCGCGTCGAAGATGATCTTCGAGGGCGGGAAGTCTATCTTCTTGCAGAACGCGGCGGATTCCGTGGCGCCGAACTCGCGGTCCATCGCGCCGTCCTCCCACTCCACGGAGAGCGGGCCGCCGTATTCGATGTCGTTGAGGGCGCGGATGATGCGCTCGAAGTTGATGTTGCCGCGGCCGACGGACTTGAAGTCCCAGTAGCGGCTGGGTTTGTGGAAGTCCACATGCCCGCCGAAGACACCGGTGGTGCCGTCGCCGATGCCCCAGGCCACGTCCTTCATGTGGACGTGGAAGATGCGGTCTTTGAACTGGTAGATGAACTTGATGTAATCCACGCCCTGGTAGCCGAAGTGGCTGGGGTCGTAGTTGAAGCCGAAGGCGGGATGGTAATCGAGCGCCTGGAGCGCGCGCTCGGCGCTGGCGATGTCAAAGGCGATCTCGGTGGGGTGGACTTCGAGCGCGTAGCGGATGCCAAGCTTCTGATACTCGTCGAGGATGGGCTTGAAACGCCTGGCGAAGTCCGCGTAGCCGGCGTCAATCTGGCCTGGCAGGTTCGGTGGGAATGAATACACAAGGTGCCAGATGCTGCTGCCGGTGAAGCCGTTGACGACGCTGACGCCGAAGCGCTTGGCTGCGTGCGCGGTCTTGATCAGCTCCTCGGCGGCGCGCTGGCGCACGCCCTCGGGATCTCCGTCACCATAGATGTGCGGCGGCAGGATCTGGGCGTGACGGGGGTCAATGTTGTCGCAGACGGCCTGGCCGACAAGGTGCGTGGAGATGGCGTGGCACTGCATGCCGGCCTCCTTGAGCTTGGCGCGCTTGGCGTCGCAGTAGGCCTGGTCGGCCTTGTCCACCTCGAAGTGGTCGCCCCAGCAGGCAAGCTCCAGGCCGTCGTAGCCGAAGTTTTTGCCTTTTTGCAGCATGGTTTCAAAAGAAAGGTCGGCCCACTGGCCGGTGAAAAGAGTGACGGGTCTGCCCATGGTGGTTGATGATTCTGTAAAGGGTTGATGTTGGTTTTTCGGAGTCGCGGAGACGGCGCTGATTTTCGACATCCGCGCGCGGGTGGCAATGAGAAAAATCAGCCGGTGCTGCGCCGGTCAATGCGTCAGCGCGTAGAAGATGATGTTGATGCCAAGCGGGTAGGCGTACTTTTCCGAGAACTCGCGGAAGTACCAGGGGTCCGTGCCCTCCTCCTCCCAGCCGTCGCCCAGGTCGGTGTTGTGGCAGATGATCATGACCATGCGCTTTTTGTCATCATAGACCGCCTTGTAGTGCGGCGTCTGCGCGTCCCAGCGCTCGAAGGTGATGCCCTGGGACCGCCCGGCCATCGCGTGGCCCACGCTGGGGATCTGCGGCTTCACTTTCAGAGGGAAGACCATGCGGAAAATTTCATGCTCCAGTGGCAGCTCCTCCGGCTCGCGGTCGGGAAAGATTTGCTTCAGGGCAAAATAAAACGTGTCCCATTCCTGCTCTCCCCAGAAGTCGTCCACCATCATGAAGCCGCCGTTGAGCAGGTACTCGCGCAGGATGCGCGCCTCGTCTTCGGTGAGGCTGATCCCGCCGGGTTCGATCATGTAGATAAAGGGGTAGTGCCGGAGCTGCTCCGGCACGATGTCCACGATGGCCCCCTTCGGACTCACCTGCAGCGAGGTGAGCTGCTGGAGACGATAGGAAAAGTTCAGGTCCGCGTCCGGGTAGTCCGTCGTCCAGCGACCGCCACCCCCGCGCCGCCTGCCCCAGGATTCGGAATTGTAGCGCAGCCGCGCGAAGACGAAGTGGTCGTCCGGCGTCTCACGGCTCACCGGCCAGGTCGGGAAGTCGGCAAAGTATCCGCGTCCGTATTCGCGGGGATCCTGGGGGAAGTAATCGTCCTTGATGCCGAAATTCGTCGGAGAACCGGAGTCCTGCGCCAGCACGACCAGGGCGAGAAGGCCAAGGGCCAGTGCGGAAAGTGGGCGCTTCATGAGGAAGGTGATTGCAGGATGGATGCCAGCCGGGCGAAGGATGGAACGGCTCGGCCGCGCGTCTATTTCACGGCACGCCCAGCACGCGCTGGATCAGGTCATAAGACGCGAGTCTTTCCTTGTCAGGGAAATCATGATCGCAGTCCGGGTGGTGGATTTCCAGCCGCTCCGCCGCGCCATGCAGGGCGAAAACCGGCCGCGCCGCCGCAGCGATGCGGTCCACGCTGTCCCATTTGAAATTCGAATCGTGCAGCGGCGCGCTGACAAAGACATGCCTTGGCGCCAGACAGGCGATCAGTTCATAGTGATCGAAGGGAGCGTCCTGCGGGCGGCCGAGGTATTCCGCCATTTTTAGAATGTACCGCTCCTGCACCCAGCCCTGGATGTTCCCGTCCTTGTAGTCGAGAAGGGAGTCGAAGCCGCAGCTTGTGACCACCGCCTTGAGCCGCTCATCGAAGACGGCGGTGAAAATGCTGTTATGCCCGCCGAGCGAGTGGCCGATGGTGGCAAAGCCGGCTTCTTTTTTCACGAAGGGCAGCGTCTCCAGCAGGTCGAGTCCGCGGATGTTGTCCCACACCGCCTTCATCGTGCCGCTGGTGAAGCCCAGCGCTTTGAGGTCAGGCTGGTATTGCGCCAGCAGGGGATAACTCGGCGCCAGAGTCACAAAGCCGCGCTCCGCCAACTCGGCCGCATATTGCCGGTTCGGCCTGCCGCCGAGGCCGACCACGACTTTGTGGCCGATCACATTGTCCGTGGGGTGCAGGCACAGCACTGCGGGCGCCGCCTTGCCGGCCAGCGCGGCTTTCGGCACGCACAGATACGCGGTCACCCTGCCGCCGGGGGAGGACTGATAGCTGATGAGCCGGCGCACATAGCCGCCGCAGTCCTCCTCCTCGTGCGTCTGAGGCTCCAGCGGGCAGCGTGCCTCCGGCCCGGGCAGAGGGCCGGTCATTTGCTGAAAGCCGTCCAGAGCCTCCTTCCGGCGCGCTTCCCATTCCGCCGTGGTGGAAGCTCTTTTCACCGCGCCGGATGCGTCGCGATACTCCAGCAAGTCGGTCCGGCTCAGGCCGCGCAGCGGGGGGATTTCAGCGGACGTAAGGGCCTCGGCGCTCGCGCCGAGGCAGGCCAGAATGGCAAAGAGTTTCATCTTTCCCGATACGACACGGCGCGGAGATTCCTTCCCGCGCATCCATTCTTGCCACCCGCTTTGTCGCGCGCAGACTGCGACCACAAAATGAACCTCACCCCATGGACGAACCTGCTGCTTTTTGACGGCGTCTGCCACCTTTGCGACAGCACGGTGCAGTTCGTCCTGCGACATGACACATCCGGGCGCATCCATTTCTGCCCGATTCAGTCGGAGACCGGGTCCAGGTTGTACCGCGAGCATGGTTTCGACCCCGCCGCGCCGCACACCATGCTGCTGCTGACACCGGACGGCGCTCTGCGGGAAAGCGATGCCGCCATTGAGATCGCGCGCCTGCTGGGAGGAATCTGGCGTCTCGCCCTAGTCCTCAAAATCATCCCCCGCCCGCTGCGGGATGCGGCCTACCGCTTCATCGCCAGCCGCCGCTACCGTTGGTTCGGCCGTCATGGTGCCTGCCTCGTGCCGCTTCCTGAATGGCGGGCGCGTTTTTTGCAATGACCATCTTCCGGCTTGCGCCGCGCCCTTGAGAGGTTACAAATCCAGCCCGCTCGCGGTGTTGCGCCGTGAGATTTCCGCAGATTTCGCCAGCAATGGCAAACGGCGGGCTGTGGCTCAGCCTGGTAGAGCGCTTCGTTCGGGACGAAGAGGTCGTGGGTTCGAATCCCGCCAGCCCGACCACCTTCTAAGGTGGTCTTATTCAAGGAGTTCCATAGACTTGGGAACTTCCAAGAAGGGCCCGATGCCGCCCTCACTCCACCGCTTTGAGTGACTGAAAACGACTCGAAAAGCCCCAAGTTCCAAACGTCCGGGGGGGCAGGGTGACTACCCCCGGCATAACTGCCATGCAGTAGAAGCTGGGGGATCACACCCACTTTTTGAATTCGAGCAATGAATTGTGGAACACCTCACGGTGGCTTGTTATTGCTATTCTGGTCATTTTCGCTGCGTGGCTGCTCTCAAGAAATGAGCGATCGTGACCAAACACTCCACAGCTCAGTTGAGTTTGCTGGCATCAGTCCGCGCCGAGAACTTCCTGCAAGCCGAGCCGCTGCTTTTCAAAGTCCGCCTCATCCAGCCGGCGCGGAATGGTGACGACGGGTTCGAAGACGACCTTCACACGCGAAAACGGCAGCGGCAGCATGAAGCGGTCCCAGGTCTTGAAGCGCAGCGCGCGGCAGTACTCGACACGCACCGGAACGATGACTCCGCCGGTGAGCTGGGCCAGCTTCAAAATGCCGGGCTGGAGCCGGTAGCACGGTCCGCGCGGACCGTCCGGCGTGATGCCCACGTCACGCCCTTCCTTGACTTTTTCCGCCAGCATGATGAGCGCGCCGAGTCCCTTCTGCGGCTTGGAGCTGGAGCCGCGCGCGGCCTCGAATCCGAACTCGCCGCAGGCGTCGGCGATGATCTGGCCGTCGCCGCTGGGGCTGGAAAGTATGGCTCCGGGGATGTGCGCGAACCACCGGTCGTGAATGTAGGGGATGACAAACATGCGGTTGTGCCAGAATGCCCAGATCCAGCCCGGACGCGCCCGGTCAAAGGCGTCCGCGCGGTCCTCCACCTCGAAACGGAGAGTGGCCCCGACGCACCGGATGAGGAGCGCGACGAGTTTGCCTAGGCCTTGGATGCGGATTTTTGCCATGTGCATGCATCCTGAAACGGCACGCCCCCGGTTTCAACCCGCAGAGCGCGCCAAGTCCCGCCGCTGCCATCCCGGTTCCCGATGGACGCTTGGCAAACCCTCCGGCGGCTCCTATGATCCGCCATGTCCGCCGCCCCCGTCACCGTCCTCATTGCCGACGACCACGCCGTCGTGCGCAGGGGATTCGCGCGGATTCTTGACAGCGGCTGGGATTTCAAAGTGGTGGCAGAGGTTTCCAACGGGCGCGAGGCGGTGGCGTCAGCGGAGGAGTTGCGTCCCGATGTGGCGGTGATGGATGTGACCATGCCCGAACTCAACGGCATTGAAGCAACACGCAGGCTTCTCAAAGTCTCTCCAAAGACCCGCGTGCTGGCGCTCTCAATGCACAAGGACTCCGTTTATGTGCGCGAAATCCTGCGCGCCGGAGCCAAGGGATACCTGCTCAAGGACAGCAGCGAGGCGGATTTCCTCAAGGCCATGCGCGCCGTGTCCCAGGGGCAGGGCTACCTCAGCCCGGAGGTGGCTGACGCCGTGCTCGACGACTACCGCAGGCATGTCACCCATCCGATAGATCTGCTCTCCAGCCGCGAACGCGAGGTGCTGCAATTGATCGCCGAGAGCAGGACCAACAAAGAGATCGCCAGCGCGCTGCACCTCAGCGTTTACACCGTCGAGGCGCACCGGGGGCGCATCATGGAAAAACTCAACCTCCACAGCATCGGAGAGCTGGTGCGCTTTGCCATGCGCCACGGCCTTGTTGATTGAGGTGAACGGTCAGCCGCCATGAGACGACGACTCGCCCCCTTCACACGGCGCATCACGCAGCGCACGGTGCTGCGCGGTCTTGTCACAGGTTTCGGACTGGTGGTTCTGCTGCTTGGCATGACAGGACTCCTGGCCGTGAGTGAAAGCCGGGCCATCCGCCGCGGAGTCAGCGGCATCGTGCGCGAGCAGCTCCTCATCGCCCGTCTTCTCAACGAGGTGCAGGCGGAGGAGAACACCCTCACCGAGGTGCTGCACCAGATCACCCGCAAGTCTCAAAGTCTCGACAAGGAAGCCTTGCTGCAGGATCTCGCCGTTGCGGACGATGCCGTGACGCGCCTCGCCTCCGACGCCGCCGCTACCGGTAAGGCGGAAATTTGGGGGCGCCTGGTATCCAGCGTGCGTTCCTTCTCCTCGCAGGCCCGAGCCGCGCTCGCAGGCAGGGACGCCGTTTCCGAAGCCGGCCTCGAAAGCCTCTTTGCAAAGCATGACGAAGTGGTTGCTCTCATCCATGGACTGCTGCGTGACAGCACCGCCCATCTGCGCGAAGCGGACGCCCAAATCGAAAAGCAATCCCGCGTGCTGGCGCGCCAGTCCGCCCTCCTGCTTGGCTCCTCGCTGCTGATGGCTGTGCTTTGCGCGCTGGGCACCATACTTTTCGTGCGCCACAGCCTGCGCCGAATCGAATGGCAGGCAGAGGAGATCAACCGCGTCTCCTGGCACATGCTGCAGTCCCAGGAGGAGACCGCCCGGCGGTTTTCCCACGAGTTGCATGACGAACTCGGCCAGTCCCTTGCCGCTGTGCGCGCCAACCTCACCTCCAAAAGCCACGACGTCTCGGGTGCGCGAAGTGCCGACTGCGTTCAGCTTGTGGATGAGGCGATCGCCAACGTGCGCGAACTTTCCCAACTGCTCCGTCCGGTAATTCTCGACGATTTCGGCCTTGATGCAGGTCTGCGCTGGCTGGCGGAAAAGTTCGCCCAGCGCACGCGGCTGAAGGTGGACTGCGATTCGACCTGTCCCGGCCGTTTTGCAGATGAAACCGAGACGCATCTCTTCCGCATCGCGCAGGAGGCGCTGACAAATATCGCCCGGCATGCCGAGGCCACGCGTGTCGTCATCCAGCTAGCCCTTGAGGACAAAAACATCCGCCTGAGCGTCGTTGACGATGGCAAGGGCCTCCCCGATGAGGAATCTAAAGCTGCGCCAAGCCTTGGCATGGTCGGCATGCGCGCCCGCGCGCGGCAGTGTGGCGGCGAACTCAGTGTCAGCCCCGCTCCGCCCCACGGCCTGCGCATTGAGGCCGTGGTGCCGCTGAGATGACAGGCGGATTGACCGGATCAATGCGCGGCGTTCGCGGCGGCGACGGTGCGCTGGTCGAGCGTCTTGAGGGCCTGCATCTGCTTGATGGTGCGCTCCATGCCTTCGTTGGAGCCGTCGAAGAACATGACGTTGCCTTTGCCGTGCTCCGAGATGTATTTCATGCCGTCGAGCCACATGGTGAAGAGCATGAAGCCGGGAGGCACATCGCCGGCCTGCATGGTTTTGCCGGCGTTGGCGAGACCTTCGGCGACTTGTTCGCGGAAGCGGGCGTTTCCGGCACCTTTGAGCTCGGAGGCTTCTTTGTCGGCCTCGGCTTTGACGCGGATGGCGCGGGCTTCGGCCTCGGCGGCGCGGGTTTTGATGAGGTATTGGGCCTGCGCCTCGTTTTCGGCGGCCATCTTCATGTTGTTGCTGGAAACGACCTGCGACATGGAGCGCATGATGGCTTCATCAAAGGAGATGTCGTTGATCTGGAGGTCGAGGAGGTGGAAGCCCCAACTGTTGAGTGCTTCTTCGAGATGGTCCTTCACCGCGCCGATGATTTCGGAGCGCAGCACGAGGATTTCGGCCTGTTTTTTGTTCGCCACATAGGAGCGGATGCTGCCCTCCACGCTGCGGACGAGGGTCTGCATGAAGCTCTTTTCGTCGATGAAGCGGAAGGCGATTTTTTTGATGGTCTCCTCACCAGCATCCTGCGCGGAGTACACGATGAGAGATTTGAAGTTCACGTAGGCCTGATCAAGCGAGATGGCTTCGAATTCGAGTTCGATGGACTGGTTCTGCGTTGAGATGCTCTTGAAGACGCCCTCGATGAGCGGGAGCTTGAAGTTGAGGCCGGGAAGCATCAGGCGCTGGTATTTGCCGAAGCGGGTGACGACCCCGACGTGGCCCTGCTTGATCACAGAGGCGCTGAGGATGACGAGAACGATGAGGATGACGGCGGCGGGTATCATGACGTGGCTTGGTTTGTTCGTTGGTAAAGGCGGTGAGAGAAAATCAGGCGGGGAACTCGGAGGAGTGGTGCTCGAGGATGAACCAGCCGGTCTTTTCCTTTTTGCAGACGAAGGAGTAGCGGGCGGGCACGCTGATGAGTTCCTTCTTGCGCTTGAAGGTGAAGACGTATTTGCCGGACTGGATGTAGATGTCCTTGTACTGGCGCACCTCGCCGCTCTCGAACCTCACATGCACGTCCTCCAGCTCGAAGAGGTGCTCGAAGTAGCCTTTGATCTTGTGATGGCCCTCACGCAGCTCCTTGGCGAAGGTGCCCCAGAGCAGGCCGTTCATGTCGTAGCAGCCGACGACGGCGGCCATGCTGTGATTGTTGATGCCAAAGGCCCAGTCGTTGATGAACTCGGTCAGGTTTTTCTTCTCCGCCGCATTGTGGCTGATGGTGCTGTAGCGCAGGCCGCCGACCTCGTGGTCGCGATGCACGAGCATGGTGTCCGTGCTGCGAGGATCGATCTCGTCGCCGAATTTGTGGGCGATTTTTTTCAGCATCTCGATCCAGGGCATGTGCTCGTGGCGGAAGATGACGAAGTGGATGAAGAGATGGATGCCCAGCACGACGATGAGCCCCTCGAAGATGCCGACGGTGTAGGTGAGGATGCCGCAGAAGAGCGCCAGCAGCAGCGCATAGCTGCCATGCGCGGCCACATGCGTGAGGCCGACGATCATCTTCCACCCGGTGAAGATCATGAGCACGGCGAGCGAGAAATACGGCAGATGCTCCAGCAGATGTGGATCGAGAATGAAGACGAGGATAACGCCCGCGGTGAAGAGGTTCGATATCTTCGTGACGGCACCGGCGAGGGCGTTCGTGGCGCTTTTCGCGAGTCCGTCGAGGTTCGTCATGCCACCGAAGAAGCTGCTGCCGATGTTGGCCACCCAGATGGCGAGCAGGCTGTTGTTTGTGTTTGCCGGACGGCCCAGTGGATCGAGTTTTTCGATGGCGGCGTTGCTCATCACCTGCTCGATCACGTCGATGAGCGCCAGCATGAGCGCGTAGCCGATGATCTCGGCGACCATCTTTGGCGGGATGACATCGAAATCGGGAAACGGCCACGCGACTTTGATCGGCGAGTGCTCGATGTGCAGCATCGGGATGTGCATGTAGATGCCGGAAATGACGCCGACGAGCACCACGGCCACATAGGGCACGGCGGGATACTTTGCCTTGTACTTGCCGAAGAGATGCAAAAACAGTCCCAGCGCCCCGAGCGAGAGTGCGATCATCTTGATTCGCTCCATGGTGAACCAGTCATGGCTCTCGCCGAGGATGCCGTAGGTGTAAGGCAGGAATTTGAGCGCGATTTTGAGTCCGATGCCCGCCAGCAGGCCCTCAATGAGGTAACTCGGGATCGCTTTGAGAATGAAGCGCTGGAGGTTGAACTTCCATGCAATGGCCTGCATCACCGACGTGCAAAAGATGAGGAAGGGCATGTTCTCCATGCCGAATTTATGCACACTCATCGCCAGCACCGGCGCGAGTCCTGCCGCCACGCCAGGCACGCCGACGTAGTTCCCCGGACGGAAGAGGAAGGTCACAAATCCTATCAAACACGCGAAAAGCACGGTGAGCAGTCCCGTCTCGATGGGATACTCCGACATGAGGCAGATGCCGACCGTGAGCGGCACCGCGATGAGGCCCGTGATGGAACCCGCGAGCGCATCACGGCGCAGATTTTCGAGCGTGAAGATGGCGGGCCTCTCCGCCTTCTCCGCAATGAGCAGATCGCTGGCGAGCGGCTTCTTCCGGCGGCGCGGATGCGGATGGTAATCGACCGCCGAGGCAGTGGTCGGATGGATGAGCGCAGGTTCGGCGGCGTTTGACATGGCCCGGAATAACCCGCGCCCGCCTCCGCTATGCCATCCCCCCGGCAGGGGATTCCCAGGCCCCTTGACACAGGAGAGGCATGCTATTTGAGAGGAGTCAGCCTGAAATTCTTGAACTGAACGACCATCGGCGGACCTTGGTGAATTTGCAGGGCAAGCAAGCCCTCTTTCGGGGCGTTGGCCGCGTCCTCATCAGTCACATCCACGGTCTGCATGCCGTTGATGAAATGCTGAATGTGGTTTCCTTTGGCGATGATTTTGTAGTCGTTCCAGTCCTCTTTTTTGATGGACTGCTGGATGGCCTCGCTGTCACCGACTGTGCCGGCTTTTTCAACGGCAGGCTTCTTGGGATCCTGCCCCGGCTTGATGACGGTCTTCTCTCCGCGAAGGGCCAGAATTCCGCGGCCTTTCTCCTCGTAGAGAATGCCGCTGTATTTGTCACCGGCCTCGAAGTCCGCCTGATAGCCGCTGATGACGGGCCCGAACTCCCCGGGCGCCAGTTCCTTGCTGCGGTACTGCACGCCGGAGTTGCCCTTTTCAATACGGTATTGGAACTCAAGCTCGAAATCGGACACGGTGCCGCCTTTCCAGACGAGGAATGTGTTGTGCTTGATGATTCCTTTCTCAGGATTGGCCGGGTCAGGCGGCGTGATGCCGGTGATGGCGCCGTCTTTGACACTCCAGAGATCCAAGTTGCCCTCCCAGCCGGCCAGGTCTTTTCCGTTGAAAACCTCAACGGTGCTTGAGGAGGCTGGCCCGGATCCTCCAGAGGGAGCGGAGGGCTTGCAGGAGGGCAATGCGAACGCGGCGAGCACGCAAAGGGAGAAGAATGCCGGGGTTTTCATGGTTGGTGAGTGCCGCTTTCTAATGCGGTGGCATGACTTTGTCCACCACCTCTGCTCACCGCCCTTTGCGGCGGTGCTGGCGCGCGCGGAATTCGGCGGGGCCGCAGCCGGTGTGCCGGCTGAAAACACGGGTGAGATAATGCCGGTTGGGGAAGCCGGATTCGAGGGCGATTTGATCCACGGTTTTGTCGGTCAATGCCAGGAGCTGCTGGGCATGGCGCACGCGCGCGGCGCTGACGTAGGCGGCGGGAGTGCTGCCGGTGTGCTCGCGGAAGGCGCGGATGAAACGCTCCAGGCTCATGCCCGCGCGGGCAGCGAGCAGGCGGTTTGACAGGTCGGCATGAGGAGCGCGCTGGACGAGGGACAACACCCCGAGCAACCGCTCCGGCATGGGTGGTGGCGCGGGCAGGCTCAGCCGGGCGAAGGCGGCGTAAAGCAACGCGCTGCTTTCATGAAGCAGGCGGTGGTCGCGCGTGTCGGAGGCGTGCTCATGATGCAGGGCGATGACGCTTTGCGCCAGAGTCGTCAAAAGGGCATCCATCGGCAGCAGAAGCGGCGCGGGGTCCACGGGGCCGCCGGGACGGTTCACGGTGAAGTGCATCCACAGATGACACGCGGGCACCGGGCCGCGGCAGTCAAAGACCGTGTCCGCCGGGATGATCATGCAGGTGGAGGGTTCGAGGGCGATCTGCCTGCCGCGAAAATGCACAAAACAGCCCGGCTTGGGGTTGTGATAAAAACGCCAAAAGGGACTGTCCACACCGTCGTGATTCCAATCCTCCAGCGCCGCTTGATAACCGCATTCATGCAGCAAAAAGTCCGACCAGCCCGCGCCGGAGACGCGCGCGAGGCTGACGCCCCAGGGCGTGGTGTAGTTCAGGTATTTGCGCCGCGTGTTCACGATCCGACACAAACGGAGCAGAATATGGAATGCCGTCCAGGCGTTCTTCACAGCATGAGAAAATGCGTTTTCCCTCTGCTATCGAACCGCCTTGTAATGATGTGGCGCGATGGCTTGCGTTGGAGTTCAAGCTTTAGCTTGTTCTGGGAAAGCTCCGCAGCGGAGTCCACTCCCGTGGCGCCTAAAGGCTTCACTCCAACAGGCCTCACTCCTACCGTTGGAGTTCAAGCTTTAGCTTGTGCGGGGAGATCTTCGCAGCGGAGTCCTCTCCCGTGTCGCCTAAAGGCTTCACTCCAACGGGCGGGGCTGCTTGCCTTGATGGTCGTGCCTGCATTCACCCAGGGCGCGGACAAGCTGCGCTTCAATCGCGACATCCGCCCCATCCTTTCGGACAAGTGTTTTCATTGCCACGGCTTCGATCCAAAAACGCGCAAGGCCGGCCTGCGTCTCGACACCTTCGAGGGCGCGACGGAGGATGGTGGCATCGTGGCCGGGCGGGCGGAGCGCAGCGGGATCATCGAGCGCGTGCTCAGTCATGACCCGGATGAGGCCATGCCGCCGCCGGAGTCAAAGATCGGCCGGCTTTCCGACACGGAGATCGCGACTTTGAAACGCTGGATCAATGAAGGTGCCGAGTATGAGGCGCACTGGGCCTTTGTGCCGCTGGACAAAGCGCAGCTCGATGAATGGACACGCCAGGCCAAGGCGGCGGGCGTGGCATCGCCGATGGACTGGATCGTTAGCGAGGGGTTGAAGGCGCACGGCCTGGCGATGCAACCGCGCGCGGATGCGGCCACGCTGGCGCGGCGCGTCAGCTTTGATCTCACGGGCCTGCCGCCATCGGTGGAGGAGCTGGCAGATGTGGAGCTTGAGTCACTCATCACGAAAAAGCTCGCCTCACCCGCGTATGGTGAGCGCATGGCGGCGGACTGGCTCGACATCGCGCGGTATGCGGACAGCTTCGGCTTTCAGGTGGACCGCGAGCGCGAGGTGTGGATGTGGCGGGACTGGGTGGTGCGCGCCTTCAATGACAACCTGCCCTTTGATCAATTCATCACCTGGCAACTCGCGGGAGATCTGCTGCCGCAGGTCACCGATGAGCAGGTACTGGCCACCGCTTTCAATCGCCTGCATCAGCAGGAAAGCGAGGGCGGTTCCGTGGAGGAGGAATACCGCATCGAGTATGTGGCGGACCGGGTGCAAACCGTGGCCACCGCGTTTCTCGGCCTCACCTTCGAGTGCGCGCGCTGCCATGACCACAAGTATGATCCCGTGAGCCAGCGCGAGTATTACGGCATGGCATCCTTCTTCCAAAACATTGACGAGGCGGGTCTGTATTCGTTCTTCACCTCCGCGCCGCCGACACCCGCCATGATGCTGATGGACGCGCCTGCAAAGGAGAAGATGACCGCGCTCAAGGCGCGCGTGGCCGCTCTGGAAAAGCAGCTCGCCAGCACAGGGGTGAAGCCGCTCGCTGAGATCCCGCTGCGCGATGGCGTGCCGGTTTCCTTGGAAGGGCAACTTGCTCATTTCAGTTTCGACGCACTGGAGGGCAACAAACTCGCCGATTCCCTCAACCCCGAGTCGCCTCCCGCGCCTGCGCCGAAGAAAGCGGACCCGAAGACCAAAGACAAAGCGCCGCCTGGTCCGTCCGCCATTTTGAAAGGTGAGAACAAGCTCGTGCAGGGTCGTCTTGGACAGGCCGTGCAGTTCACGGGGGACGATCCGGTTGACACCCCTGTTGGGAATTTCCGCCGCCATGAGCCTTTTAGCGTTTCGCTCTGGATGAAGACGCCAGATGTGAAGGAGCGCGCGGTTGTTTTTCACCGCTCACGCGCGTGGACGGATGCGGCGAGCCGGGGCTACGAACTGCTCATTGAGGAGGGTCGCTTGAAGTGGTCGCTTATTCATTTCTGGCCGGGCAATGCCATCTCCATCCGCGCGTGTGATCCGCTGCCGGTGAATGAGTGGGCGCACGTCATCGTCACGAATGACGGCAGCAGCCGAGCCTCAGGACTGCGGCTTTTCATCAATGGCAAAGCGGTGCCGGTGGACGTGATCCGCGACGGCCTCACTCAAGACATCACCGGCGGTGGAGGCGATACCATCTCACTCGGCGAGCGCTTCCGGGATCGTGGCTTCAAAGGCGGGCTCATTGACGACTTTCGCGTCTTTCAGCGCGACCTCTCCATGCCAGTGAGGCCGGAGCTGGAGCCACTGCTGGCCGAGCTCAAAGCCGCGCGCGGCGAGCTGACCGACTTCTCCGGACAGCAAAAAGAGATCATGGTCATGCGCGAGCTGCCCGAGCCAAAGAAGGCCTATGTGCTCACGCGCGGCGAGTATGACAAGCCCACGGAGGAGGTCACGGCCATGACGCCCGCCTCGCTGCCGCCCTTTCCGCAGGACGCGCCAAAGAACCGGCTCGGACTCGCGCGCTGGCTGACCGATCCTGGCCATCCTCTCACGGCGCGCGTGACGGTGAACCGCGTGTGGCAGAGTTTGTTCGGGCGCGGTCTGGTGAAGACGAGCGAGGACTTCGGCAGCCAGGGGGAAAAGCCGCTTTATCCCGAGCTGCTCGATTATCTTTCGCTGCGCCTCATTCACAGCGGCTGGGACATGAAGGCGCTGCTGCGCGAGATCGTCTGCAGCGCGGTCTATCAGCAGCGCAGCATCGCTGAAAAACAGGTGATGGAGGATGACCCGGAGAATCAATGGCTGGCGCGCGGGCCGGCATTCCGGCTGCCTGCCGAGATGATCCGCGACAATGCGCTGGCCGCCGCCGGGCTGCTGAATCCGAAGATGGGCGGCCCACCGGTCAACCCTTATGAAATGGCCGAGGCCTTTAAACCTTTCCAGGTGGCCAAAGAAGGCGAGTCGCTTTATCGGCGCAGTCTTTACACCACCTGGCGGCGCACCAGCCCGCCGCCCGCCATGCTGGCCTTTGACGCGCCGCGCCGCGCGGTGTGCAGCGCCAAGCGCGAGCGCACCGAGAGCCCCTTGCAGGCGCTCATCCTGCTGAATGGCACGCAGTTCGTGGAGGCCGCGCGCGTGCTTGGGGAGAATCTGCACCACGAGCACGGCGGCGCGGTCGAGAAAATGATCCGCCACGGCTTCCTGCGCTGCCTGAGCCGACAGCCGGACACGCGCGAGATGGAAATCTGCACCAGGTTATACCAAGAGCAGCTCGCTTACTTTCGCGCACATCTGCAGGAAGCAGTGGAGCTGATGAAAACCGGTGGCGCGCCGAGAGTGGCAGGCGTGCCGGATGTCGAAGGCGCAGCAGCCGCCGCGCTGGCGCAGGCTTTGCTGAACCATGATGCTTGTGTGGTTAAGCGGTGAGGTGTGGAACCACTAATGAACACTCATGAGCACTAATGGATGGGCTTGAAATGGGGGATGCCGCCGGGGAGGATGGCCGCCTTCAACCACAAACCACACGATATGAGAATACATAAAAATCATCGAATCGAAATGCGGGAGGATGGACCTTTTCAGCAGGAGGGATACGACCTGATGGCTGCCGCGTTTGAAGTGCATAACGAGAATGGCGGCGGGCTGGCGGAAGAGGTTTATCAAGAGAGTTTCGAGATCGAACTGGAGATGCGGGGCATGCTTTTTGTGGCGAAACAGGAACTGGCGTTGTTTTACAAAGGGCGTGAACTGAAGCGCCGCTACATCCCGGATCTTTATGTGTGCGAAGGTATCGTCGTGGAACTCAAGTCCGTGGCTCAACTCCTGCCGGAACATTCGGCCCAGCTCTTTAACTACATGCGCATCAGCGGCAAAAGTGTCGGCTATCTCATCAACTTCGCTCCCATCAAGCGCATCGAATGGCGGCGTTACGTCCTGTGAAACCCAAAATCATTAGTGCTTATTAGCGTCCATTAGTGGTTCCAAAAATCTCATCCGAGAGAAGCGCTCCACGAACATGATGGACAAACCCATCCCATACCCCCACCTGTCTATGAAACCCAAATCTTCAGATTCCATAAGAGTTCCCAGCGCTTTCCTCAACCGCCGGGCATGGCTCCAGAAGTCAGGCATGGGCCTGGGAGGTCTGGCTTTGGCGGAGCTTTTGATGCGGGAGCAGGCGGGGGCTTCTCCGGTGGATGCGGGCGTGCTGGGCGGCACGCACTGGCAGCCGAAGGCGAAGCGCATCATTTACCTTTTCATGTCCGGCGGCCCCTCGCATCTGGACCTGTATGATTACAAGCCGCTGCTGAATCAACGCCACGGCGAGCAACTACCGGACAGCGTGCGCGGCGGGCAGAGGCTGACGGGCATGTCGGGGAATCAGTCGTCCATCCCGATGGTGGGCTCGCCTTTCAAGTTCACCCGGCACGGGCAGGCGGGCGCGTGGTTCAGCGAGCTGCTGCCGCACACGGCCTCCATCGCGGATGACCTGTGCGTGGTGCGCTCCATGTTCACGGAAAGCATCAACCACGGGCCGGGCGTGACGTTTTTCCAGACTGGCTCGCAGATCGCCGGGCGGCCGAGCATGGGCGCGTGGTTGAGCTATGGTCTCGGCGCGGAGAATGCGAACCTGCCCTCTTTCACCGTGCTCATCACCAAGGACAAGGGCGGCCAGCCGCTGGGCGCGCATCTGTGGGGCAGCGGCTTCCTGCCGACGAAGCACCAGGGCGTGCTCTTCCGCGCGGCGAAGGACCCCGTGCTGTATCTCGGCAATCCGGCGGGGGTGAGCGCGGACAGCCGCCGGCTCATGCTCGACCGCCTGCGCGAGCTGCACGAGCATCAATATGCGGGCACGCCGGATGTGGAGATCCAGAACCGCATGGACCACTATGAGATGGCCTGGCGCATGCAAAGCAGCATTCCGGAGGCCACCGACATCGGCGATGAGCCGCAGCATGTGCTCGACATGTATGGGCCGGATGTGACGAAGCCCGGCACCTTCGCCGCGAACTGCCTGCAGGCGCGCCGCCTGGCTGAGAGAGGCGTGCGCTTCATCCAGCTCTACCATCAGGACTGGGACCACCATGGCGGTCTGCCCGGCGCGCTGCCGCGTCTATGCAAAGAAACCGACCAGGCCTCCGCCGCGCTGGTGAAGGATCTCAAGCAGCGCGGCCTGCTGGAGGACACGCTCGTGGTCTGGGGCGGCGAGTTTGGCCGCACGAACTACTGCCAGGGGAAAATCCAGGCCAACTTCGGACGCGACCATCACCCGCGCTGCTTCAGCGTCTGGATGGCCGGCGGCGGTGTGAAGCCGGGCGCGGTCTATGGAGAGACGGATGAGTTTGGCTACAACGTCGCGCGCGACGGCGTCCACATCCACGACTTCCATGCCACGCTCATGCACCTGCTCGGGATAGATCACGAGCGCCTGACCTACAAGTTCCAGGGCCGCCGCTACCGCCTCACGGATGTGCATGGTCATGTGGTGAAGGGGCTGCTGGCTTAGCTCCCGGCGAAAAACTTCCCGCCATCCGCGTTCTCTGCCCATGCCCAAGACTTTGCTCGCCATCGGCGCCCACTATGATGACTGCCCTTTCGGCATTCCCGGCATCCTGCTCAAAGCCGTGCGCGAGCATCACCGCGTGGTCATCCTCAGCCTCATCGGAGATTACACCAACTGGCCGCCCGTGCAGGGGCGCGAGCAGGCGCTGCTGGACAAGACCGCCGCCATGGCCGCCGAGCGCGGCATGGAAATGCGCTTCCTGAAGCACGCCAGCATGGGCTTTGAGCCGACTCTGGCGACGAAGCGCGAGGTGGCCGAGATCGTCGCCGAAGTGCGGCCCGACACCGCCTTCATGCTCTGGCGGCAGGACCGCCACCCGGACCACGAGGCCGCCTCCGCCATCTGCCACGACTCGCTTTTCCAGCCCGCGCGCCTGACGGGCAATGCCAACGCGCGCAGCCCTTCGCAGGTCTTCTGGTATGACAACGGCCCCGGCCACACGATAGACTTCACGCCCGACACTTATGTGGATGTCAGCGCCGAGTGGTCCGGCGTGGTGGAGTGGCTGGGCGGCTTGATGGCCTTCGTGCGCAACGGACCCTTTGATCCGCAAAAGGATGCCGCCGTGGAGGCGAAGACGGTGCTGGCGCGCTACCGCGGCCTGGCCTGCGGGGTGAAACATGCCGAGGCTCTGCGCAGCGTCCGCCCGCTGTCGCGCGAGGTTTGGTGAGGGTGCGACCGGGAAGCTTGCATCGCCCAGCTCAAGCCAGGATGTCTTTCACCACATGCCCGTGGATGTCGGTGAGGCGGTAGTCGCGGCCTTGGAAGCGGTGCGTGAGGCGCTCGTGGTCAAAGCCGAGCAGATGCATCACGGTGGCCTGGAAGTCATGCACATGGACCTTGTGCTCAGCCACCGCAAAGCCCATCTCGTCGGTGGCTCCATAATCGAATCCCGCCTTCACACCACCGCCGGCCATGAACAGCGTGAAGCAGTCAGGATAATGATCACGGCCTAGAACCTTGCTGGCGGCGGTGCGGCCCTCGCGGAAGGGTGTGCGGCCAAATTCACCGCCCCAGATGACGAGGGTGTCATCGAGCAGCCCGCGCTGCTTGAGATCCTTGATGAGCGCGGCCACGGGCTTGTCTGTCTCGGCCATCTTTTTCGTCAGGCCGTCGGTGATGCCTGTGGCCTCGCTAGTGCCGTGGAAATCCCAGCCCCAGTCAAAGAGATGGACAAAGCGCACGCCCTGCTCCACGAGCCGGCGCGCCAGCAGGCAGTTGTTGGCAAAGCTGGCCGCGCCGGGCTTTGCCCCGTATTCCTCGATGACCCGCGCGGGCTCGCGCGAGATGTCCATCACCTCGGGCACGCTGGCCTGCATCCTGTAGGCCAGCTCGTATTGCTCGATGCGTGTGCGCGTCTCGGGATGGACCAGCTCGGCGGCCTGGCGCTCGTTGAGCTCGCGCAGCACATCAAGCGTCTTCCGGCGCAGCGCGCGGTCCATGCCTGGAGGATTGTTGACGAAAAGCACGGGGTCACCCTGGGACCGGCACTGCACACCCTGATAGACTGAGGGGATGAACCCGCTGCCCCAGCAGCTTTGGCCGCCGGAGGGCTGGGTGCCGCTGGAGATGAGCACGACAAAGCCCGGCAGATCCTGATTTTCCGTGCCCAGCCCGTAAGTGGCCCATGAACCCATCGAGGGGCGGCCCTGGCGGGTGTGGCCGGTGAACAGCAGCAGCTCGGCGGGCGCGTGGTTGAACTGGTCCGTGCTCATCGAGCGGATGAGCGTGATCTCGTCCGCCAGGGTGTGGAAGTTTGGGCATGCGTCACTCATCCACATGCCCGCCCTGCCATGGCGCGCGAACTTCCGCGGCGTGCCCATGAGCTTCGGCACGCCCGATGTGAAAGCGAAAGTGCGGCCTTTCAAAAACGAGTCCGGGCAGTCCTGACCGTCGCGCCTCACCAGCTCCGGCTTGTAGTCAAAGAGGTCCAGATGCGGTGGCGCGCCGGACATGTGCAGGTAGACGACGCGCTTCGCCTTTGCTGTGTGGTGCGGATGCCGGGCGGAGAGCGGCCCCGGCGCGGCCCGCGCGCCTGAGTCGAAGGCATGCAGGGCGATGGCGCCCAGGCTGAACTGGCCCGCGCCGGTCAAAAATTGGCGCCGGGTGCGCAGGTGAAGGGACTCGAAATGCGGGGACATGCTCCGGGTAGTACGTTGGGGGGATTCAAAAACTCACGGCTTTGCGGCTGCCGGGAATCAAAGGCAGCTGGGATGGTCCGCGGATCGAGGATGGGCAGGCGTCCCGGTTGCCCGCATCTGAAAGTGCAATCTTGAGGGTTGCGCCACCTTACCTGCCCCAGGCCCACCGGAAAAGATTCCGGCTGTCGGTGAAGCGGGCCTCGTCCGAGGTGGATCCCAGTGTGACGACGATGAGGCCGCGCCCGTTGTGGCTGCCCGTGGCCACCAGGCAGCGCCCGGCGCTCGGCGTGGTGCCGGTTTTCACGCCGTCGTAGTTGGCGAGCTGGAGCAGCTCGTTGGTGTTCCTCCACTCCGCGTCACGCTCGCCGCCATCGGGCAGGCGGACCTTGCCGGTGCGGGCGGCCGTGGCGACGACCTCGCGGAAAAGCGCGTGCTTCCTCGCCGCCAAAGTCAGCGTGACCAGATCGCGCGCGGTGGTGGTGTAGTCATTGGCCTCGCCGCCGTCCCCGTAGGAAATGCGGTAAGTGGTGGAGTTCATGCCCAGGCGGCGCGCGGTGCGGTTCATCTCGGCGATGAAGTTCGCGCGTGTCGCGTAATCGGGAGTCTTCACGCGCTCCGGAGTCTCATCTCCCGGCGGCTGGAGACGCGGGTGGAAATGCTCCGCGAAGGCGTTGCCCATGTCATTGCCCGAGGGCAGCATGAGGGCGAAAAGGCCGTCGCGCACGCGCACCTGCTCGCCCTCCTTGAGTTCGGCGGCGGAGCCCTGGGTGCTGGCGGCGAGCTTCGTGACGGCGACCCATTCATCGAGAACGGCGGGGTCTTTGAGCGCGAGTTCCAGCACGACAAAGGCGCACATCGTTTTCGTCGTGCTGGCGGCCTTGCGCGGCTCGTCAGGCAGCAGCGACTGCAAAACCGCGCCGCTTTCGAGATCCGCGATGACCCAGGATTTCGCCGTCACGGGCGGAGGGGATTCCAGGTTCTCTGAGGGAAGATCGGAGGCTTGAGCGGCGGCCAGGGACATGATGGAAAGGCAGCAGAGGGTGCGCGCGGCGGAGTCGTTCATGATGAGGCAAAGGAACGGATCTTATCAGGGCTTCTTCACGGAGGAACCGCCCGCCGGGCGGTGCTCACGCCAGATTTTCAACACCTCGTCCACCGGCATGGCCTTGACCGCGCGTCCGCGGTGCCCCGTCATGTCGGCGGCCATGAACAGAGAGTTCAAGATGGCCTCCTCGGCAGCCTCGATGACGGCCAGGAACAGCGGAGTCATGGCCTCGTTCCGCATCAGCGCGGCAGGCGGATTCAGCGGACCCTCATGCTTGTGCGGGATGCGCAGCTCCCTTGCGGTGGAGAAGGCGATGACATAATCCCCGCTGCCATTCGCGGCGATGCCGCCCGTGCGTCCCAGCCCCAGCATCGCGCGCGCGGCCAGCCGCCGCAGATTACGCGCGTCCAGCGGCGCGTCCGTGGCCACCACGATCATGCAACTGCCATCCGCGCCGTCATAGGCTTCCCGCATGAAATGGCGGCCGAGGACCTTGTCCACCGGCGCGCCGTCGAGCGTGAACACGCCGCCGAAGTTGCTCTGCGCCAGCACGCCGACCGTGTGGCCGCCGTCACGCGCCGGCAGCACGCGCGAGGCCGTGCCAATGCCGCCCTTCCAGCCAAAGGCCACCGTGCCCGCGCCCGCGCCGACGCACCCC
>ERZ761609.531-NODE-531-length-43249-cov-35.931657_pt1 | contig 43249 bp, 45 predicted proteins | sample MGYA00511163_ERZ761609 | MGnify/ENA primary metagenome ERZ761609 (study PRJEB28899, sample SAMN02445070) | bioreactor sludge metagenome | biome: EBPR sludge | place: Australia: Brisbane, Thorneside Wastewater Treatment Plant | collected 2011-12-16 ... | reverse complement strand
TCGCCAGCGAGTGGAGCGTGAGGGCGATGCGGAGCGAGAGGCCGCACAGTTTGCCGCCCCATGCCCGGCGCTCGGCCAGGTCGCCAAAGCCCAGCGCGGCCTCGGTGCGGAGTTGGAACGCGTGGTAGAGGGCGTCGGCCTCCGGTGAGAGCGAGATGACGGCGGGGCCGGTGTCGGGATCTTCGCTCGGCTCGAACGACAGCAGTCGCGTGAGCGCGGCCTGCCAGGCCTGGCCGGGTGGCAAGGGCAGCCGACGGCCATCACCGGCGATCAGGCAGGCCTGGCCTTCGCCCCAGGCTTGCAGCCAGTCGGGCCGGTAGACCTGGTACTGGTCGAACAGGTCGGCCAGGCGCTGGCACAGCTGCAGCAGGCGCAGCGCAGGCGCGCCCGGCCCCTGCCCTTGCACAAAACCCGCCACCGGCGCATACACCCCGGCCTGCGCCGGATCTGCCAGCAACGCGGGCACGGTTTGCATCAGCCGCCAGGTGAGCGGCACCTTGTCCAGCGGCAACTCCACCGGCACCTCGGCACGCCCCAGCACCTGCCGGCTGGTGCGCCAGAAAAAGCGTGCGGGCAACTCTACGCGCGTGGCGGCGCACACGGTCAAGCCGTTGGCCAGCGCCATCTTCAGCCACTCGGCCACGGCATTGCTCTGGACGATGAACACCTCTTCTTCCAACGGCCCCAGCGGGTGCGCCTGCAACCAGGCCACCACCGTGTCCAGCAGGTTTTCAGCGCGGTGGCTGTGCAGCGCCATGAAGCCGGGGTGAATGGGGGATGCGGTCATGCGTGAGAGCGTAATGAGGTCAGCCAGTCGGCCAAGTCGGCACAGTACAACACACTTGCGTATCAAATCCTGATACCGACGGCACCTGCGGACGTGAGGGGCCAGGGCCAACGGTTGACCCCGCACCACCTTCAGTGAAAACACGCAGGCGACGCGCAGCGAGTTGTTGCAGAATGATTTTTTGCCCCTCCCCACCCCACCCCGCAACCTGTGACCGTCCTTGCCCATTGGGTGCTTGTCGCCGCAGTATCCCTGGCCCTCGCTGGTGTCGGCACATGGCTGGGCGTGCCTGGGCTGGCTGTGGCGGCGCTGGCGGCCTTGGGCGCAGCGGGCGGATACTGGCTGGGACTCGTCGCCATGGTGCGCCCCATGCGGGTACTGGCCGCCAAACTACAGGCACAGACAGAACAGAACCGCGTCGTTCAGTCGTTCCTGGACAACGCCCCCGTGGTCATCACGGTCAAGGGCAAGGATGGCCGGTACCTGGTCGGCAACGCGGAGTTCGCTCGCACCCACGGCGTCGCCGCTCACACGCTGGTTGGCAAGCGCGATGAAGACTTCATGACTGAGGCATCGGCACAGGCCGTCCGGGCATCGGACCAGAAGGTGCTGGCCACGGCCGAGTTGCTGCATTACCAGATCCCCATGCACACCACGCGCGGCTTGCGCCAGATGGAGGCCACCAAGTTTGCGTTGCTGGATGCCGACCGCCAACCGCTCGGCATCGGCCTGGTGGCCTTCGATGTGACCGAGCGCGAAACCAACCACGAAAAATTCCTGCGGGTGTTCCACGCCAGCCCGAACTGGATCGTGATCACCCGACTCTCGGATGGCTGGGTGATCGATGCCAACGAGGGTTTCGAGTTGCTGAGCGGACACACCTGTGCAGAGGCCATCGGTCACCCGATCAGCAAGCTGAACATCTGGGCGCGCCCCGAGCACCGGGTTGACATCGTCGAACGCCTGTTGCGCGACGGCCGTGTGTTCGACTTCAAGACCCAGATGCGCGTCAAAAGTGGTGACATCCGGGACTTTTCGGTCAATGCCGCGCTGGTGGACCTGGAGGGGCAAACCGACGCCCATGCGGTGTGGATTGCACGGGATGTGACCGAAGAACTGGCCCTGCATGAAAAGTTTGTGAAAGCCTTCAGGCTGACGCCGGACTTCATGTCCATCTCGCGTGCGGCAGATGGTTGCTATGTCGAGGTAAACGAAGCGTTCGAACGCTTCACCGGCTACAGCCGACAAGAGGTCATCGGCCGGACATCGGTGGACATCGGGCTGTGGCACAACGCGGATCAACGCAGGGCGCTGATGGAGACCATAGCGCGTGACCATGAGGCGCGTGGGTTCGAGGTGCAGTTGTGCGACCGCAATGGCCGGGTTCGGGAGTGCCTGGGCTACGCGTCTGTTTTCGAGTCACACGGAGAGCGGTACATGATCGCCGTGGTGCGCGACGTGACACAGGCGCGCCAGGCCGAACGCGCCCTGCGCGAGAGTGAAACCCGCTTTGCCAGTCTGTTCGAGTTGTCGCCCGTGCCCACCTCCTACAGCTTTGACACGGACAACTATTCCACGTATTTCCGCAACGCGGCTTTCTACAAAACGTTCGGGCTGGACAGGGCTGCAACCGAACACCTTTCCGCCACCCAACTGGGCCTGTGGGCCAACCCACAGGACGCTGAAACGGCCCAAGAACTGCGCGAGTCCGGGGCTGACATCAACAACTGGGTGGTGCCCATGCGCCGCGCCGATGGGCAGCTTCTTTGGATCGCCACCTTCGCCCGTACGATCCGGGAGCCCCACCGAAAAATGCTGGTGTCTACCTTGGTGGACATCACCGAACAGCGGGTTGCACAGCAAACGGTGGAAGAACTCAACACCACACTCGAGCAGCGCGTGCAGCAGCGCACCGAACAGTTGCAGGCCGCCAACGCCGACCTGTCGCAGGCCTTGCGCACACTGGAACAGGCCCGCGACAGCCTGGTGCAGTCCGAAAAGCTGGCGTCTCTGGGCGCACTGGTGGCGGGTGTCGCACACGAACTCAATACACCCATTGGCAACGGGCTGATGGTCGCCAGCACGTTGAACGAACGCATGCGAGCGTTTGCACAAACGATGAAGCAACCGATGCAACGGTCCACACTGGAGCAGTTCATCAGCGACTGCCAACAGGCCTCGGACCTGCTGCTGCGCAACCTGGGCCGTGCGGCCTCACTGGTCTCCAGCTTCAAGCAAGTGGCCGTTGACCAGACGAGTGAAAAGCGCCGCCAGTTTGAACTGTCAGAACTGGTGGACGAAGTGGTGCTGACCATCAGCCCCACCACCCGGCGTGCAGACTGCACCATTCACACCGACATGGCACCCGACCTGCTGCTCGACAGCTTCCCCGGCCCGTTGATTCAGGTGCTGACCAACCTGATCGACAACGCCGTCAAGCACGGGTTCACGCCCGGTCAGAGCGGCACGGTCACCATCGTGGGGCGGCCGGCAGACAACGGGCGCGTGAGCCTCACGGTGACGGACAACGGGCGTGGGATCGCGCCGGAGCATGTGAAGCATGTGTTCGACCCGTTTTTCACCACACGCCTTGGCCAGGGCGGGTCGGGACTGGGCTTGCACATCGTGCACAACATCGTCACCAGCATGCTCGGCGGTCAGATCGACATCCACACCGAAGTGGGTGTGGGCACGGTCTTCACGCTGACGCTGCCGGTCACTGCGCCGGACGCGCGCCCTTGAGGCGCTGCAGCGCCGGCCCCAGCACCTTCGTCGCCAGCGGAATCAGCACCAGGCCAATGGCCAACCCCAACACGCCATCCAGCATCGCCCCCACCGCCCAGGCGACGAAGCCCGCTGCGGCAGGCACCGCCTGGCCTGCAGCCTCCGCCAGATGGTGAATCGCCAGGTAGGGCGCTGCCCAAACGTGCGTCACCTCCAGCCCATGGAGCACGATGGAGCCGCCCACCCACAGCATGGCCGCCGTGCCCACCACGGACAGCACCTGCATCAACACCGGCATGAACCACACCAGGCCTGTGCCGAACCGGCGCGTGGCGGCCCAACGGGCGGTGCGGGCCAGGTGCAAGCCGATGTCGTCCAGCTTCACCAGCACCGCCACCCCGCCATACACCAGCGCAGTCATGCCGACACCAATGAGCGCCAGAGTGGCGGTCTGTGCCCACAGGCTCCCGCCGGCAACCGTGCTGAGCGCGATGGCCATGATTTCGGCCGAGAGGATGAAGTCCGTCTTCACCGCGCCGCTCACCTTGGTTTCTTCCAGGTGGGCAGGGTCATGCCCCTGCCCCGAGGGCTCCGCCTCGTAATCGCCATGCGGGGCCCAGGCGTGGTAGACCTTTTCGGCCCCTTCAAAACACAGGTAGGCACCGCCCAGCATCAGCAAGGGCTGGATCAGCCCCGGTGCGAAACTGGCCAGCAGCAGGGCTGCGGGCAACAGAACCACCAGTTTGTTGAACAGCGACCCCCGGGCAATCTTCCAGATGATCGGCAGCTCACGGTCGGCCGAGAAACCGACCACGTATTTGGGCGTGACCGCCGCGTCATCGATCGCCACCATGGCTGTCTTCGACCCGGCTTTGGCCGCCGCCGTCGCAATGTCGTCCACCGAACTGGCGGCCACTTTGGCGATGGCGGCCACGTCATCCAGCAATGCAAGCAATCCACTCAATTTCACTCTCCACGTTTCAGCGAACCCCGCGCCGCACACTTCTACCACGCCCCGAACCCCATCGCTCAAGGGTTGCACGCCCATTCGCGAGTGCCCACGGCGTGCCAGAATGAGCCCCGCACACAACAAACACGGTCGATTCTTTCATCAATGGGGAGCGCCTTTGGAGTCTATCGAGTGGAAATCCGAGGCTGATGTCAAGGCTTACCTCGTTCGCGTGGTCGAGCGGGGCTATGTGGTGTTCGCCGTCATCGGGGCGCTGGCATCGTCCATGCGCTTTTTCTACACCGGCTGGCAACCGCTGTACACCATTCACCTGGGCATTGCGCTGATGTTGCTGGCACTCCATTGGAGTCCCACCACTATTGTCTCCACGGCGTTTCGCATTTACGCGTGCATCTGCATGCCCGCACTCGTGGGGTTGGCGGGGCTCTACACCTTCGGGTTTTACGGCAACGGGCTGGCATGGATCATCGTGGCCTGCGCGGTGGCCGCCGTGTTCCTGAGCCTCCGCGCGGTGATCGCTTTCTCCGTGTTGATGTGGACGGGTATCGTTGCCATCGGCATGCTCTACATCCGCAAAGAGTTGACACTGCCGGTGGACGGAGGGGGCTACATCCACCTCTACCTGGGCTGGATGCCGATTTTTGTCAGCTCGGTCGTCCTGATTGCCATCATCACCTCGGTGGTGTTTGGCTACAAGCGGGCCATCGAGCACCTGCTGTCGACCACCATGGCCCAGCGCGACATCATCCACCACCAGGCCGCGCACGACCCGCTGACCGGCCTGCCCAACAAGACACTGGTGGACGACAGGCTGGCCATGGCTTGCGAGCGCGCCACCCGCGACAACGCCCTGGCGGCCTTGCTGTTCATTGACCTGGACGGCTTCAAAGGTGTCAACGACAGCAAGGGGCACGAGGCCGGCGACCGGGTGCTGGTGGAAGTAGCCCGCCGCCTGGAGGCGGGGCTGCGCAAGGTCGACACCGCAGCCCGGCTGGGGGGCGATGAATTCCTGGTGGTGCTGGACGGCATCGCCAGCCGTGCAGACGCCGACAAGGTGGCGGCCAAACTGATTGAACTCATCGCCCGGCCCATTGAAGTCGGCGCTGAAGCCGTCCACATTGGGGCCAGCATCGGCATTGCCGTCTTCCCCGAAGACACCCGCAAGGTGAGCGACCTCGTGCGGCTGGCCGATGGTGCCATGTACGGCGTGAAGCGCGCAGGCAAGAACGGCTACCAGCGTGTGGCAGATGCCATGCCCCCGCACATGTAACCTTTTCCTGGTTCAGACCGAATACCACCCGAGCAAACTTGTCGTTGCTCTATTTCCATTCACCCACGCCACACCATGACCCTTACCCGCAGGTTGCTTGCCACGTCCACCCTCGCCCTTCTGACCGCCACCCTGTTGCCCACTGCGGCGATGGCCCAAGGCGCACCGCTGAAGTTTGGTGTGGGCATGTTCCAGCCCGACCGCGAGAAAAACGATGCCACCTACCGTCCCCTGGCACAGCACCTGTCGGCGCGGCTGGGCCGCACGGTGGAGCTGCGCACGGTAGACAGCTGGGAAGGCCTGGCCAAAAGCCTGGCCAACGGTGAAACCGACATCGCCCTGATGGGCCCCTGGGGTTACGTGCTGGCCAACCACTTTGCCGGTGCGCAGGTGGTGTCCACCATCCTGTACCAGGGCAAGCCGGAATACTTTGCCGTCATGGTCACCCACCCCGAGTCGGGCCTGAACAGCGTGCAAGACCTGATCGGGCCCGCAGGCAAGGGACGCACATTCGCGTTTGGCGACAAAGGCTCCACGTCGGGCTACCTGATTCCGCTTCACTTCTTCATGCAACAGGGCATTGACCCCGAGAAGCACTTCGGGCGCGTGCTGTACACCAAGCACCAGGCCATTCAGACACAGGTCACCGCCGGGCAGATCGATGCCGGTGCGGACTTCAACCGCAACCGCTCGACCATGATCGACCAGGGCCTGATCCGGGCCGAGCGCAGCAAAGTCATCTGGCAATCGGCCCCGCTGCCCAACGATGCGGTGGCCGTCAGCGCCGCGCTGTTCAAAGACAAGGCGTTTGTGAAGCGTGTGCAAGACGCGCTGCAGGAAGTTGGGCCGCTGCTGAGACAGCAGCCCAACCTGCTGCCTGCGAACTACACCGGCTTTGTGAGCACCGACAATACCTTCTACAAGCCCATTCGCGACGCCGGCCTGGCCACTGGCAAGCTGACGCCCAAACAGTAACGCCCCGAACAGCCCGCCGCATGCAAACCCAAGCGAGGCACGGCCACGCGTGTTTTCCCAGGCGCTGGTGGCCGCAGGGTCGCCTGGGGTTTCTGGCACTGGTGCTGGTGTATGGCGCGCTCGTGCTGGCCTGCCTGGTCACGCTGCTGGCTGCAGGCGACCTGGGCTGGGGCCGCGCCCCCTGGCAGAACCTGCTCAAAACCGCGTCAGAGTTTGCGTACCCCAGCTTTCTGGATGTGTGGTTCGGCCCCGAGCGGCTGGAATTCCGCAGCGACGACGGCACGGTGCTGCGCGTGGAAAACCGCCAGCAGGTCGAGGCAGACTTCCTGGCCGCCCTGGCCCGCGCGACCTGGACCACCTTCCAGATTGCCACGCTGGGCTCGCTGCTGGCGGCCGTGCTGGCGTTGCCCCTGGGGCTGCTGTCGGCACGCAACCTGCACGCACCACGCCCGCTGGCCCTGGCCGCTTCGAGCGTGCTGGATGCATCACGCGCCATCCACACGCTGGTGTTCGGGCTGGTGCTGGTGGGGATCGTCGGGTTGGGGCCCACCGCCGGCATCCTGGCCATTGCGCTGCACTCCATGGGCACCTACGGCAAGCTGTACGCCGAAAGCATCGAAACACTTGATATGGGCGCCGTGAACGCTGTGCGGGCCACGGGCGCGTCACCCTCGCAGGTGTTTTTCAGCGCGGTGTGGCCCTCGGTGCTGCCGCAATTCGTCAGCAACCACCTGTACGTGTGGGAGTTCAACATCCGCGACTCGACCATCCTGGGCCTGATCGGTGCCGGTGGGCTGGGTCTGCTGATTTCCGAGGCCGTCAGCCTGTTCCAGTGGAGCCGCCTGGCCACCATTTTGCTGGTGGTGGTGGCGCTGGTCACGGTGTTTGATGCCTTGTCGCGCCGCATCCGCCAGGCCCTGTTGTGAGCACCACCATGCCAGACCCCGTGATCGACATCCGAAACCTGCAAGTCGAAACGGCGGGACGCCTGCTGCTCGACGTGCCCGCGCTGACCGTGCAGGCTGGCGAGCGCGTGGCCCTGGTGGGCCCCAATGGTGCGGGCAAAAGCACGCTGTTGAACGTGCTCAGCGGGTTTCGGCCGCCCACGCGAGGGCAGGTGTGCGTGCTGGGTCGCCGATTCGGCGGGACCGATGGGCCTGCGCTCAGCCCCACCGACTGGCGCAAGCTGCGTGCCGAAATCGGCCAGGTGATGCAAAGCTTGCACCTGGTGCCGCGCCTCACGGCGCTGGACAACACGGTGCTGGGCGCGCTGGCCCGCCCCGGTGCCATGCCGCTGTGGCGCTCGTGGCTGCGCTGCTACGCGGCAGCCTTGCGCCAGGAGGCCACCGACGCACTGACCGACCTCGGCCTGGCGCACCGCCTGCACGCCCGTGCCGACCAACTCTCGGGGGGCGAGCGGCAAAAGGTCAGCCTGGCACGTTTGCGGCTGCAGCGGCCCCAACTGGTGCTGGCCGACGAGCCGACGTCTGCACTCGACCCTTCCGCCACACAACAGGCCTGCCAGGCGCTGCTGGCCACCGCACGGCAGGCCACGCTGCTCAGCGTGGTGCACGACCCCGCGCTGCTGCCCCTGCTGGCCGACCGCGTGATCGGCCTGCAGGGCGGCCACCTGGTGTTTGACGTGCCGGTTGACCAACTGGGCCCCCATCTGCTGGAGCCGCTGTACGGTGACGCGCCTAAACAGACGCTGCCACTCGCCACGCTGCATCACGTCACGCCGCATCGGCCCACGTCAAATCACTCAGGGACCGACGGCACCCCACTCACCGCATGAACGCCACCACAGCCCACCCCACACCCGGGCGCAACTGCCCCATTGACTACCACTACGGCCCTGCCGTGTTCCGCCAGCCCACGCCACCCGAGCTGATCGGGTTGGAGGTGCTGTACGTGGTGGGCGGCCTGTATGGCAACGAGCTGGCACTGGACGAGGTGTTGCGCCTGTTCGGCGCAGAGCGGGGGCGCAAGCAACTGGTGTTCAACGGCGACTTCCACTGGTTTGACGCCGACCCCGCCACGTTTGACCGCATCCAGCAACAGGTGCTGCCGCACGTTGCCCTGCGGGGCAACGTGGAAACCGAGCTGGCACACAGCCAGCCAGTGTCAGACGCGGGCTGCGGCTGCGCCTACCCCGACTGGGTGGAAGACGCGGTTGTCACCCGCTCCAACCGCATCCTGCAGCGGCTGTGGACGGCGGCCACACCCGCCCACCGCACCCAACTGGCCGCCCTGCCCATGTGGCAGACGGCATCGGTCGGGGGCATGCGCCTGGGGCTCGTGCATGGCGACGCGCAGTCGCTGGCGGGCTGGGGATTTGCACAGGAGCACCTGGCTGATGTCGCCCATCGCCGCACAGTTGCCGACTGGTTCACCCTGGCCGGGGTGGATGCCTTCGCCTGCAGCCACACCTGCCTCCCGGTGTACCAGAGCTTGCCGCGTGGCAGCGGCCTGCCGCCGGGCTGGGTGTTCAACAACGGGGCGGCAGGCATGCCCAATTTCCAGGGCGACCCGGCCGGGCTGCTGACCCGCATCGCCACCACGCCCTGCCCCGTTGACGCCGGCCATGTCAGCCGCGCACATGTGGAACAGGGCGGCGTGCACATTGACGCACTGGCCATCACCGTGCCGCCCACCGACGTGCAGCAGCGCTTCCTGGCGCAATGGCCACCGGGCAGCGATGCCCATGCGTCGTACTTTGCCCGCATCGCAGCCGGGCCGACCTACCAGCCGCAACAGGTGGTGCGGCACCAGGTTTGAGACTTTTTCAGCCTCCATCGCCTGATGATATTAATTTGTTAGCTATATTTTTATATTTATAACAAACACACCAAACCACACAACCGCCGAAGGCACTTTCCGCTTAAAACAGCTGACCCCGACCGGGCGCGTGACGCGCCTCGTGGTCCAGCAGCCAGCGCTTGCGGTCCAGCCCGCCGCCGTAACCGGTGAGCTGCCCGTTCGCGCCGATCACACGGTGGCACGGCACGACGATGGCCACCGGGTTGGCACCATTGGCCAGCCCCACGGCACGCACGGCCGCCGGGTGGCCAATGCGCTGGGCCAGCGCGCCATAACTCAGCGTCTGCCCGGCGGGAATGGTGCGCAGCGCCTGCCACACCGTTTGCTGAAACGCGGTGCCGCCGTGGTGCACGGGCAAGGCATCCAGCGCCGAAATTTCACCATCAAAATACGCTGCCAGCGCGGCAACGATGGGCGCAGGAGCGGCGGTGGTGCTGATCACCAGCTCTTCCCGGTACTGGCGTGACAGCAGTGTGTGCATGCGCGCACGCAAGTCGGCAAATTCCAGCGCCAGCAGGCGCTGCTGGGCATCCCACAACAGGTGCAACGTGCCCATGGGCGATGAAAACTCGGCGGAATGGATGTGCATGGTCAGGTGTCCGTGAAGTCAGGGTCGGCGGCCCAGAGGTGTTGCGCTGCATAGGCGCGCCAGGGGCGCCAGGCTTCGGCTCGGCTCAGCAATTGGGCGGGGGTGGGGCGTTCGCCGTTCTCCGCCACGCTGCGCAGCAAGCCCACATCGCTGGCCGGAAAGGCATCGGTCTCGCGCACGGCGCGCAAGGCGATGTAATGCGCCGTCCATTCGCCAATGCCGGGGATGGCACACAGGCGCTTGACCGTGTCGTCAATGCTGTCAGACACACAGAACAAATCGCGGTCGGCCAGCGACGCTTGCGCGAGCGCCTTCAGCGCGTTCTTGCGCGCACCGGGCATGCCCAGGGAAGACAGGTCCGCCGCCAACACCTGTTCGGCAGTAGGAAAGCACTGCGACAGCCCGCCCACCTGCACGGCCACGTGCGCGCCGCACATCTGCACCAGCCTGGCAGCCAAACGGCGCGCCGCCACCACTGTCACCTGCTGACCGAGCACCGCGCGCACGGCCAACTCGAACCCGTCCCACCCACCGGGCGCGCGCAAGCCGGGCCGCGCCTGCACCAGCCCCGCCATGAACGGGTCTTGCGACAGATGCGCGTGAATGCGCTCGATGTCGGCGTCCACATCAAACACGCGCCGAACGCGCGCCAGAATGGCCGGCAAGGCGCGGATGGACGGGTGCTGCACCGTCACCTTCAGCCAAGCTTTGCCGGACACCGCCTGCACGCTGACCACACCAGCCGCGCCGTCTTGCCACAGCGTGCGCTGATAGGTTTCGCCCGCAACATGCTCCACACCGTCGATGGCGCGGGTGGCCAGAAAACGCATCAAGGCCGACGCATCGTAGGGCTCTCGGTAAGGCACCTGCACGCTCAAGCCGCGCAGGTGTTCAATGCCATCGGGCTCGCGCGCCCTCAGGCGTGCAGTGCGCAACTGGCTGGGGGCCTGCTGGTACAGCGACTGAAACACTTCGTTGAAGCGCCGCACGCTGCCAAAGCCCGCCGCCATGGCCACATCGGCCATGGGCAAGGACGTGTCTTGCAGCAGTTGTTTAGCAAACAGCACGCGCCGGGTTTGCGCCACCGCCACCGGTGAAGCGCCCAGATGCAGCTGAAACAAGCGGCGCAAATGCCGCTCGCCCACGCCCAGCCGCGCGGCCAGGGCGTCCACCGTGGCGGCATCGTCATCCAATGCGCCGTCTTCAATCAGCCGCAACGCACGCGCCACGGTGTTGAACGTGCCCAGCCACGCGCCACGGCCTGGTGCGGTTTCGGGCCGGCAGCGCAAACAGGGGCGAAACCCGTAGGACTGCGCGGCAGCAGCCGACGGGAAGAAGCTGCAGTTGTCGAAACGCGCCGTGCGTGCGGGGCAAATGGGCCGGCAGTAAATGCCGGTGGTGCTGACGGCCACAAAAAACCGGCCGTCAAAACGGGCGTCGCGCGTTTGCAGGGCGCGGTAGCAGGTGTGCGGATCGAGCGGGTCCATGGCGGGCATTCTCACATCAGGCCCCGTGTTCCGGTAGCGGTTTTCGGACATGGACTGGCACGGTCTGCCTTGCCACCCCAGCCCACGCATGCCCACAGATGCCCCCGTCACGCCACCACCCGCACCAACCACACCGGCTGAACCCCACGCTGGAGGCTGCACACCTAAACTACCCGGCGTGGCAGGCGCACCGCCGCGTGCAGCCAACCCACCACGCCCCACCGCCCACACACCGCACCACGGAAGCCACACCATGCTCCCCCTGCAACCGTTGCGTCTGACCCGCCCGCTCTGGCTGGCCGCCACACTGTGCAGCCTGTGCCTGCACGCTGCCGCGTTTGACCTGCAAGGCCACCGGGGTGCCCGTGGCCTTGCCCCGGAAAACACCCTGCCCGGCTTTGCCAAAACACTGGGCGTGGGCGTGACCACCCTCGAAACCGACCTGGCCATCAGCCGCGACGGCGTGCTGCTGATTTCGCACGACCCCGCGCTGAACCCCGACATCACCCGCGGGCCCGACGGCCAGTTTCTGGCCACACGCGGCCCAGTCATCTGGCACACCGACCATGCCGAGCTGCTGCGCTACGACGTGGGCCGCCTGAAGCCCGGAACCCGCTACGCTGCGCAGTACCCCGACCAGCAACCACACGACGGCGCACGCCTGCCCCGCCTGCAAGACCTGTTTGCACTGGTGGAGCGCTCGGGCAACCGCGAGGTGCGCTTTGCACTCGAAATCAAGACACGCCCCGATGCCCCTGCGGACACCGCCGCCCCCGACGCCTTTGCGCGCAAAGTGGTGGATGCGGTGCGTGCCGCTGGCGTGGCACAACGCACCACCATTCTGTCGTTCGACTGGCGGGCGCTGCAGGCCGTGCAACAGATGGCACCTGACATCGGCACCGTGTACCTGAGCATCCAGCGGCCGAACTTTGACAACATCGGTGCCAGCAAACCGAACGGCTCGGCATGGACGGCTGGCTTGCGGTATGCCGACCACGGCTCGGTGCCCAAGCTGATCCACGCCGCTGGGGGGCGCATCTGGTCAGCGTTTCAGGGCGACCTGGATGCCGAACAGGTGAAGCAAGCCAAAGCCCTGGGGCTGACCGTGCTGGCCTGGACAGTGAACGAACCCGCCCGCATGGCCCAGGTGATGGACATGGGCGTGGACGGCATCGTGACCGACCGGCCCGACCTGCTGCGGGATGTGATAGCCAAGCGGGGGCTGCCGTTGCCCCGACCTACGCCGGTCAGGGTGGATTGAGCGCAGCAACTCAGGACGAACAGATCACCAGCCGATGATGCCCGGCGCGACCAGCCTGACTCAATCGAACTGACTCAAACCGGCGAAGACCGCAAGGCATACACCTTGCCGTCCAACCACAGGTATTCCACCCGCACCACCGGGCGGCCCTTTTCTTCCTTGAAGGTAAAGCCCAACAGCGCCAGCGTCTGGCCGGGCTTGATTTCTGGCACCTTCCAGGCCTCCATGCGGGTCAGGGGGGCCAGTTCCACTTCCCATGTTTTGTCGCTCCGTTTGGGCAACACCGCTTTTTTCAGCAGGCCAGGGCCATCCACGTTGGCTGTTTGGGCGGGCACGTTTCGGCTGGCCAGATCGGGCGGCAGCTTGAGTGCAGGGGCCACGTCGAGCATCAGCTCGGCATGCGGGTTCTGCCACTTGACGCGGGCGGCGGTGCCTTCCAGGTAAATGGGGCGGTCTAGGTCGAAGCTGCTCCAGCCGTGGTGCGCCTGCGCCGCAGTGCCGACAGGCAATGTGCTGGCACCCAGCCAGTGCAACAGGGTTCGTCTGTCCATCGCATCTCTCCTTTTGGTGTGGTGTTGCCGGGTCAAAGGTACGCGATCCAGCGGCCACACGCCACCACCGCCACCCAAATGCATGCCGACACCAGGGTTTGCAGTTTGGCAACGCCATCCAGCCGCACCAGCGAGCCACGCGAATGGAACCACGCCGCATTGGCTGCAGCCAGCGCCAGCAAGCAGACTTTCAGCAAAAAGGCACGGTTGCCAATCAGCTCCAGCGGCTGGCTCGCAAACATCAGCAAACCCGACACCGCCACCAGCGCAAAGCCACCCCCAACCAGCCCCAGGGTGGCCTGTGCCAGGGGTTGGATGGGCAACGCAACCGCCACACCCCACACCCTGAGCTCCAGCAACACCAGGTTGCCCAGCAACAGCGCAATGCCCAGGATGTGGACCACTTCCAGCAGCGGGTAGGCGTAGGCGTGGGTGCGCAACGCAGCCAAGGCGAACAGGGATGTATCCATGGACAGGTTCGGGGGTTTGGGCAATATGAGGCGGACTGACCGGATGGCCACAGTATGCAACCGTGCAAGGGGGGTTGGGCAATGGCGGGAATGGGCGGCCGGTGTCCACCACACCCCCATGACCCACCGTCACCCCTTTCTGGGCCCGCGCTCCCGCCCCCGCCACCAGCTGGCATACACCAGCACGTTGAACACCGCCAGGCAGCCACCCAACACCCACTGCCCGCTGGGCGTCAAACCCGGTGGATAGATGAGCGGCAGCAGATAGTGCTCGATGAAGCCACCGGCATAGCCCGCTTCGCCCGCCAATTGGCGCAACCGGTTTTCAAGCGGCGTGAGCGGGCACATGCCGCCCGACATTTCAATGCCCACTCCCCACAGCACGGCTGGCACATGCAGCCACACCAAGCGTGGCCAGCGCCACAGCAGCAAACCGCCAGCCACGGCAAACACAATGAAGGCCAGGTGCAACACCAGCACCGCGTCGGCCAAGACTCGGAAGAACATGCCCACAAGGATAGTGGGCAGGGCTTTACAACCCGACACATTCGCCTGCACACTTTTCGGCCAAGGTATTGCCAGTTTCATTGCCAACGCTGACCGACGACCTCGCCTCCGCCCCATGGGACTATCAGGCATTTCTGTTTCGCCCAGCCCGTTCGACAACGGTGCCGCCCGCACGGTGTTCAGCCGACAGGCGGCAGGCCCACGTGTGTCTGGCAGCACGGCAACTGAACCGACGGAGCCCCGGGAACCCGCCCAGCCAGAAAAGCCCAAACAGCCTGGCACCCCTGGCTTGAGCCAAGAGGAACAAGCAGCGGTCCGAAAACTCAAGGCCCGCGACACGCAGGTGAGGGCGCATGAAGCGGCACACCTGGCTGCGGCCGGTGGCCTGGCCATTTCGGGGGCCACCTTCACGTTTCAACGTGGCCCCGACGGGGTCAATTACGCCATCGGCGGCGAAGTCAGCATTGACGTGTCACCGGGCCGCACACCAGACGAAACCATTCAGCGCGCTCGCACCATACAAGCCGCTGCACTCGCACCGGCCGATCCGTCGGGACAGGATCTTGCGGTGGCGGCGCAGGCACGACAAATGGAAATGGAAGCCCGTGCCGAACAAACAAGGGAGCAACTGGACGCCCGCACTGATGGACGGACATCCCCTTTCCGAGACAGACTGGCGAGTGCTTACGGACCAATGGACAGCAGATCGGCCACAGCGCTAAGCGTGTACGCTTGACATCGGCTCAGCAAATCACCCGCGTCCACGCAGCCAGGAACGCTGCCTTGGCCTGCGCCGGGGGCAGCGGGTCAATGGCCCCAGGCAGCGGCGCAATGCCTGCGAGGTAGCTCCAGGCCTCGGTGGAGTTGGGCATGAGGTCGCGCTTTTCGGTGGCCAGGGCCACCATGTCGGCGTGCTTGATGGCGGCGTGGTCGGTGTCGAAGTCCACCTGGAACGCCTGGGCTATCAGGCGTGTCACACCGGCTTCAATGTCGGCAAAACCGGGCAGCAGGTGCTTCAGCGGTTTGACGATGTCGCCCAGGTAGGCCTCGGCCGCGTCGTGCAGCAGCGCGGCTTTGTGCAAACGCGGCGGCAGGATGCTGGCCACCATGATGCTGTGCTGTGCCACGGAATAGAAAGCCGAGGTTTGCCCATTGAACCGGCACTGGTAGGCCAGGCCATGGGCAATGTCTTCGAGGTCGATGCGGTCAACGCGCGGCTCGGTGGGCCAGAAGCGGTTGCCCAGAAACGTGGAGATGTAGGTGGTCGGCGCAGCCTGTGAGTCGGATAACGGGCTGGCAGCAGTCAGGGTGGGCGTGTGCATGGCAATGGGTGCGGGCAACAGAAGGGAGGGACCTTTGGTGCCCGACGATACCGGACTTGCGTATCAAAACCCGAGCCTTGCGATGGCGGGTCTTCCGCCACCGTTTAAGCCACCGCAGGTGCACCCAGCCGGGCTGACAAGGTCTGCCCCAGCGCCTTCAGTGTGCGGGCCTGCGCGCTGTCAGGGTGCAGGTCAATGTCGGCAGACGGTCCCATCACGGCAATGGCCAGGGCCAAGCGACCAAAACCGTCGAACACGGGCACGGCCATAGCGCTGATGCCCGCAATGAGTTCCTGATTCACCTGGCTGAGGCCGGTTTCGCGGATGCGGGCCAGTTCCGCCTGAAAAGCGGGGTCGGCCCAGGCATCGGGCTCACCCTGCGCCACCAGCGCCGCCTGCACCTGTGCGGCGGGCAGGTAGGCGGCAAACACTTTGCCGGTGCCGGTGTGGCGCAGCGACGCGGGAATGCCGTGGCGCATGGTGACGTTCACGGCGCGCGGCCCTTCTTCCACCCGCACGATGATAGGCCCTGCGCCCCCCCACACGGCGGCTGACACGGTGCAACCCATGGCCAGCGCCAGCGCGGGCAGCTCGGCAATGGCCAGGCGGACCGGGTCCACCTGCTGCAAGCTGATGAGGCCCAATTGAACAGCCAGCTGGCCCAGACCATAGTGGCCCGACACCGGGTCTTGCTCGATGAGGCCCAGCTTGCCGAAGCTGACCAGATAGGGATGTGCCTTGGCGGGCGTCATGTCGGCGTCGCGCGCCAGGTCTTTCAAGGCCATGCGGCGGCCTGAACGGGCCAGTGCCTTGAGCAACTGGCCGCCCACTTCGACGCTTTGGATGCCGCGTGAGGTGCGGCCTGTGGCCTCAGTAGCGGGGTTGTCGTGGTCGTCTTCGTTTGGGGTGGGCATGGTGGCGAGAGGGTGTGTGGGGGTCACGCTGACTACCACGGGTTGATCACGGTGAGCGAGGGGTGTTGAAAGTCTTTCACGTTGCGCGTGACCAGCGTCAGGTTGTGGGTCAGCGCAGTGGCGGCCAGCAGGCTGTCAATGGCTGGCAAGGGGCGGCCCGCGTGCGCCATCATCCGGCCCCACTGGTCCGCCGTGGCGACATCGATGGGCAATATGCGGCCAGCAAAAAACCCCGTCAGCTCCACTTCGAGCCAGTCCAGCAAACGGCTTTTTCGGTCACCGTCTGCCAAGGCCCCAATGCCTTTGCGCAGCTCACCCAGCGTCAGCACCGACAGGTGCAAGGTCGCGGCGGGTCGTTGGCTGATCCACTTCACCACCTGCGGATCAGGCTCTTTTCGCCGGAGCTCGGAAAGCACGTTGGTGTCAATCAAGTAGCTCAAAAGCCCACCTCGCGCGTGAGGCCGGCATCGCGGGAAAAGTCAATGTCAGGGGAATCGGCCAGGGGCGAGCGCTGCATGAACTCGACCAGCGACTGCCCTGTGCCCGTCAACCGCTCATAGTCGGCACTGGACAGCACGACCGCCACCGACCGCCCATGCCAGGTGATGGCCTGCGGACCAGTTTGTTCGGTGGCCCTGACCAGTTCGGAAAAATGGGTTTTGGCCTGTTGGATTTGCCAGGTGTGCACGGGCCGCTCCTTGGTGAATTTCAACCAGTATGGTCAGAATTTTACCCTCTTGCAGCACACATGCCCTCGCCAGCCTGGCGGCTCACGTCTCCTCAGGCACCATGGCAATCGCCCCGCACGGGCATTCCTGCACACACACGCCGCAGCCCTTGCAGTAGTCGTACTTGAAGGCAAAGCGCTTGCCAGGGCCGAGTTTGGTCACGGCGTTGTCGGGGCACACACCGTAGCAGTTGTCGCATTCAAAGCAGTTGCCGCACGACAGGCAGCGGCGTGCTTCGAACAGGGCGTTGCCCTCGTCCAGTCCGCCTTGTACCTCTTCGAAGGTGGACTGGCGGCGGATGATGTCCAGCATGGGCCGCATGGTTTTGGGCGCGTCGCTGTAGTACCAGGTGTTGAGCTTGTCGAAGCTGGCCAGCTCGTGTTTGGGCGCGGGGGTGTAGGTGCCCCCGACCAACCAGGCGTCGATGTGGCGCGCGGCTTTTTTGCCGTGCCCGATGGCCACCGTGACGTTGCGCTCGGCGGGCACCATGTCGCCCCCCGCAAAAATACCGGGGTGGCCGGTCATCATGTGGGCATCGACCTGCACCACGCCATCTGCCACGCTCAAGCCTGGCACGCCGTCGATGAGCGACAGGTCCACATCCTGCCCCAGCGCCAGCACCACCGAATCAGCCTCCAACGTTTCAAACTCGCCGGTGGGTTGCGGGAAGCCTTTTTCATCCAGCGCCATTTTTTCGACGGTGATGCTCGACTCGCCCGCCTGGCTGATGGTGGACAGCCACTTGATCAGCACGCCTTCCTGCAGCGCCTCTTCCACTTCAAACGGGTGTGCAGGCATTTTGTCGCGGCTGCGGCGGTAGACGATGATGGCCTCGGTGGCCCCCAGGCGCTTGGCCGTGCGCGCCACGTCGATGGCGGTGTTGCCGCCGCCATACACCACCACTTTGCGCCCGAGCATGGGCTTGTCTTCGCCCTCCATGCTGCGCAGCACCGACACGGCGTCGAGCACCCGGGCCGAATCGCCTGCCGGGATGTACGCCCGCTTGGCAATGTGCGCACCCACGGCCAGAAACACCGCGTCGAACCCGCCCTGCTGCCGCGCGTCGAGCACGCTGGTGACTTTGGTGTTGTATTCGATGCGCACACCCAGGTTGACAATGCGTTGCACCTCGGCATCCAGCACGTCGCGGGGCAGGCGGTATTGGGGAATGCCAAACCGCATCATGCCGCCGGGCAGCGGCCCGGCTTCGCGCACCGTTACCTCATGGCCCAGCCGCGCCAGATGGTACGCTGCGGACAGGCCCGACGGCCCCGCACCCACCACCAGCACCCGTTTGCCAGTAGACGATGCGGGCGCAGGCAAGGCCCAGCCTTTGGCGATGGCCTGGTCACCCAGAAAACGCTCGACCGAGTTGATGCCCACCGCCTCGTCCAGCTTGGCGCGGTTGCACGCGCTTTCGCAGGTGTGGTAGCACACGCGACCCATGATGGCGGGAAAGGGGTTGTCTTGCACCAGTTGCTGCCAGGCGGCTTCGTAGTCGCCCGATTCGGCATGGAACAGCCAGCCCTGGATGTTCTCGCCTGCTGGGCACTGGTGGTTGCAGGGGGGCATGCGGTCCAGGTACACCGGGCGGGCGTTGCGCCACGAGCCTGTGTGGTTGGCCAGCGAACTGCCCACATCCAAGGTGATGGCAAAGGGTTTTTGCATGGATGCTCCTGTTAAACGGAAAAAACGGCCCTGGCGCTTGTCAAGTATGGGTTGGAAGCTATGGTTTCACCAGGGACCATCGTCCAACTGCTGGTAGCGGCGGATGTTGCGGTCGGCCAGGGCTTGCAGCTTGGCCAGCGTGGCGGTGTCGGGCGAGGGGCTGAACAGGTGGGCAAAGCGCTTTTGCGGGCGCAGAAACTCTTCCACCGGCACGCAACGGCGGATCTTGGACGAGCCGGTCAGTTCGCCCCGCTCGGCCTCGAACACCGGGAAGAAGCCGCTTTCGTGCGCCAGCCGCGCCAGGCGGATGGTGTCGTGCGACGCCGCGCCCCACCCCAGCGGACACGGCACGAAGATGTGGATGTAGCGGGCCCCGTGCAGGCTCATGGCCTTGGTGACCTTGTATTCCAGGTCGCGCAGGTCGGCCACGGTGGCGGTGGCCACATAGGGAATTTCGTGCGCCATGGCAATCTGCGGCAGGTTTTTGCCCTGCCCGAACACGTTGCCCGGCTGCGGCCCCACCGACATGGTGGTGGCCGTGCGGGCAGCGGGGGGCGTGGCGCTGGAGCGCTGCACGCCGGTGTTCATGTAGGCCTCGTTGTCGTAGCAGATGTACAACACATCGTCGTTGCGCTCGAACATGCCTGACAGGCAGCCGAAGCCGATGTCGGTGGTGCCACCGTCGCCACCCTGCGCCACCACCCGCACATACGACCGGCCCTTCACCCGCATGGCCGCCGCGATGCCGGTGGCCACTGCCGCGGTGTTGCCGAACAGCGAGTGAATCCACGGGATCTGCCACGACGTTTCGGGGTAAGGCGTGGAAAACACCTCCAGGCAGCCGGTTGCGTTGGCGGCAATCAGCTGGCCGTTGGTGGCGCGCATGGCGGCGTCGATGGCGTAGCGCGCGCCCAGCGCCTCGCCACAGCCCTGGCAGGCACGGTGGCCCGAGTTGAGCGAATTCGTTCGCTGCGCGTCGGCCTGCACGCTGCGCTGCTCGGCTTGCAACAGGCGGTTGCCGACGGTGAAGGTGCCCGTCTGGTAGAACTTGACCGGTGTGTGTTCCATGGTGATGCCTCGCGTTCAGACGGTGGACTGTGGGCTGCTGCCCAGGTCGCGCAGAATGCCTTCGGCCACCGGGCCGCTGCGGCGCTGGGCCTTCTCGCGCTCCAGCACGCGGTTGACCACGCCCCAGTCCAGGTCCAGAAACGTCAACTGCTCCAACTCGTTGGCCACAGCCTGGCGCAGCAGCCTGTGCAGTGAGGCTTTGGTGATGGCCCGCCCACCCAGCCCGGCAATGACCGCATGCACCGCCTGCGGGCGGCTCTGCACCGCGCTGCGCACGTCCCGCGTGACGATGCCGCCAATGCCCACCGCAAAACACTTTTCAATGACGACGATGCGCTGCGCATGTTCGGTCGCCGCGCGAATGGCCTCGATGGGAAACGGCCTGAACGAGGTGATGCCCAGCACGCCGATGGGCACGCCCTGCTCACGCAGTTCGTCCACGGTGTCTTTGATGGTGCCCAGCACCGAGCCCAGTGCGATGACGATGGTCTCGGCCCCCTCCAGCCGATAGCCACGCACCAGCCCGCCCGACGCCCGGCCGAACACCTGCTGGAACTCGGCCGCCAGTTGCGGCAACAGGTCCAGCGCCTGCAACTGCTTGGCATGGGCCAGGTAGCGCACTTCGGCGAATGCCTCAGGGCCCACCATGGCACCGATGGTGACGGGCTCCGACGGGTCCAGCACCTGGCGCGGTACATAGGGCGGCAGGTAGGCATCCACCTGCGCCTGTTCGGGCATGTCTACCCGCTCGTAGGCGTGGGTGAGGATGAAACCGTCCATGCACACCATCACGGGCAGCGACAGCTCTTCGGCCATGCGGAACGCCTGGATGTGCAGGTCCAGCGCCTCCTGGTTGGTTTCGGCAAAAATCTGAATCCACCCCGCATCGCGCATGGCCATGCTGTCGGTGTGATCGTTCCAGATGTTGATGGGCGCACCGATGGCGCGGTTGGCCACCGTCATCACAATGGGCAGACCCAGCCCGGAAGCGTTGTACACCGCCTCGGCCATGTACAGCAGGCCCTGGCTGGCGGTGGCGGTGTAGGCCCGCGCCCCGGCTGCCGACGCGCCGATGGCCACACTGAGCGCGGCAAATTCAGACTCCACGTTGATGAATTCGCAGCGCGTCAGCTCGCCCGACTTCACCATCTCGCCCAGCCCCTCGACGATGTGCGTCTGCGGCGAAATGGGGTAGGCACAGATCACTTCCGGGCGGCTCAGGGCCACGGCACGCGCCACGGCGTGAGAGCCTTCGCATTGTTCAAGCATGGAGTGCCCCTGCCTTTCTTTCCTGTTCCATCACGATGGCGTAGGCCTCGGCAGCTGCCGCCTGGTTGCCCTGCGCCACCGCGCCGGTGAACTTCTGCGCAATGGCGGCGTGCACCGCCTCCAGCGACACCAGGGCGCCCAGCGCGGCGAACGCGCCCAGCAGCGGCACGTTCGGCACCGGGCGGCGCACATGTTTCATGGCCAGCTCGGTGGCGGGCACGGTCAGCAGGTGCGCGGGATGAAAGTCCTTCACAAACTCGCCCAGGCCCAGTTGTTCGAAGGTGCGCGTGGTGTTGATGAGGATGAAACCGTCTTTCTTCAGCCCGCTGAACACATCGACCTGGTGCAACAGGGTGGCATCCTGGATGATGAGTGCGTCGGGCTGCATGATGGGCTCGCGCAGGCGGATTTCGCGGTCGTCGATGCGGCAAAACGCCACCACGGGTGCGCCGGTGCGCTCGGACCCGAAGCTGGGAAATGCCTGCGCATGCCGCCCACCCAGGAATGCAGCAATGGACAGCATTTCAGCGCCGGTGACCACCCCTTGCCCCCCACGCCCGTGAATTCGAACCTGGAACATGCCTTGCCTTCCTGTGTGAAAGTTGTCTCGCGGCAACCGGGCCGCCGTGCGGCCAGTCGAAAGCATGAACAGTACTGGCCTTGCCCAACCAAAACTTTGCGCTAGATCAACAAGTTGATGTGAAGCCACTCATGGACAGGACTGCATCAGGGTTTTCACGGTCAACCCAATCAAAGCAAACGGGCGGCGCATAACAACGCCAACAGGCGACAGGTACTGCACTGGCGCAAACACGCCAGCTCAGCCCGCGCTGGCGGCCCATGCCCAGCTCAGTTGCAACTGCCGCAAACGGGGCGGCGAGGGGCCATGCCGACCTCACTGACCAGTCACTTGGTCAATCGTCGTAATGAAACCGGCAGGCAATGACCACCAGTTCAACCTCGGTGGCGCGGTACACCAAGCGGTGCGCACCGTCGATGCGGCGCGACCAGTAACCTGCCAGGTTACCCACCAGGGACTCCGGTTTGCCCAGCCCGGCAAAGGGCTCTCGGGCTGCGGCCTCGATCAGGGTGTTGATGCGTTTGAGGGTTTTGCGATCCTGACTTTGCCACCACACATAGGCGTCCCAAGCGTCGGGGACGAACCGGATGTCGCGAGGCAAGCTCAGTCCTTTTGCAGGGTGCGCCTCACCGCTTCGCCAGACTTGTCTTGCGCGATGGCTCGCGCCAGCGCATGGGCATTGGCTGGGGTGGACACCAGATGCAAGGTCTCCATCAAGCTTTGGTAATGATCGAGCGACATCACCACGGCATCGCCCCCGCTGCGACGGCTGATGATGGTCACATCGGCATCGTTGTTGACGGTGTCGAGCACGGTTTTGAGCGAACTGCGGGCTTCGGAGTAGGTCACCACGTTCATGATCGCTTGCCTCGGTTGTACAAAAAGTGGTGCAATTTTAGGCTGCTGCCATGTGTCTATGCTCGCAGTGTCAGTAACCGCGCAGCATCATGTCGAGCGCAGTTTCGATCTCGATGGCCTCTGGCTTGGCGTTGGCCACTGCCGTGCTCAACTCGCGGGTGAAGAACACAGCAATGCCCAGCGGATGCAGGCGCAATGTTTCCCCCAAGACCTTCACCTCAGGGTTGAAGCGCTGGGTCATACCGGGAAACGCATGCGGCCGGGCCAGTGGCACACACACGCGCTCGGCAAACCGATAGAGCAAATCGCTCTGGATTTGCAGCACAAACGGGAAGTCTTCGCGATCGGGCTCAATGGGATTGAGGTGAATGTCAAACCGGGCCATGGGTCGCTTCAGTTGCCGGTTTCGCGCCAGCGGCGCACGCGTTGCGAGTACGGCTCGCGCTGCTCTGCCCAGGCGTTGTAGCGGGCAATGTCTGCCGCGTTGTCCTCTGCCCAGTTGACGGATGGAGGTGTCGGCTGAACCACGGCAGAGACGGGCACCACCTTGACCGGGCGCAACACAATGGTGTTATCGGGTTCAGTGCAGACCTCGAACAGTTGGCCTGCATACTTTTTGCCCAGCGAAATTTGGCCACTGGCACCTACTTCTTTCAGCATGGCGTGTCCTCAAGTTGATCAATGCACGCATGCAATCATGCGGCACAAAAATCCGAAAGGCAAGACAGACCACTGTGTAAACAACTTTATCAGGGTTTACCCCGTGCAAATGCATTTGACTAAAACGAATTTACAGCACACAATCGCTTGACATTGATCAAATGCATTTGCCAATAGCAAATTCACCAACGAGATACGCGACCCATGAACACACCCAAGACCTTCGCCTCTGCCGCCGACCTGGAAGTGAAAAAAGTCAGCTTCGACAAGCTGTCGGACCACGCCTATGCCTACACCGCCGAGGGCGACCCCAACACCGGCATCATCATTGGGGACGACGCGGTGATGGTCATCGACACCCAGGCCACACCGGTCATGGCGCAGGACGTGATTCGCCGCATCCGCGAGGTGACGGACAAACCCATCAAATACGTGCTGATGAGCCACTACCACGCCGTGCGCGTGCTGGGTGCCAGCGCCTACAACGCCGACCACATCATTGCCAGCCAGGACACCTATGACCTGATCGTCGAGCGAGGCGAGTTCGACAAGGCCAGCGAAATTGGCCGTTTCCCCCGCCTGTTCCAGAACGTGGAGAGCGTGCCCCCCGGCCTGACCTGGCCTACCCTCACCTTCACCGGCAAGATGACCCTGTGGCTGGGCAAGCTGGAAGTACAGATCCTGCAACTGGGCCGTGGCCACACCAAGGGCGACACCGTGGCCTGGCTGCCGCAGGAAAAAATCCTGTTCAGCGGCGACCTGGTGGAATTCGACGCCACCCCTTACGCAGGCGACGCCTACTTCAAAGACTGGCCCCAAACGCTGGACAACATCGCCGCCCTCCAGCCCGAAAAACTGGTACCCGGCCGTGGTGCCGCGCTGCAAACGCCCGAGCAGGTGCAAGCTGGCCTGGCCGGTACACGCGCTTTTATCAGCGACCTGTACACCAACGTCAAAGCCGGGGCCGAGGCGGGCGAAGACCTGCGCAAGGTGTACGAGCGCACGTTTGCGGCCATGCAACCCAAATACGGCAACTGGGTCATCTTCAACCACTGCATGCCGTTTGACGTGACCCGCGCTTACGACGAAGCCACGCAGTACCCCGACCCGCGCATCTGGACGGCCGAGCGCGACGTGGCCATGTGGCAGGCGCTGGAAGGCTGAACGACATCGGGCGTGTGCGTCCGGCACGCGCCCGCCCAGGCGGCGCTCTGCCACCGACACCTCAGACCCGCGCCTAAAACTCAAGCCATTTGCGCCTTTTGCGCATCAGGCACGTCATTTTTTGCTCTCATTTTTCAAAAGGAGACACCCATGAAACTCGAACGCATCCACCACGTGGCCTACCGCTGCAAGGACGCCAAAGAAACCGTCAACTGGTACGTCAAACACCTGAACATGGATTTCGTGCTGGCCATTGCCGAAAACCAGGTGCCCTCCACCAAGGCACCCGACCCCTACATGCACCTGTTCCTCGATGCGGGCCAGGGCAACATCCTGGCCTTCTTCGAGCTGCCCAACTCCCCCGCCATGGGTCGCGACACCAACACACCCGAGTGGGTGCAACACATTGCCTTCAAGGTCGACAGCGTGCAAACGCTGGAAGACACCAAGGCCCGGCTGCAGGCAGAAGGCATCGAAGTCATCGGCCCCACCGACCACACCATCTTCAAGAGCATCTACTTCTTCGACCCCAACGGCCACCGCCTGGAACTGGCGGCCGACGTGGGCACGCCCGAGATGTACAAGCAACTCGACGACGTGAAGTGGGCCATGCTGGAAGAGTGGAGCCAGACCAAGCAGGCCCCACAGCACGCCGCCTGGATGCACGAGCGCGAGTTCAACCCCGCCACCGCTGCCTGAAACCTGACCCGAGCCCGGCACCCACAGCGAAAGCACCCCATGCTCCAGACCTACACCTACCCCGAATTTGCCTACGTCCAAAGCCCCGAGCAGGCGGCAGGTGAAGTCAAACGCCACCCGGTGATCATCATCGGCGCGGGCCCCATCGGCATGACCCAGGCGCTGGACCTGGCCGCGCGCGGCGTGGCCAGCGTGATCCTGGACGACAACAACACCGTCAGCATTGGCTCGCGGGCGGTGTGCTATGCCAAACGCCCGTTGGAAATCTGGGACAGGCTGGGCTTGGGTGAAGGGTATGCCGCACGCGGCATTCAGTGGAAGGTCGGCAAAGTGTTCTTCCGCAACGACCTGGCCTACCAGTTCGACCTGCTGCCTGAAGAGCACCACAAGATGCCGGCCATGATCAACCTCCAGCAGTACTACCTGGAGGAAGAACTGGTCAAGGCTTGCGACGCTAACCCGCTGGTGGACCTGCGCTGGAAGCACAAACTGCTGAGCCTGGAGCAAACCTCGGGCACCGGTGACGACGTGGCCACACTGACCGTGGAAACGCCCGACGGTGTGTTCAGGCTGCAGGCCGACTGGGTGATTGCCGCCGACGGCGCCAACAGCGACACCCGGCGCATGGTGGGTGCCGACTTCACCGGCCACTTCTTCCAGGACAGGTTCCTGATTGCCGACGTGGTGATGAAGAACGACTTCCTGAAGGTTCCTGAACGCTGGTTCTGGTTCGACCCGCCGTTTCACCGCAACCAGAGTGTGCTGCTGCACAAGCAGTGCGACAGCGTGTGGCGCATCGACTTTCAGCTCGGCTGGGACGCCGACCCCAACGAAGAGAAGAAACCCGAAAACGTCATCCCCCGCATCCAGGCCATGCTGGGGCCGGACGCAGAATTCGAGCTGGAGTGGGTGTCGGTCTATCAGTTCGCATGCCGCCGGGCAGACAACTTCCGCCACGGGCGGGTGCTGTTCACCGGCGACGCGGCGCACCAGGTGTCACCTTTCGGCGCCCGTGGTGCCAACACTGGTGTGCAGGACTGTGACAACCTCAGCTGGAAGCTCGCACTGGTTCTGAAAGGCGACGCGCCCTTGGCCCTGCTGGACACTTACCACGAAGAACGTGCCTTTGCTGCAGACGACAACCTGCTCAACAGCACGCGCTCCACCGACTTCATCACACCCAAGAGCCGCGCCTCGCTGCGCCTGCGCAACGCCGTGCTGGAGCTGGCCCGCACCGAACCGTTTGCCCGCCCGCTGGTCAACAGCGGCCGCCTGTCCACCCCTACACTCTATGCCCACTCGAGCCTGAACACGGCCGACACCAGCGCCTTCGACGGAAAAATGTCGCCCGGCACCAACTGCGCCGACGCACCCGTCACGGTCAACGGCCAGGCCGCCTGGCTGCTCAACCAATTGGGCGACGGTTTTGTGCTGCTGTGCTTCGGCCCGGGTGCGCGACCGGTCAGTGTGGGCAACGTCACCGCACGCGTGCTGGAAGTCGGCAAAGACTTGCAAGACGCACAAGGCGTGCTGGCGCAGCGCTACGATGCGCAGCCCGGGACGGTGTACCTGATACGCCCGGACCAGCACGTGGCTGGACGCTGGCGCGCTTTCGATGCCGAACAGACCACCGCCGCCCTGAGCCGGGCCTTGGCCCTGGCCTGATGGGCCTGCACCGTCAACACACACCCCACAGGCCCCGACCGGAGAACACCGATGGCACTGAACCGTCAACCCAATATCTGCAACCCAGACAGCTTTTACGACGAACTGATTCACGCACAGCGTGACCTGACCGACGACCAGGCCGACACCCTGCTGGCCAAACTGGCACTCATCCTGGCGAATCATGTGGGCGACCGTGCCGTGCTGACTGAAGCCATTGCCCTCGCACGGCACAATACCCTGGCGTCAGTTTCGCAGGCCTGACAGGCGCACGCTCAACCCGCCACGGTCAAGCCGAGCACAGCCGCACAATCGCCCGGACGGCAACGAACGACGTCCACATGGCCCACCCCGCCCACCGCACATGACACTGAACCACACGCACGACTCCACCGCCCGCAGCTGGGTGGCCAGCGCCAACCAGGCGGGCACCGACTTCCCCATACAGAACCTGCCGTTCGCAGTCTTCAAGCCAAAATCTGCCCCAGCGCATGACTGGCGGGCAGGTATTGCTATCGGAAAAGAAGTACTGGATCTGCCCGCACTGGCCACCACCGGGCTGCTGCAGGGCCTGGCGTTGCAAGCCGCGCAAGCCGGTGCGGCCGATGCACTGAACCCCATCATGGCCCTAGGCCAGCCCGCGTGGCACGCGCTGCGCCATGCGGTGTTTGCGCTGCTGAAAGACGATGCCGCCACCGGTGTGCAAGCCCAGGTACAGACCTGCCTGCACCCGCAGGCAGACGTGGTGTTCAACCTGCCAGCCAGGGTGGGCGACTACACCGACTTCTACACCTCCATTCACCACGCCACCAACATCGGCAAACTGTTCCGCCCCGACAACCCGCTGCTGCCCAACTACACCTGGGTGCCCATTGGCTACCACGGGCGCAGTTCCAGCCTGCAGGTCTCGGGCAGCGACGTGCGCCGCCCCAATGGCCAGACGATGCCCCCCGGTGCCACCGCGCCCGCCTTCGGCCCTTGCAAGCGGCTGGACTGGGAGGTGGAACTGGGTGTGCTGGTGGGCACCGGCAATACGCTGGGCGAGCCCATCACCATCGACCGGGCCGAGGACCATGTGTTCGGCATCTGCCTGCTCAACGATTGGTCGGCCCGCGACATCCAGGCCTGGGAATACCAGCCGCTGGGCCCATTCCTGTCCAAGAACTTCGGCACCACGCTGTCCCCCTGGGTGGTGACGCTGGAGGCCCTGGCCCCGTTCCGTACGGCCATGGAGCGCCCCGACGGCAAATGGGACGACCTGCCCTATCTCAGCCATGACACCAACCGCCAGCAAGGCGCGCTGGACATTCAGCTGAGCATCGGCATTGCCACCGAAGGCATGCGGCAAGCCGGGCAGCCCGCCCACATGGTCAGCCAGACCAGCTACCGCCATGCCTACTGGACGATGGCCCAGATGGTGACGCACCACACCGTCAACGGCTGCAATCTGCAGCCCGGCGACCTGCTGGGCTCGGGCACGCTGTCCGGCCCACAGCCAGCCCAGGCCGGTGCCCTGATCGAGCTGACCCAGGGTGGCAAACTGCCCGTCACCCTGGCCGATGGCAGCCAACGCACCTTTTTGCAGGACGGCGACGAAGTCGTCATGCGTGGCTGGTGCGAGGCACCGGGTGCCGCCCGCATCGGCTTCGGCGAATGCCGAGCCATCATCCTGCCAGCCATTGCAATCTGACATACCAGTTAGTGAGCCATGCCAACTTGCACCGCCCTGCGTTCGCCGCCACACTGCAAAGCCGCTGTGACAACTGAACCGATCCGCGCAAAATATTTCAGCCAACGACCTGGTCACCTGCCAAAACAGGGTAAACCCTGACCAATACAGGGCCATCAACAGGTAACATATTGCATGTTTTCGACCCTCGCCAACCAAGGAGACAACCCGTGAACCGATTCCTGAAGCAAACCGCTGTGGCCGCCGGCCTGCTGTGCACCACCTGGGCCGCCCATGCAGCCGATCCCATCGTTCTGAAAGTGCACCACTTTCTGGGCCCACAGTCGATTCAGCACACCACCATGCTGAAAACCTGGTGTGACAACATTGCGAAAGACTCCAACAACCGGTTGGCCTGCCAGATTTACCCTGCCATGCAACTGGGCGGTTCGCCGCCCCAACTGTTCGACCAGGCGAAAGACGGCGTGGCTGACGTGGTGTGGACGGTAGCCGGTTACTCGGCAGGTCGCTTCGCCCGTTCACAGGTGTTCGAACTGCCCTTCATGATGACCAACGCCGCGGCAACCAGTCGCGCCGCATGGGATTTTGTGCAGAAGCACGCCCAGGACGAATACAAAGACGTCAAGCTGCTGGCCATCCACGTGCATGGTCCCGGGGTCTTTTTCACCAAGAACAAGCCCATCACCAAGATGGAAGACCTGAAGGGCCTGAAAATGCGCGGCCCTACCGCCACCATCACCAAGATGCTGGCCAACATGGGTGCCACGCCTGTCGGCATGCCCGTGCCACAGGTGCCTGAAGCGCTGTCCAAAGGCGTGATCGACGGCGCAGTGATTCCCTACGAAGTGGCGCCCGGCCTGAAGGTGCACGAACTGACCAAGTTCGCATCTGAAACCCCAAAAGACCAGCCCGCGCTGTACACCACCGTGTTCGCCGTGCCGATGAACAAGGCCAAGTACGAGTCGCTGCCCGCCGACCTGAAAGCCGTCATCGACAAGAACTCCGGTCGAGAGCTCTCGGCATTCCTGGGCTCAACCCAGGAAGGTAACGACGTGCCGGGCCGCAAGGCATTTGTGGACACAGCAGGCTACACCATCACCCAAATCTCGGCTGCCGAGATTGACCGCTGGAAGAAAGCCACCGACAACCTGGACGACGAGTGGGTGGCCGACATGAACAAGCGTGGCCTGAACGGCAAGGCCATGCTGGACGATGCACGCGCACTGGTTCAGCAGTACAGCAAGTGAGCATCGCCCTCTGAGGTGACGCACGGGCGGGGTTTTCCCCGCCTTTTTTCACCCCGCTGGCCTGTGCACACGTGCGCAGGCCCGCTCGGCAACCCTTGTGGAGACCCGCCTTGGCAGACATCCTCGTCAGCGAATCTGACAAACGTTACACCGGCTACAGCCGCATGCTCGACACCGCCTGCAAAGCCATGGCAATCGTCGCGGGCGTGACGCTGGTGGTGCTGGCCTTCATGTCGGTCTGGAGCATCGTGGGCCGCGCCGCTTTTGACAAGCCCCTGGTCGGCGACTATGAGCTGGTGCAGTTCCTCAGCGCAGTGGCGGTGGTGCTGAGCCTGCCTTACGCACACTGGATCGGCGCACACGTCATCGTCGATTTTTTCACGGCCAACGCCAAGCCTCGCACCAATGCGGGGATGGATCTGGTCGCCAACATCATCATGGCATTCTTCTCTGCCGTCATGGCCTGGCGCCTGACCGTGGGCATGTTGGACCTGAAAAGCAATTTCGACGCCTCCATGCTGCTCGGCATACCCACCTGGTGGGCGTATGTGCCGTTCATTCCCGCCTTTGCATTGCTGGCCCTGACCGCGCTGCACGCTGCCCACGCCAACCTGAGAAAGCTGTTGTCATGACCGGTATTGAATGGGGCGCCCTGATGTTCGGGGTGTTGCTGCTGTTGCTGGCAGTTCGGGTGCACATCGGGATGGCCATGCTGCTGACCGGCTCGGTGGGCTACGTCATCCTGGCGGGTGTGGACCCGCTGCTGAGCTATTTCAAGAATGCAGCCTATGCACGGTTTTCCATCTACGACCTGTCGGTGGTGCCGCTGTTCCTGTTGATGGGCCAGTTTGCCACGCACGGCGGGCTGTCGCGTGCGCTGTTCCAGGCGGGCAATGCCTTCATCGGCCACTGGCGGGGCGGCATGGCCATGGCCGGGGTAGCCGCGTGCGCAGGTTTCGGCGCCATCTGTGGTTCGTCGCTGGCCACAGCGGCCACCATGGGCCAGGTGGCTCTGCCGCAGATGAAGGCTCACAACTACTCGGGCCGGTTTGCCACTGCAGCCATTGCGGCGGGGGGTACGCTGGGCATCCTGATTCCGCCGTCGGTGCCGCTGGTGATCTACGCCATCCTGACCGAGCAGAACATCGCCAAGCTGTTCCTGGTGGCATTCGTGCCAGGCATCATCGCGGCCATCGGTTACATGGTGGTCATTGCCATCATTGCCCGAGTCAGCCCGTCGGACGCACCGGCAGGTGACCGGTTCACCTGGGGCCAGCGCTTGCAAGCGCTGCTGGAAACCTGGCCCGTGCTGCTGATCTTCCTGGTGGTCATCGGCGGTATCTATGGCGGGTTTTTCACACCGACAGAAGCTGCGGCTATCGGCACCGTAGCCACAGCGTTTGTAGCCTGGCGGTCTGGCGGGCTGAAAGGCCGTGGGTTTTTGCAGTGTATGTACGGCACGGCGGCAGCCACGGGCATGATCTTCCTGATTCTGCTGGGTGCGGACGTGCTCAACGTGTTCCTGGCGCTGACGCAGATGAACACCGAACTGGCCAAATGGGTGATCGGCCTGGGCCTGTCGCCCATTCTGGTGGTGTTCGTCATCATCCTGATCTACCTGGTCCTGGGCTGCATCATGGACAGCCTGTCGATGATCCTGCTGACCATCCCCATTTTCTTCCCCATCATCATGGGGCTGGACATCTGGGGGCTGTCACCCGAGCACAAAGCCATCTGGTTTGGCATCCTGGTGCTGATGGTGGTGGAAATCGGGCTCATCACACCGCCCGTGGGCATGAACGTGTTCATCATCAACAGCATGGCCAAAGACGTGCCGATGAAGGAAACCTTCAAGTTCGTGATGCCCTTCCTGGCGTCGGACCTGCTGCGCATCGTCGCCATCGTGTTTTTCCCGAGTATCGTCCTGTTTTCGCTGAAGCTGGTGACGTGACAGCCTGAGAGTGGCACGACACAACCACTGAATCCATAGCAAAAAGCCATTGTCAGTCATGCTGCAATGGCTTTTTCTATTAAAAATTCATACGTCTGAATGGCCTGCGTCCGCCCAACCATTCGTCAGCCCCAAGTTGTGCAGAAATGGGATACTTCGCGGCCAAAGCCCCACGTTCACCATGTTCGTCGTATCACCCGTTGCCCGCCATCTGCGCCTGCCGTTGAACGCACCCGCACACCCTGACAGGCTGCAAACGGCGGCGGGGCGACCATGAAGTCGAAGCTGTCGGCCTGGCTCGCCTCCCACTGGCCTACGCAGGAATCGCTGCAGGGCAACCGTTGGCTGGGGTGGTTGGGTCCGCGCCTGTTCCACCCGAACCTGTGGCGCCCGCGGCGCAAGACGCTGGCAACCGGCTTGGCCATTGGCGTGTTCTTCGGCTTCCTGATTCCGCTGGCGCAGATTCCGGCGTCAGCCGTGCTGGCCACCGTGCTGCGCGCCAACCTGCCCGCAGCCATGGCCAGCACACTGGTCACCAACCCGGTGACGTTCGGCCCGGTGTACTACGTGGCTTACAAGCTCGGCGTGGTGCTGGTGGGCCCGGCGGATGCGCCGGCTAAAGCCTCACCGGTCCAGCCACCGGGCGCAGCAGACACCTCGGTCAGCTACCCGCCACCCGGCCCTGTTGCAGAGTCCGGGGGCGGTGAGAGTTCCTGGTCGGTTTTCTGGGGCTACATCACCGGCGTGGGCAAACCGCTGGCCGTGGGCCTGGTGATTTTTGCCATCTGCGGCTCGGCACTGGTGTACTGCGTGGCCAACCGGCTGTGGGTGATGCAGGTGCGCCGCAAACGCCGCCAGCGCCTGGCGAGCCACCAGGGCTGAAGCCGCACGTTCTTCGTATCAGCGCCAGACGCGCAGCGGGTCGCTCAGGCCAAAGCGCTCACCCAGCAAGGCCGACGCCGTGGGCACCGTGCCGGACGCGAGCTGAAGGTGCCTGTCCAGGTGGCGCTCGGACGGGGCCAGCAACTGCTGGTACAGCCGCTTGCACAGCGCCCGCGCCTCGTGCCCGGCCCAACCCGCTGGCAGCAACTCGGCAGGCAATTGCGGGTCACGCAGCAGCAGGCGGCGGTAGTCGTGGATGAGCAGGGTGCGCAGCAGGAAGGCACAGTCGTCCCCCATGGCGGACGGCGCCCCGCTTCGGTCGTGCCACTGCGCCAGGATGGGACTGTAGGCCTGCACAAATGCCGCGTAGTCCTGCGCCAGCCGCTCCAGGTTCCAGGCAGCACCGACCGCGTCGGCATCGGAGCCAGAGATGAGCAACTTGGGGTTCGCGGCCATGAGGGGCAGCAGCTTGGGCAACAACTCGGCCAGCCCTTCTGCTTCCAGCGCCTCGAACACCGCGCCCAGGTCGGCTCCCGGGTGCACGAAACTGTGGGTGCCCAACTCACCAAATCCGTGCCAGAACAGGGCGCGTTTGAGTTGCTCGCGCTGCGGGACAGAAAGGTTACCCACCAGCATGATCAGCCGCCAGCGGTGGTCCCACGGGGTGGTGGCAGCGGCGTAGATCTGTCGGGCCGCTTCGTCAAACCGGCGGCGGCCCGTGGGCGTGAGCATGTAGTTGGAACGGCGGCCGTGCACCTCGGTTTCCAGCCACTCGTCCTGCGCCAGGCGGAACACGCTGGTGCGCACCAGCCGTTCGTTCAGGCCCAACGGCTCCAGCAGGGTGATGAGGCTGCCCAGCCAGATGCGGCCGCCCCGGGGCAGCACGGCATCGCCAAACAGGGTGACGATGAGCGAGCTGGCCTGCCCGCGGCTCTGGTCACGGAAGGCGTCCAGCCGCTCGCGGGTGGGGCAGCAGGTCAGGCCGGCCGAACGGGTCTGGCTGGTGCAGACGCTGCACGGCAGAGGTGACCCGTGCCCGCCCTCGCCCACCACCGACAGCAACACCGACCCGCCGCAGCCGGCCGCTGGGCAACCGTCACCGCTCATCAAAACTCACCACCAAAGCCGGGGTGGTCGCCTTGGCCTGGCAGCTCAGCACATAGCCCTGCGCGGTTTCAGTGGCGTCGAGCGCAAAGTTCTTGTCCATGTGGACACTGCCCTCCACCACCTTGCACCGGCAGGTGCTGCACACGCCGCCTTTGCACGAAAACGGCAGGTCCAGGCCGGCGTTGAGGGCTGCGTCGAGCACGTTGTCGGACGTGCCCATCGGCACCTCGTGGTACTTGCCATCCAGCAGCACGCGCAAGGCCACCAGCTTGCCCAGACCGCTGCCGGCTGCCTTGGCATCGGTGTCGGCTTGCACTTTGGCCGCCATGTCTGCGCTGGTGGTGAAGCGTTCGGTGTACACCCGGCTCTCGGGCACACCGGCGGCCTTCAGCGCTGCCTCGGTGGCGGTGATCATGGCCTCGGGCCCACAGATGAACACCTCGTCCATGCTGGCAGCGGGCAGCAGCGTGGCCACCAGTTGCTGCACCTTGGCGGCATCGATGCGCCCTTCCAGCATGTCCACTTCTTGCGCCTGGCGCGACAGGATGTGCACCATGGTGAAACGGTTGGCGTAGCGGTCTTTCAGGTCTTGCAGCGCCTCGTTGAACATGACGCTGGCCATGCGGCGGTTGCCGTACACCAGGGTGAACTTGCTGTCGGGCTGCTCTTCGAGCGTGGTGGCGGCGATGCTGAGGATGGGCGTGATGCCCGAGCCCGCCGCAAAGCCCACGCGGTGGATGGCGCGCTGCTTTTTCACCGTGAACTTGCCATTGGGTGGCAAAACGGCCAGCGTGTCGCCCGCCTTCAGGTTGGCCGCCGCCCAGTTGGAAAACACACCCCCTTCGACGGGGCGGATGCCGACCTCCAACTCGCCATGGCGCGCCAGGCGGCTGCGCGGGCTGCTGATGGAATAGGTGCGGCGCACGTCCTGGCCATTGACCTGTGCGCGCAGGGTGAGGTACTGCCCGGGCTCGAACTGGAAGGCCTCGCGGGACGCAGCAGGAATGTCAAAGGTGATGGCCACCGAGCCGGCAGCCTCGGGGCTGACACGCTTGACGGCGAGGTCATGGAAACGGACGGCAGACATATGGGTCCTCCGAAAAAATGCTCAATACGGCTTGAAGTAGTCAAACGGCTCCTGGCAGCTCAGGCACTTGTACAGTGCCTTGCAGGCCGTGGAGCCGAAGGGGGAGGTCTCGACGGTATGTGTCGAACCACATTGGGGACACGGCACCACCGGCTGCACCTGGCTGGCCCCTGGCATGAAACGCAACACGCGCTCCTGCGGCGTGGCACCCGCTCGGGGTGCGCCAGAGCCGCAGGCGGCCTGCGGCGGGGCAATGCCGTAGGCCCGCAGCTTGTCGCGGGCGGCAGGGCCGATCCAGTCGGTGGTCCATGCAGGCGACAGCTGTGTCACCACCTTGCCCGCAATGCCGTGGGCGGCCAGGGCGGCCGCCACGTCATCGGCCATCTGGCCCATGGCGGGGCAACCGCTGTAGGTGGGGGTGATGACCACCTCCACCCCGTCCGGGCCCATGCGCACGTCGCGCAGGATGCCCAGCTCGCGCAGCGACACGACCGGAATTTCCGGATCGGCCACCGCGTCGAGCACGGTCCAGACGTGGTCCAGCGTGGCGGTCATGGCAGGCGCTGTCACCACTGCGCGCCGGGGTGGGCGCGGGCCAGGCTTTGCATCTCGGCCAGCAGGAACCCCAGGTGCTCGGAATGCGAACCCACCTTGCCCTGCGTGACGTAGCCGACCGATGACGGGCGCTTGAGCGTGGCATCGGTCAGCGCGGCGTCCACTAGCGCGTTCCAGTCGGCTTCCAGCTGGGGCCAGTCGATGACGATGCCCGCCTCAGCCGCCTCTTTTTCCATAGCAGACTGTGTCCAGAATTCTTGCGTGTAGGGCATCAAATGCTCCAAAGCCGCTTGCACGCGGGCATGGGACTCATCGGTGCCGTCACCCAGCTTGACCAGCCAGTCGCGCGAGTGGCGCAGGTGGTAGCTGGCTTCCTTGAGCGACTTGGCGGCAATGGCGGCCAGGTTGGCATCGGCGGACTGCTCCAGCTGCGACCACAGCGGCACCATCAGGGCGCTGTAGAGAAAATTGCGCGCAATGGTGGTGCCGTAGTCCATGTCGCTCTTGGCGTACCCCACCAGCGCGCTGCGGTGGGGCAGTTCCAGCAAGGTGTAGTTGCGGAAGTCGGGCACGTCGCGGAAGTAGGCGAGCGTGTCTTCGGTGGCATCGCCACCGATCAGTTTGGCGGCCTCGCTGTACAGCAAGCGGGCCTGGCCGATCAGGTCCAGGCTCATGTTGGCCAGTGCCAGGTCTTCCTCGATGATGGGGCCGTGGCCACACCATTCGGCGTTGCGCTGGCCCAGCACCACGGCGTTATCAGCCAGGTGCAACAGGTAGTTCAGTGGGGTTTTCATTTACATGTGCCCCACTTCTTCCGGGATGTCATAGAACGTGGGGTGGCGGTAGATCTTGTCTGCCGCCGGGTCGAAGAGCGCACCCTTGTCGTCCGGGTTGCTGGCAGTGATGGCGACCGAGGGCACGACCCAGATGCTCACGCCTTCCTGGCGGCGGGTGTAGACGTCACGCGCCATCACCAGCGCCTGGGCAGCATCGGCAGCGTGCAGGCTGCCGCAGTGCTTGTGCTCCAGGCCCTGTTTGCTGCGGACGAACACTTCCCACAGGGGCCATTCCTTGAGGGCGGGTGCGGCGTTGGATGAGGTGGTCATGCTGCTTCCTTCAGGTTGCGTTGTTGCTGTTTGCGTGCATGGGCCAGGGCGGCATCGCGCACCCAGGCTCCGTCGTTGTGCGCCTTGACACGGGTGGCCAGGCGTTCCTTGTTCATCGGGCCGTTGCCGTTGACGGTGGCCCAAAATTCGTCCCAGTCAATCTGGCCGTAGTCGTAATGCTGGCGCTCTTCGTTCCATTTCAGGTCGGGGTCAGGCAAGGTCACGCCCAGCACCTTGGCCTGCGGCACCGTGGCGTCGATGAACTTCTGGCGCAAGTCGTCGTTGGAAATGCGCTTGATGCCCCAGCGCATGCCTTGTGCACTGTTGGGGCTGTCTGCGTCGGGCGGGCCGAACATGGCGAGGCACTTCCACCAGTAGCGGTTGACAGCGTCCTGCACCATGTCGCGCTGGGCCTGGGTGCCCTTCATCATCACCAGCAGGGCTTCGTAGCCCTGACGCTGGTGGAAGCTTTCTTCCTTGCACACGCGGATCATGGCCCGGGCATACGGGCCGTAACTGCAGCGGCACAGCGGAATCTGGTTCATGATGGCCGCGCCGTCCACCAGCCAGCCGATCACGCCCACATCGGCCCAGTTGAGCGTCGGGTAATTGAAGATGGAGCTGTACTTGGCCTTGCCGCTGTGCAGGGCGTCGAGCATCTCGCCGCGGCTGGTGCCCAGCGTTTCGGCGGCGCTGTACAGGTAGAGGCCGTGGCCACCTTCATCTTGCACCTTGGCAATCAGGATGGCTTTGCGCTTGAGGCTGGGGGCGCGGCTGATCCAGTTGCCCTCGGGCAGCATGCCCACAATTTCGCTGTGCGCGTGCTGGCTGATCTGGCGCACCAGCGTCTTGCGGTAGGCCTCGGGCATCCAGTCCTGCGGTTCGATGCGACCGTCGGCATCGATGCGCGCATCGAACTTCGCCATCAGCTCGGGCGGCTCGGTGCTGCCGACTGATTTGACGGGTTTAGGCGTGCTGTCGTCGGGCACGCTGAACGATTGGGTGTACATCTTTCGTGGCTCCTGTGGGTTGAGGGGTTGCGGTACGGACCGGTCAGACCTGGCTGGGGCGGTTGTCCCAGACGCGACGTGCCTTGCCCGTCTGGGTACGCGGCAGGGTGCCGAAGTCCATCACATCGACCTTGGTCGAAATGCCGATGATGGTTTTGATGCGGTGTTGCAGTTCTTTGGCCAACTGGGCGATGTCGGCGCCGGAGAGGCTGGCGCTGGCATCTGGCTGCAGCTCGCAACGCACTTCCACGTTGTCGAGGTGGCCTTCACGGGTGAGCACAATCTGGTACACACCCGTGAAACGCTTGTCGCGCAGCACCTGCTCTTCGATCTGCGTGGGGAACACGTTCACGCCACGGATGATCAGCATGTCGTCCGACCGGCCCACGATGCGGCCCATGCGCCTGAACGCCCGGCTGGTGGGCGGCAGCAAGCGCGTCAGGTCACGGGTGCGGTAGCGGATGATGGGCATGGCCTCTTTAGACAACGAGGTGAACACCAGTTCGCCCTCTTCGCCGTCCGCCACGGGCTCACCGGTGTCGGGGTTGATGATTTCGGGGTAAAAGTGGTCTTCCCAGATGACGGGGCCGTCTTTGCTTTCGATGCATTCGCTGGCCACACCGGGGCCCATCACTTCCGACAGGCCGTAGATGTCCACGGCATCCAGCCCCAGGCCACGCTCGATTTGCTGACGCATGCCCTCGCCCCAGGGCTCGGCACCGAAGATGCCGACTTTGAGCGAAATGTCTTCAGGCGCAATGCCCTGTCGGGCGAACTCCTCGGCGATGACGAGCGAGTACGACGGCGTGACCATGATGATGTCGGGCTTGAAGTCCTGAATCAGTTGCACCTGCTTTTCGGTCTGTCCGCCCGACATGGGAATGACGGTGCAGCCCGCCCGCTCGGCACCGTAGTGCGCCCCCAATCCACCGGTGAACAGGCCGTACCCATAGGCGACATGCACGATGTCGCCAGCACGGCCGCCCGCCGCCCGGATGGAGCGGGCCACCAGATTGGCCCATCGATCAATGTCGCCCTGCGTGTAACCCACCACCGTGGGTTTGCCTGTGGTGCCCGACGACGCGTGCACACGCGCCACCTGGGTGCGCGGCACGGCAAACATGCCAAAGGGGTAGTTGTCGCGCAGATCGGCCTTGGTGGTGAACGGGAACTTGGCAATATCGGCCAGCGTTTTCAGGTCGCTGGGATGCACGCCTTTGTCATCGAACTTCTTGCGGTAGTGCGGCACGTTGTCGTACGCGTGCTGCAGGCTCCACTTCAGACGTTGCAGTTGCAGTGCGGCCACCTCGTCGCGGCTGGCGGTTTCGATGGGGTCCAGGTCGCCGGGCTGGGGTTGCTTGACGGGCATGGGCGTTGTCTCCTGTGGGGGTGTTGGGCTGTCGGCGTGTGCCGCTGTGTACGGGTTGTGTACGGGTTGTGTACGGGTTGTGTACGGGTTGTGTACGGGTTGTGTACGGGTTATGTGCAGGGTGTGCGGTGCATCAGGCTTTCTTGAGGGGCAGCATCAACCAGCGGTCGGGGCGGCGTCCAGTCCCGCGATGACCTCACCGCTGATGCGCGCGCTTTTTCCCCGGAACAAGGCCACGGTTTTGCCACCGCGGACACGCACCACCGTGTCGTAAACCCCTGTGCGGCGTGACAGCGAGCGTTCAACACACTCTGCCTCCAGCACATCACCCTCTTTCGCGGGTGCCAGGAAGTCGATGTGGCACGCGGCTGCCACCGTGTTCTGGTTGTAGCTGTTGCAGGCAAAGGCAAACGCGCTGTCGGCCAGCGTGAAGATGAAGCCACCATGGCAGATGCGGTGGCCATTCACCATGTCTGGCCGCACCGTCATGGCCAGCGTGGCCTGACCGGGCGACACCGACACGATGGCCATGCCCAGCCCTTGGCTGGCGCTGTCGCGAGACCACATGGCCTGCGCCACGCGCCCTGCAAGGGCTTCCGCGTCTTCCGACTCGACTTCCTGCAAGCTGTTTGTCATATTTTTCGGCTCCAGCGCTTGTAGATATTGGGTACGCAGCTACACAGTTTTCAGGATTGATCAGGCCTGATTGAACCGGGCCGGGCGTTTTTCCAGGAACGCTGCCACGCCTTCCACATAGTCGGCGCTGTGACCCAGCTCCCGCATCATCAGCGCCTCGTACGACAGGTGCTGCTCTAGTGATGCGGTGTGCGCGGCCAGCATGGCCTGACGGGTGCGCACCATGGCGCGCGTCGGCAAGACAGCCAGTTGTGCGGCCAGGGCATCGACCGTTGCATCGAGCGCGTCATTGGCCACACATTCCCAGATCAGCCCCCATTCAGCCGCCTTGGCAGCGGGCAGCTTTTGCGCCGTCAGCGCCAGGCCCATGGCACGCGCCAGCCCGAGGCGCTGAGGCACGGCCCAGGACGCACCGGTGTCAGGAATCAGGCCGATCTTGGAAAACGGCAGCATGAACGACGCAGCCTCTGCCGCCACGACCATGTCGCACGCCAGCGCCAGGCTGCAACCTGCTCCAGCGGCCACACCCTGCACACGCGCAATGGTGGGCACACGCAGGTTGGTCAGGCGCATGACGAGGGGTTTGAAGTTGCGCTCAACCACGTCGCCGATGTCGGGCGGGGTTTCACCTGGGGTGAACACCATGTCCGGATCGGCCAGGTCCTGCCCGGCGCAGAAACCTCGCCCTGCCCCGGTGACCACCAGCACCCTGACCTGGCCAAGGTCGCCTGCGCCGGCCTGCAGTGCATCGAGCGCATCCCGCAGCTCGGCGTGCATGTCGCCGGTGAAGGCGTTCATTTTGTCTGGCCGGTTCAGCGTGAGACGCGCCACACCACCGGTCACCAGAAATTCAATGTTTTTGTATGCCATGTCGCTTGTCTCCATTCATTTGTTTGCTATGCCTGAAGCATGGGTGCCAGAGGCACGTCACACATGGCGGCGGCGCTGCACCACGCGGAAGCGGTTGGCCACAAAGGCCGAGTCGGCATAGCTGGCGTTGGCCGCCGGGTTACCGCCTGTGCCATGGAAGTCCGAGTAGGCAGCCGACTGGTTGACGAACACCTGGCCAGTCAGGTTGATGGACAACGCCACCTTGCTGCGCCACGTGGCGGCCGTCATGGCATCGACCACGGCTTCGTCCGTGCTGTACACGCCCACCGTCAACGCGCCGAGCGTGGACACCATGCGCTCTGACAACCGAATGGCGGTTGCTGTGTCCGGCACGCTGACGACGAAGCTGATGGGACCAAAACGCTCCTCCATGTAGGCAGCTTCGTCGGCCATGTCGCACGCAACCAGCACCGGGGTCTGGACGCGCGCGCCCGGATGGTCCGGATGGGTGAGTGCCTGTGAGGGCCGAACCACGCGGCCCAACTGTCCGCTGTTCGCCAGAGTGATGCGATCGGCCGTTGCGTCGGACTGGATGGCACCCAGCACTGCACAGGCCACTTCGGGCTTGCTCAGGAAGCGGTCAATGGCAGCCGCCAGGTCGGCACACACGTCGGCGTACGTTTTATGGCCTTCGTCTGTGGCGATACCCCCAGCCGGTACCAATATGGCCTGTGTGGTGGTACACATCTGCCCCGAGTACAACGAAAGCGTGAATGCCAGATTGCCCAGCATGGCTTTGTAGGCGTCGGTCGAGTCGATGACGATGTGGTTGACACCCGCCAACTCTGCATACACCTGAGCCTGCCGGCAGTTGTTGATGAGCCACTGTCCAAATGCATTGCCGCCTGTGAAGTCCACCGACTTGACAGCGGGATGCGTTGCCAGACCTTGCGTGACCTCGGGCTGATCAGTCACACACAAACTCACCAGATTCGGGTCCAAACCCTGTTCCGCCAGCACAGCGCGGATGGTCTTGACCGTCATGGCTGCTGGCAATACCGCGTTTGGATGAGGCTTGACGATCACCGCATTGCCGGTTGCCAAAGCTGCGAACAACCCTGGATAGGTGTTCCACGTTGGGAAGGTGGCGCAACCGATCACCAACGCCACACCGCGGCCAACAACTTCGAACTGCTTCTTCATGACGAGGGGTGGGTTCTTGCCCTGTGGCTTCTCCCACACCGCTTCGGCCGGGACGAAACTCTGCTCACGCCATGCATAGGCCACGGCCTCCAACCCCCTGTCCTGCGCATGGGGGCCACCTGCCTGGAATGCCATCATCCAACCCTGCCCGGTGGTCAACATGACTGCATGGGCAATTTCGAAACTCTGGCGATTCAAGCGCACCAGCATTTCAAGACACACGCCGGTGCGGCCTGCCGGACCCAACGCCTGCCACGCAGCCATCGCCGCCTGCCCTGCACGGGTCAGGGTTTCTGCGTCACAAACCGGATAGCGCACGTTCAATGCCACGCCATAGGGCGAAACCTCCGGACTCAACCAGCGCTGCACGCCGGGCTGCGCCAAATCGAAGTCACGGCCAAAATATGACTCACACAACTGTCGCCCATCTGGCTGAGCTGTTTCACCATATACCTTCGGGCTGGGCATCTCATTGAAGGCAGACCAGTATCCACGCGACGCCAGGGCGCTCATGGCGTTGTCAAGAAGTGCTTTGTGGCGTTCGAAGAGTGCTGTCGACATGTTCGGTGTTTGGTTAGAGGTCTCAGGCAAGCTGAAGCGGCGACTTTTACGATACAAGAAATGTGCTCTTAATACAGCTAAATGTAGCATGACGTATTCACCAACTCAACCACATTGACTGCGCTCCATCTAAGTATTTACACCAATAAGGCGGCTTAGCCCCGCCATCGCAAACCGGGCATCGACCCGGCTCAGATAGCAACAGCGCAGCAGACAACGACATCCGATACAGCCTGACGGCAGCCTGCGCTATGATGAATTCATCATTCAGTCGACATCTCAGTTGCCATGGATTGGTTTTACGTTCAGATGGTTCAGACCCATGCATTGGTCGCATGGATCACCGTGGGTATTTTTACGGTCCGGGGTGCCGCCGCCCTGTTCGATGCATCGTGGCGGATGGACTATCGCCTGCTGGCGATCGTGTTTTTGGCCTACCTGTTACTCGTCATCAGCGGCCTGAGCCTGTGGGCTCTGATGCATCACAACCCCATTTACGATGGGTGGCTTGCTGGCAAACTGATCGCCCTGATCATCTATGCGTTCTGTGCGCATTGGGCCGTAAGTGATCACCCGTATCGGGCTGTGGGCTATGGCATCAGCCTTCTGATGCTCGCCTATGCGGTGTCAGCGGCCACCACACGGCAAGGACTGCTCGGACTGTAGAAGATCAACTGGTCGCGCTCGGGCATGCGCAGGCAGTTGTTGCTAAGAACCGAAGCGCAACACCGGTCGCCTGCAGCAAAGGATGACGTGCACCTCAGGCAGGTTGTTTGCCGCAATGTCGCAAGGTGTTTGAGTTGGAGGCAGCAACCTGCTATCTCCGCAAAAGGTGTGATCGGCACTGGGCGCGAAGCGCAGCGCACACCACCACTGCTTTTCCCAAACCTCTGCCGAACCGAACAGGCAAAAAAAATGGCCCGAACTGGGCCATTTTTTTCTGTTGGTTGCGCGGGCAAGATTTGAACTTGCGACCTTTGGGTTATGAGCCCAACGAGCTACCAGGCT
>ERZ761609.529-NODE-529-length-43478-cov-60.620961_pt1 | contig 43478 bp, 38 predicted proteins | sample MGYA00511163_ERZ761609 | MGnify/ENA primary metagenome ERZ761609 (study PRJEB28899, sample SAMN02445070) | bioreactor sludge metagenome | biome: EBPR sludge | place: Australia: Brisbane, Thorneside Wastewater Treatment Plant | collected 2011-12-16 ... | reverse complement strand
CAATAAATTTACTCTGTTCTTCTGGATTCATCTCAGCGGGTGACTCAATGAATACCATCGATAGATTTACTCTGTTCTTCTGGATTCATCTCAGCGGGTGACTCAATGAATACCAGCGAATGCAATTTAAAATAAAATCTCCATTCCTACATTCAGTCTGTTTATTACATCTCCGTCTATTCTATCATTACCGCTGCCAACATATTTCACCCCGTCTGTATATGTCTCGGAGTATTTTGCGGAAATTTCAAATAAAGGAAACGGCTTATACTTCATGACTGCATACCACCTTCTGCCTTTTCCATAAAGAGCTGTATTTGACATCACTCCTTTAATATCATTTTCATATTCGTAAATTCTGCTGTCATAATTCTGAGTATCGAAAAAAATTACACGGATGTCAAAAATTATTCCCGGTAAAGGATTTATTCTCATATCGGAAAAAAACAGCATCCCTTTTGCGCTGAGTCCTGACTCTTCATATTTTACACGTACATATTCATAACGGCTTCTGAATCTAACTTCTTTAGAAATCTGATAAACAAATCCCGCTCTGGCATTAAACTGATTTCTCTGATCTGAAATTTTTACGCTTCTTTGGTTTGTATCCTGAACAGACTGAATGTCACCTTTGATCTCGTTTTTAATTTTAAGATTTAATGTGAATTCTTTTTTAACCTTCCAGTCAGCATTTAACAGAAAATCTCTTCCGGAAACCGGCAGCGGATTCTGAAAAGTTCTGTACGGAAATTTATACTGATCGAAATATGCATTAAGCGTCAGTCCTTTAAATGGTATCAGAGTCATTCCTGCGTAAAATCCTCTTTCGTTTCTTGTCTCCCCACTCCTTTCGCCGAATCCTGACGAGTGAATTGAAATAAAATTATAAGAATAATTTCTGTAAGAAAACACAAGCTCTGCTTTCTTAAGAAATGTAATTGAAACGGAGTTTATTGAAGCTATTACACCTGAATTTGAATAAGTCCATTCTCCGAAAAAATTCATGTTCTTAAACAGAACATCATAGTCTGCGCCTATCGATCCGGATCTATCTCCGCTGAAATTATACAGCTCCTTTACTGAATCCTTTAAAACTGGTTTAGAAAATTTTCCCGTCCAGTAAGTTATGCCCGATCTGAAAAAACCTTTAGAGTATGATACCCTTCCTCCGTATAATTTTTCCTTAACGGAATTCTTTCTTCCGATTTCAGATGAAGTACGGTGATATCCGTCATTATAAAATGAAGAAACATTTCCGGAATGGTTGTCTATGCTTGCGTCGAAGTAATTATCTGAATAGAACAGATCTGCAATAAAATCGCCAAGCCCGTAACTCAGCGCAGCACCTCTGAAAAACTGTGATTCGCTGACAGAAGTGTATCCTTTTATCCCTTTGCCTTTTCTTTTAACCGGACTTACTGCATCAATCCCTTTAGAAAAATATCCGGAGCCGGATAGTGTAAGTCCCTGACCGAAGTTCAGCGAATAATCTCCTGCAATAATTTTTCTCAATCCGAATATGTTTTCAGCAGCAATATATCCTGACATAAAATCATTAAAATATTTTTCTCCGGGATCTTTCTCCATTGTCAGATTAATTTCAAAAATCGATCCTGTTTTTCCGTATTTTGATTTCAGACCTGTATAAAGTTTTGGCTTGGATCCTTCGTACTTCTCAGTTAAATATCCCATCTTTGTCTGAAGGTCCTGCATAAATCTTGATCTTATACGCGTATTAATTTTATCAAAAATCTTCAGCCCGGAAGTTTTATAAACAACGCCTGTCTCATCGATTGTTATGTCGGAAGCGGATTTTCTGACTATGAGATAAATTTTAATTTTCTCATAAAGTTCTGCAGTCATACCATTGACATTAAGCAATTCGCGTTTTGATTGGAATCTATTGATTTCATTGCGGTGATTTATAATATTGCGCGCAGTCACAGAGTTTAAAAAAGGGATCTGCGCAAGTTCATCAAATGTGACTTTATTTAGGTCAAGCGGATTTCTCCGGAGGGTTTCCAGATCTTCGAGAATATCGGGATCTTCCGTGTCATCATCAAAACTTTCCATCAGAATTTCTTCGCGGAAGGAATTTCTCATATCCGTTGTATCAGACGTCTGACTTTGATCCTGTGCCGGCAAAACGGATATTGTCAGACAATTCATCAAAACATAAATACAAATATTCACTGTTAATAATTTTCGTGTCATAGTTCATCATATTTTCCATACAAATATAATACTGTTCAGCCAATTTAAAAAAATTAAAATTCTCTGTTTGTGAAAATTCAGATTGGAAAGAAGTGTTATATATAAAAAACCTTCTCCTGTTAAGTAATCAGGAGAAGGATTTTTATACCGAAATAAATTTAATGTGTCAGATTTTAAGTCAGGGATTTTTCCATTTACACGGAGTATTGCCTGTATTCGTTATAGGCGCATTTAGTAAATAAAGATATGTGCTTGTCGTATGTTCAAAGGCGACCCAGCATTCATAATTTTCCAAAGAGCCTGAAGGAAAATTACATGGTACCGGAGTTGTCGGACCGTTTAGTTCGACTTTGGTTCCGACATGCTGGTAGATGAGATTATACTTTGTAAAATAAACATCCATTGCAAAAAGCACCGCATCAATAGAATAAGGAATTGATGTCGGGATCTGATTTACAATTACAGTCGATATATCGCCGTAAAAATAGTGTACAAGATCATTCGGGTTTACAACTCTGTAAAATTCTGAATTGGTTGCTGAAATTTTTTGCGCGATGTGCTGAGCGAACTGGGCATTACCGCAGCTCGGAGCTGCAAAAGTATATGTATTAAGACTGAATCTTGACGTGTAACCGTTATCAATAAACCATGCGGACAGCATAGTAGCGAGCATTCCGCCGAGGCTGTGACCGGTAATGTACATTTGATTTGTACTGTCGCTGAATCCGTTAAGATATTGAGCGAGAGTTTTTCCGGTTGCGGAATCTCTCATTATCAAAAGAGAATCCAGACCAAACAAAGCGCCGTATGAAACTGAATCTTCCGATGTTCCCCATGGATATCTGACAAACTCAATTGCACCGATATCTTCTTCCCAGTCATAAGGGAAACACCAGTCCGTTCCGCGGATGGCAATACAATAAGCAGCCGGCGTAACAGTAGTATCTTTAGCAACATACATCATATTTCCGTTTTGCGAAGAAAGTGCTGGTCCCCAGTCCAGTTTCCAGTCTCCGCCGGTTGCATAATTATTATTCTTTAATTGTAATATAAGAGAGTCACGCACATATGCGGGATTATTTTCAGCAGTATAACTAAGCGAAGCAAGTGTCATGCAAAACGAAGCTTCGGTTTCGTCATAACTGAATACAGGCGGAGGATTGTTAACACCGGGATTTCCGGAATCATCAACACAGGAAGATAAAAAACTTAAACAGATTAAAACTGACAGAAGGTAAATTTTTTTCATTAATATTATTTTTTGGTTTGACTGATGCAAATTTAGTTAATGATAAAAGTCAAATCAATTCTTAAATTATAAATGCGGTATCCTATTCTTGACAGATTCTGTAATAATGAATCATTTTAATATTTAAAACAAAGAATGTGAACTCCTAAAGTATAATTAAAATGAATTTTAAATTTTACTTTAAATTTTTAACTTAATTCATGGCAAATATTATTGAAATAGAAGGAAATATTTTTGAAAGTAATTCACAGACCATTGTAAATACTGTAAATTGTGTTGGAGTTATGGGGAAAGGAATTGCTCTGGAATTTAAAAATAGGTATCCCGAAATGTTTAAAGTATATGCTGATCAATGTAAGAAGGGACTTATTAAACCCGGCATATTATTTCTTTACAAAAAATCATCTCCCTGGATTTTGAATTTCCCGACTAAGAACCATTGGAAACATAATTCTAAACTGGAATATATTGAACTTGGTTTGCAAAAATTTTCAAATGAATATAAAAAGAAAGGTATTCTCTCAATTGCATTTCCATTGCTTGGAACTATGAATGGCGGGTTAAAATGGGCTGATGTAAAAGAGTTAATGTATAAATATTTATCTAAGCTCGAAAATCTTGACGTTGAAATTTATCATTATATTGATTTAAAGGAAGTTAAAACAAATTATTCCGAACAAAATACCATCGAAGCATTTCATGTGAGTGACACATCAAAAAGTAAAAATTAGCAACTACCAAAATCTAATTTCTTATTTCATTTGAATCTGTAAAACAATAACAAATATGTATTTATATTACTTTGCACATATAAAAAATTTTGTAAGCATAATTAAAAACGGAATTTATTCGAAAAATGAAATACGCAGTAAAAGAATATCATTTTTTGATGTGTCGAATATGGATGTTCAAAATAAGAGACATTTTAAAAAAATTATAATTAAAGACAATGATCACGGATATTTGCACAATTATGTACCTTTATACTTTATTCCGCATACACATACTTTTTACAACTTCATTGATCAGCAAGAAAAATTTTTTTTCATTGAATTAGATTTAAAAAAATTATTATCTAATAAAAAATGCCTGTTTACAAACGGTAATGCCGCTTCAAATGAAACGCAATTTTTTGAAGATTTTTCAGAAGCAAATGATCAAATTCCCTGGGAAGTTATAGTTGCGAGATACTGGAACAATTTTCCGGATGGGAAAAGAAAAAAGAATTCAGAAGTATTAGTTTTAAATCATATAGAAACTATTTATTTTAAAAGAATAGCTGTAATAAACGATTTATATTATGACAAACTTTTGAAAATATTGGATGATAGAAAATGGAAAGGTTTTAATGAAAATTTTAAGATAGAAGTAGAACCCAGTTTCTTTTTCCGATGATATTTTTCAAATATAATCAATTGCTGTTTTATGTTTAAAAATTATAGTTATAAAAAATTATATTCTTAATTCCATCATTATTATATAAAACGGGAAACAACTTTTTGTCATTTCCCGCAAAAATTTATGTCTAAAGAATTTTAAATTATCTTATCTTCACTCTCTCCACTCCCATTACTTCCTTTACTCCGCTTACTGAAGTAGTCCTCTGTGCGAATACGGTTATGTATGCATGATCATGATTGATCTCAGACGGGATACTGTAATTATGATTGTAACTGTTAGTCTGTCCGGCTGATATATTCAGCGGCTGACCTGCCGGAGGAGTTATAAGATCTCTTAAAGTATTTTCAAACATCGTCTCTCCGTTTGGCGCATTGTACTGAATTTCACTTTCTGTCAAAACCACATGATAAACTAAGTCGCTGAGCGTCGCGCCTGATACCTGTTTGATCTTTACCGAAATATCTCCGCTGCGCGACACCGGATCGTATGTATTGCTGAGATTAACTGCAAAAGATCTTGTCACGGATAGTTTTTCATTCAGCTTATTTGTCCACGCCGCCGAGCTGAAATTTGACATAAATGCGCCGAGAAGATAACCTCTTGGATTGGAGGTCGGAGTGCCGGGATATACTGACATTCTCGCATTGTTATCCTCCTGATTGTATAAATAAAAAGGATCGCCTGCATATAAAGTTGTATGCACTCTGATAATAATTACATTCAGGTCATTTATCGTAATACCGGAGTTACTGTTTATCACGTCAAGATACTGATTCGCTTCGACACACGGAATGCAGCTTGTGTTTGTAAATAATTCCACCAAAACTTTATTTGTCGGATTAATGGATTCGAGTGAAACAGCAAATCCGTAAACTGATGACCAGTCGGTCGAGTCTGTTGTATTAACGCCTTTTACTCTCCAGTAATATGTCGTACTGTCATTTAAGACATTTGCGGCCGGCAAATAAGAAGTAGAAGCAATTCCCTCTATGTTTAAAACTAAAACCGAGAAAGCGGCACTTTCAGAAACCTGTAAAATATAAGAAGAAGCTGAATTCACGCCTGACCAGTTAAATGAAGGGGACAAAGTGGAAACAGTCGAATTATTTTCCGGCTGCTGCAGCACAGGCACATTTGAAACAGGCGTTGTATTTGTAACCGGCGAATCATTGCTTTCGCATGAATAAAATAATACAGTTGAAATTATTATACAGATAAAAAATAAAAGTCCGGTGATAGATTTTTTTGTTTGCATATTACTGCTCCTTATAAATGGATAAAATTTAAAACTACTGAAAATTAAAATTGTGTTGCGACCGTTAGTCTGAATCCTGAAAAAGGATTTACATATCTGCAGATACCGTTAGTACATTTCAGTCCGCCTCTTTCAGTTCCGTAACTTACGCCAACTGTATTTGACTGATTGATCTGATAAGTCGCTTCTCCGAGAAACCATGAATTTTTTCCTGAAGGCTCTTCATCATCAGAAGTAAACTCTGAGCTGAAAGTAAGAGTTACATTAGGCGATCTCTGAAGCGATAAAGCTAAATACTGGTTTGTATAATTTTTATCCTCGCTTAATCTGATCGAATTATGCACCCACTGAGTTTCTCCAATAAATTTTATCGTATAATCTTCATCGAGCGAATATTTGAATTCCACCGGAATAGTGGAAGTAAATAATTTTTCCGAGGAAAGAGGATTAAGCTGATTATACAGCGTACTGCTTTGTCTTGCAAATGCAAGCTTAGTGTAAATTTTTTCTGAAGCATAATATTCGCCTTCCAGATAAAATTCCCAGAATGGTGAAAACGGATCATCAAGATCAGGCAGAAAGCTGCCGCTTCTTTCAACTCTCTGATATGAGATATTTGCTGTAGTGTCTGTATCGGTATACTGATAATGTCTTGATGCAATACTTCCGTTAAAGTTAAAAGCCAGTTTTTCATTCGGAACGTATGCAATGTCTATCTGTCCGCCGACTTCATCATTGAAATCCACTACATGCGGATTTCTTGAGATCAGAACAGAAGTATGCTCTTTAATTGCAGTCGGTGGATTCTGATAAGGCAGCATTCTTGTTGGTCTGGTATTGCTTCTGTTATCAGGAAGAGTTATGTCAAATCTGTAATTTTTATAATCAAGGGTCAGCCCGACATTTCCGAATGAATATGAAAGCGAGGAATAAATTCCGTCGCCGAGACCTGTTAAAGGATTTGTATAAATTGAATTAGGAGTAATGATAGAAGACTTATGTGCGTAAGAAATATAAAATTCAAAATCCTGCGTATTATAAGAAAGATTTATTTCAGGAACATCCGATGTCACTTTTGTGAGTTCGTTCAGCTCGGGAAGTTCACCTATAGAATATATATAATTTAATCCGAGTGTTACAGGTTTTACGGGAGAAATTTCTGCGTAAGCTCCTCTTACTTTATATTTTTCAATTCTGTCGGGATCGAGATAATCACTGTACTCGATATCGCCGCCGAGTATCTGACCTTTTACTTTAAAAGGATTTTTCTTTCCGAAAGTTTTATTGTAAGTAATTCTGACCCCGTCAATTCCTGTATCATAACCAAGGGGTCTGTCTTCAAATACATTCAGTGAAAGTCCGCGGGAAATTGTTTCCCAGTAATCTCCGGCTCTCAGAGAGATGCCGACTTCATGATTATATTCAATATATCTTTTTCTTATTCCTACAAAATTCAGACCGTATTCTATCGGATCGCTTACTTCGTATCTGACGCCGAATATTACTCCGTTTACGTTAAGTCTTGCATCCGTTAGATTTTCAAAATATTCTTTGGCATTTCTGACAGCGCCTGTGTATTCATAACCATTTCCGTATCTTAACAGGTTACTGACGGAAGCGTCAACATTAAGATTTATCTGTCCGAAGGATAGGTTTGAAAAAAAAACAATTGCGGTAAAAATGAAAGTAAATTTAATCAATTTTTATCTCCGTAAATTTATCTGAATAGTTTACTTATCGCCTTTGTAATTGCTGCCTGCCATCAGCACTTCCTGAATCTCCTTCTCAATTTTTTTATCATCGCCGGTTACATATCCGAGATGTTTGGCGGCAATGTTTTTATTCATGTCAATAAGAATGGAATAAGGCATTCCGATTCCACCGTAAGCTTCAAATATTTTTTTATCCGTATCAAGGACTACAGGGAATGTATATTTATTGGCGTTAATAAATGATTTCACCTTGGCAATGGATTTTTGATTATCCTGATTGACTGCAAGATATGTAAAGCCCTGATCTTTATATTTTTCATAAATAGGCTGAAGTTTTTTCATTTCTTCCTTGCATGGCGCGCACCATGTAGCCCAGAAAGAAATCAGAACCGGTCCTTTGGCTATTAAATCATCCAGAGTTACGTCATCGTTTTCAAGATTCTGAAGAGTGAAGTTATAATATGACTGAGCGTTTACATTTAAGAACGCAATTAATAAAAAAGCCGTGAGAAAAAAAATTTTTTTCATTTTGATAATTTGATTTTAACTAAAAATTTATTTGAGTAACATTAATACAATTGCCGTGACAACAAGATTTGCAATACCCAGCGGCAGCATAATTTTCCATCCGAGATTCATAAGCTGATCATATCTGAATCTTGGTATTGTCCACCTTACCCAGATAAAGAAAAATACGAGGGCTACTACTTTGGTAACAAAAGTAAGGATCTGAATGATACTTACAAGCATTGGCGGCAGACCAAAATCCTGTAAATAAGGAAACTGCCATCCTCCTAAATATATAGTTGTGATCATCGCGGAAGATATTATAACATTTGCATATTCCGCAAGAAAGAACAATGCGAATTTCATACTTGAGTATTCCGTATGATAACCGCCGACAAGTTCCTGCTCAGCTTCCGGAAGATCAAACGGAGTTCTGTTTGTTTCAGCAAATGCGGAAACAAGAAAAATTATAAAACCAACCGGCTGCAGAAAAATATTCCATTTCCATCCCGCCTGATTGTTTACCATTACATCAAGCTGAAGTGATCCGTTCATAAGTATAATAGCTATTATCGCAAGTCCCATCGATAATTCATAACTAATCATCTGTGCTGAAGATCTGAGTCCTCCGAGCAGAGAATATTTATTGTTGGATGACCAGCCGCTGAGAGTAACTCCGTAAACGCCGAGAGATGTCATCGCTAAAAAATAAAGCACGCCGATATTTACATCCGCAATCTGAAGTTTTATAACTCTGTCGCCTATGGTAATTGTATCGCCGAACGGAATTACGGCAAAAGTAGAAAGCGAAACGATTATTGAGATAACCGGAGCTAAAGAATGAATAAATTTATTTGCGCTGGCGGGGACAATGTCTTCTTTAAGTAAAAGTTTTATAACATCCACAAGCGGCTGGAGAAGTCCCTGCGGACCGACTCTGTTCGGACCGTATCTGTTCTGTATAAAAGCCGAGACCCTTCTCTCAGCATAAACGGAATATGCAACACCTGTCAGCAGCACGGCAAGCACAACGCTTATTTTGGAAAGCGTAATTAAAAGCTCTATAACAAATTCAGACATTCGAGATAATTATTAAGTGTCAAAATTCAGAAAAATATATTTAAATTTAAATGCAATAGATCGGGTTTTTTATGAAATAAAATTTACAGAAGGCGCGTAACGGAATTTTCATTAAGAATTGTTCTGTTAAATTTTTTAATTTTTTCCCTTATTTCAGTCTCAGAGGATAATTTTAAAATTTCCTCACATACTCCGGCTGCTTCTTTATAACTGATACTGCGGATGATCTGTTTTATTTCAGGGTATCTGGACGGTGACACGCTGAGCTCATCTACTCCGAGACCTATGAAGATCATTACTGCGTGAGGATTGGATGCCATTTCTCCGCAGACGCTAATCTGGATATTATTTTTATGAGCGGCATCTGTAATCTGTCTGATCGTCCTGATTACCGCAGGATGAAATTCCTGATACAAATTTGAAACAAGATCATTTCCCCTGTCCACAGCCAGTAAATATTGTATAAGATCATTTGTGCCAATGCTGAAGAAATCAACTTCAGCAGCTAACTCATCAGCCAGTATTGCAGCGGACGGAACTTCGATCATTATTCCTGTCTTAAGATTTTTATCAAACTCAATTCCGTCCTTTTCTAATTCACCTTTAACTTCTTTTATAATTTCCTTGATTCTTCTCACTTCAGTTACGGAAGTTATCATTGGAAAAAGTATCCTGATATTCTTATTGATTGAAGATTTGTAAACAGCGCACAGCTGTTCACGGAAAATATCTTCCCTGTCCAGACAAATACGAATACCTCTCCAGCCAAGAAAAGGGTTATCTTCTTTTTCCGATCTCGGAAGAAGTTTATCGCCGCCTATATCATAAGTCCTTATAGTAACATTCTTCGGATACACTACATCCGAAATATGCTTATACTCTGCGTTCTGTTTTTCCTCCGAAGGAAATCCTCCTTCTTCCAGAAAAAGATGCTCTGTCCTGTATAAACCGATTCCGCAATGACCTGTATTGACAATAAAATCTATCTCTTCATCGAAATCTATATTTGCAGTAAGTTCTATTTCCTTATTATCAGTCGTAGTGCATGGCAGATCAATAATCTCCTTAAGTTTATCTTCATATTCTTTAAGCAATACAATCTTTTCCCTGTATGCTTCGAGAGTTTTCTCTGACGGGTTTTTAATTATTATTCCGGCTGAGCCGTCTATTATAATATTGTCACCTGTCTTAAGGGATTTTGTAATATCTTTCATACCTACCACTGCCGGGATCCTGAGCGCACGTGAAATAATTGCAGCGTGCGAAGTGTTTCCGCCCTTGTCGGTTGCATAACCGAGAACCTTTCTTTTGCTGAATAGTATTGTGTCTGCCGGTGTAAGCTCGTGTGAAATTATTATCTGATTTTCTTCAATCTTCGATACAAGCTTTTCCCTTTTCATATTTCTTATGACACGGTTTTTTATATCCTTAATATCTTCAAATCTTTCTTTTAAATAAGAATCTCTTGAAGCAAGCAGAGCGTGTTCGAGTTTTGTAATTTCATCATTAAAAATAAAATCCGCTGTTCTTTTTTCATTCTGAATTCTGTGAATGATCTGACTCAGAAAAAATTTATCCTGCAGAAATTCAAGCTGAGCGTCAAAGATAAGCGAATTTACTTCGCCGATTTTTTCATAGGAATAATTTCTGATCTTGGAAAGCTCTTTCGCGGAAATTTCTATTGATCTCTTAAAATCACTGATCTCCTTTTCAATATCCTCAGGAATAAGATCACGTGAATTTATTTCGAAATTATTACGGACATATAAATAAACTTCTCCGACAGAAATACCCGGAGAGACGGGAACACCTTTAAAAGTTATATCTTTATCCAAAAGTCAGCGAAGAAATAAAATAGGAGAATTAAAAATTTTCTTAAAAATAATCCTTTGATGAATGAAATGTAAGGATTAAAAAAAAATCCGTGAAAGTATGATATAAGTTGTAATTGAAAATTGATATGCCTAAATTGCAGATGTAAAAAAACAGTACAGCGTTTTTGTTCCGGTAATTCGGAATTGTTCTACCAAAATTAGAAAGTAGTAACAAGCTTTTAATATTTTGCTGATGTAAGATTAAATCCTTTTTGGAGTGAGATTCACAGCAAATAATCAGATGGTAATTTTAATTACAATCCGGTTAAAAAGATTTAAGAGCCAAAATTTGCAAAAGTACAATTTCACAAACACAAAAAGGTAAAACAGCAATGGAAAAAGGAACTGTAAAATGGTTCAACGCTACTAAAGGTTATGGCTTCATAACCAGAAGTGACGGACAGGATGTTTTCGTTCATTTCAAAGCTATCAATTCCGACGGTTATAAAAAACTTGACGAAGGCGATAATGTTGAATTTGAAGTAGAAGACGGAGAAAAAGGTCCGCAGGCAGCCAACGTTTCTAAAGTTGCATAACAGCAGACTTTAAGAATTATAAAGCCCGTAAATTTTTTACGGGCTTTTTTTTTACTGTAAAATTACTTTCATTAAATTCAGAAACTTTTCATAATCTGTCTGATCACCTCACATTATACTTTTTAAAAAACTTATTTAACTCCGAGAGTCTCAAGCATTTTCCGCGCATTATCATTTCCGGGATTCAGCTCCAGTGATTTTTTATAGTTCAATACAGCAAGTTCGTTGTTACCTGTATACATATATGCTTCACCAAGACTGTCATATACATTTGAAGAGTTCGGAAAAACTTCTGCGTTAAGTTTTAAGATTTCAACTCCTTCTGAATTTTTCCCTGCCTGTAAAAGCTGATAACCAAGTTTGTTTAACTCGCTTTCCTTAAAATTATATTCATCGGCGTTATTGGATTTAAGCTCATGATATTGTGTTAATGCTGCTTCAATTCCGGAATTCAAAATAGTCTGCATTAAACTTTCTGCTATAGAAATTTTAGGTGTTCCAACGCTCATCAGCTCTACGTCAAAAACAAGTGTTGCATCCGGCGGAATTATATCACCGGCGCCTTTCTTGCCGTAAGCAAGTTCCGAGGGAATAATCAGACGCATTTTATCACCGACATTCATCAGCGCAATTCCTTCTTCCCATCCTTTAATGACCTGACCTTTTCCGAGAATGAATTCTATCGGTTCGTTTCTGTCTATGGAAGAATCGAATTTTTTACCGTCAAGCAAATAACCGGAGTAATGCACTTCGACTGATTTGCCGTTTTCAGCTTTTGCTCCCGTGCCTTCTTCCATTATGATATATTTTAAACCGCTTGCTGTGGACGAGGTATCGCTTTGAGAAAACGAAATGCCGCATGCGGAAAATAAAATCACAAATATTAAAACAGTTTTTTTCATTTTATTTTATGGTTTAATTTAATTTGATCTGACTGAGAATTTCCTCCAGACTTTCCATTGCTTCTTCCTTACTGAAGTTTCCTTTTATGAGTTCCGTTTCGTCTTTACTGATCAGATCTTTGTAAAACGCAACGGCACGTTTTCGCATTCTGACTTTTTCTCCCGTCTCCAGAAAATCTGATTCAAGAATATCAAACAAGACATCTTCAGCTTTGGAAAATTTTCCGGTCAGATAATAATATTCAAACAGAGCCGGATAATTTTCATGTCGCTGTTCACTGAAGAAACCGGCGGATGTAAGAACAGGTATCAGCTGATCGGCTTTTTCGGTATATTTTTCAGGATCCGGAATTTCTTTTGTAAGTAATGCTTCAGTATAAAGCCGGAATGATTTATTATAATAATCATAACACTGCTGATCATTTTGTATCTTCAGTATATTCGCATACTCGCTCAATAATCCCGCTGAGATAAGACATCTGCCTGCATACACATCGGAAGTTTTCATAAGACTTACAAGATCATCAGCTTTTAAAATTTTTACCATTTCAAAATCGAGACCTGCAATTGTCTTTCCCGCCGACTCAAGCTCTTTCAGCGCTTCCTGATAATTTTTATTCTCTTTAAGATTTAGAACTTTCATCAGGACAGTGGTAAGCATCTCCACCATTTTCATTAAGTAATCTCTTTGCAGCATATCAGATATTTATAAATTCTAATAATTAAAAAAATGTTGAGTAAAAAATTTTTAATTTTAAACCGGAAAAAATTCACCTTTAATTATGGTAACCGCTTTACCGGAAATGAAGACTCTGTCACCGGAAATTTCGACAGTAAGTTTCCCGCCTCTTTCAGAAGCCTGGAATGCATTCAGTTTTTTCCTGCCGAGTTTATCCGACCAGTATGGCGCGAGTACGCAGTGAGCTGATCCTGTAACGGGATCTTCATCGACTCCTTTTGAAGGCGCGAAAAATCTTGATACGAAATCAAATTCAGGATTAGCGGAACGGCAGGTTAATATCGTCCCGTATTTTGTCAATGTTTTAAGCAGATTAAAATCCGGATTTACTTTTCGTAATTCTGTTTCAGAACTTAACTCGACCAGGTAATGATTATCCGTTACAAAAACATTTACAGGATTTACATTCAGAGCTTTTGAAAGAATTTCATTTCCATCTGATACGGCAGGATTGTTTGCCGGAAAGTTTAAAGTAATTTCATTTCCGTTTTTCACTGCTTTCAGAACTCCTTTATATACAGTATGAAACACAGCTTCGTGAGATTCAGGAATAATGTTTTCCTGCCAGAGAATATGCGCGCCGGCGAGAGTAGCGTGGCCGCAGAGTTCCACTTCAGATTCCGGAGTAAACCACCTCAGACCAAAGCCGTCATTTCTTTTTTTAAGAAAAGCGGTTTCTGAAAGATTCATTTCGAATGCAATCTTTTGCATAAGCAAATCGCTTATCTCATTATCTGGTATACACACTGCAGCGGGATTACCCGTAAAAGGCGTATCCGTAAAAGCATCAACCGTAAAAATTTTTATCATCCGTAAAAAGTTTGCTGATTAATTTTTTTTTGTACATCATAGTAATAATTTAAAAATCTTATAACAATTACAAACACGCAGCGAAAAAATTTTCACGAAAATCGGAGCGTTTAAAAAAAAAATTTTAAAATCAAGAGTGATATTTTTTTAAAACGTTTGCATTTAAAAAATGAAACTTATAATTTTACAAAATAAAAAATTACAAAACACTTCCGACATTTCTGTAATATTTTTAAACTGAATTAAAACTAACAACTAATTCTTTTTTAAAAAATATTTTATAAAAATTCTTTTAATATTTGTAAATGAAAATTAGCCGACTTCTTGTACACAAAGGCAATTCCGCCTATGACCAGATTAACTTCGATACACGCTCTTCTGTAATTAGAAACCCTGACGGTTCGATTGTTTTTGAAATGAACGACATAAAGGTGCCCGATCACTGGTCGCAGGTAGCTACTGATATACTTGCTCAGAAATATTTCAGAAAAGCAGGAGTGCCTGTTTATCTGAAGAAAGTCGAAGAGGACGGAATTCCCGGATGGCTTCAGAGATCTGAAGCTGACACTGAAAGATTAAGGGATGTTGTAGAAGAGGAATGTTATACTTCGGAAACCGATTCCAGACAGGTGTTTAACAGACTGTCCGGATGCTGGACTTACTGGGGATGGAAACACGGATATTTTAATTCGGAAGAAGACGCTGCAAACTTTTATGAGGAAATATGCTATATGCTTGCGATGCAGTTTGCTGCGCCGAATTCTCCGCAGTGGTTTAATACAGGTTTGAACTGGGCATACGGAATTACCGGACCGTCGCAGGGACACTTTTACGTAGATCCGGTAACAGGTAAACTTACTACTTCAAAAGACGCATACACACATCCTCAGCCACATGCATGTTTTATACAGTCTTTATCAGATGATCTGGTAAACGAAGGCGGCATAATGGATCTTTGGGTAAGGGAAGCGCGTCTCTTTAAATACGGATCCGGTACAGGTACAAATTTTTCAAGCGTAAGAGGAATGAACGAACCGCTGAGCGGTGGAGGAAGATCTTCGGGACTTATGTCATTTCTAAAAATCGGTGACAGAAGCGCAGGCGCAATTAAATCAGGCGGCACTACTAGGCGCGCCGCAAAAATGGTAACGCTCGATATGGATCACCCGGATATTGAAGAATATATAAACTGGAAAGGAGTGGAAGAGCAAAAAGTCGCAGCGCTTGTTTCCGGTTCAAAGCTTTTAAACAAGTATCTCAATAAAATTATAAAAGCATGCCACAGCGTACATCCGGAGAATGACGGCTTTGACAAAAAAACAAACAAGCAGCTTGCTCTTGCCGTGAATGAAGCGAGGAAAGTTCAGATACCGGAAAACTATATAGAAAGAGTAATACAGCTTGCAAAACTCGGCTTTAAGGAAATTGAAATTCCGGAATATGATACTGACTGGACCTCTGAAGCTTATCTTACTGTGTCAGGACAAAATTCCAATAACAGCGTTAGAGTTACAAATTCATTTATGGAGTCAGTTGTTTCCGACGGCGACTGGAATACCTACTGGAGGACGGAATTAAAAAAATCGAAAAAAGAAAACAGAGAACCCAAACCGTACAAAACTTATAAATCCAGAGATCTCTGGGAGCAGATAGCTTACTCTGCATGGTCCTGCGCGGATCCCGGGATACAGTATCATGATACTATAAATGACTGGCACACATGCCCGGCAGGCGGAAGTATAATCGCTTCCAATCCTTGCTCGGAATATATGTTTCTCGATGACACTGCATGTAATCTCGCCTCTCTTAATCTGATGAAATTCTACAACAATGAAACCTCAGGATTTGAGATTGACAAATACAGACACGCATCTAGATTATGGACTGTCGTACTTGAGATCAGCGTACTCATGGCTCAGTTTCCTAGTAAGAATATTGCAAAACTTTCTTATGAATACAGAACTCTTGGACTCGGATATGCAAATCTCGGTGCTCTTCTGATGGTGAAGGGAATCCCTTATGATTCGCCTGAAGCGCTTTCAATCACCGGCGCGCTGACTTCCATTCTCCATATGACTTCGTATGCTACTTCGGCAGAAATGGCAAAAGAGCTCGGACCATTCCCGGGATATAAAGATAATGAGCAAAACATGCTCAGAGTAATAAGGAATCACAGACGGGCTGCATATAACGAAGGCATTAATGAATTTGAAGGTCTGTCAATTACTCCAATGGGCATAAATAAAAATCACTGTCCGGAAGCGCTGCTCAAAGCCGCGAAAGAAGATTCCGACAGAGCGCTTTCACTCGGAGAGAAACACGGTTTCAGAAATGCTCAGGTTACCGTGATTGCGCCGACCGGGACTATAGGGCTTTTAATGGATTGTGATACAACCGGTGTAGAACCGGATTTTGCTCTGGTAAAATTTAAAAAGCTTGCGGGCGGCGGATATTTTAAAATTATAAATGAATCCGTTCCGCCGGCGTTAAGGAATTTAGGATATAAGGAAAATGAAATTGAGGAAATTGTAAAATATACCAAAGGACACGGTTCGCTTATCGGATGTCCTCACATTAATGCTCAGACACTTTCCGAGAAAGGTTTTACAAAAGAAATAATATCAAAAGTGGAAAAAACTCTTCCGTCTGTTTTTGATATTAACTTTGCATTCAACAAATGGACGCTCGGCGCGGGATTTTGCAAGAACGTCCTTGGATTTTCGGAAGATCAAACAGATGATCCTTCATTCAAAATTTTAAACGAACTTGGTTTTACTAAAGATCATATAGAACAGGCGAATGATTTCATTTGCGGAACAATGACAATAGAAGGCGCTCCTTTTCTTAAGGAAGAGCATTATGCAATTTTTGACTGCGCTAACAAATGCGGAAGGAAAGGAACAAGATATATTTCAGCTGACGCTCATATAAAAATTATGGCGGCGGCTCAGCCGTTTATTTCCGGCGCAATCTCGAAGACAATAAATCTTCCAAACCATGCGACAATAGAAGATATGAAAAGCGCTTATCTTAATTCATGGAGACTCGGAATAAAAGCCAATGCTTTGTACAGAGACGGATCAAAACTTTCACAGCCGCTGAATACTGTTAAAGATGATGATATTATAGATTATGACAATACAGTCGAACTGAATAAAGAAGTCTCAAGATCAAACGACATTGTAAAAATTGCGGAAAAAATTATTCACAGATATATTGCAAAGAGAAGAAAGCTTCCGTTCAGAAGAAAAGGTTATACGCAGAAAGCAAAGATCGGCACACATTCGGTTTATCTCAGAACAGGCGAGTATGAAAACGGACAGCTCGGGGAAATTTTTATAGACATGCATAAAGAAGGAGCGGCTTTCAGAAGTCTTATGAATTGTTTTGCAATTGCAATTTCTCTCGGACTGCAACACGGGGTTCCTCTAGATGAATTTGTAGATGCTTTTGTTTATACGCGATTTGAACCGAACGGAATTGTGATCGGTAATCCGAATATAAAAATGAGCACTTCGATTATTGATTATATATTCAGAGAGCTCGCTGTTACTTATCTCGGCAGAAATGATCTTTCTCACATTGAAAACAATACGGAATTTCAGAGATCGCCAATAGACGCTCTGAATAAGCTTGAGAATGATACAGAGTTTGATGAAGAGGAAGTTTACAGCGAACGGATCATAGACGATCCCGGCACAAGAGCAGATAAACCTTACAAAGTTTTATCAGCGGCATCGGGAAATATTAAAATCGCTGATCCGCAGAAGCAGACGATAGAAAAAATTCAGGAGGCAAAGATGAAAGGATATACCGGAGATATCTGTACCTCATGCGGAAGCGTGACAATGGTCAGAAACGGTACATGCCTGAAATGTATAACGTGCGGAGATACAAGCGGATGCAGCTGATCTGAAAAAGAAATTTTAACTTTAAAAAGCCGGATTACTTAAAAGCAGTCCGGCTTTTTCATTTAAGAGGGTAAAAGATAACTTACCTGCTGATTTTAACACGGTTAAATTTTAAGCGGTATTTCGGCGTGTTATGATCTTTAAAGAAAGATTTAGTTCAGCTTTAAAAAAAATCTTTCACATTTAATCTTCCCTTTCTGTAATTTTAATCATTAATAAAATACAATCATTAACGGACAAACAATGTCCTTATGTAAGCTGATATAATTTCTGCAAACGGAAATGTATTTTATTTTTAAAACCGGAAAGAGCCTGGAAAGTCTTAAGTTCAGGAAGATGATTCGTATTTTTTTAACGCATCGGTAAGATCATTCTTAATTTCATTTACGAGCTTTTTAGGTGACAGCAATATGCAGCTTTTTCCCCAGCTTAAAATCCAGTGTTTTATTTCAGAAGAGCCGTTCACTTTCATTTCAAGTATTAAGCTGCCGTCCGGATTCTCTTTTATAACCTGCGAATTATGCCAAATTTTTTCCTTCACATATCTGGCGGCTCCTTTTTCAAAATAAATTCTTACTTTAATTTTCTTATGATTATTAAAAATTCCGAAACTGTCCTCAAAAAATTTATCAACATCAAATTTTGCATCAGGCGTAAACTGCCTGCCGCATGACTCTGCACTGTCAAATCTGCTGACGGAAAACAGTTTTATCATTTTATCCCTGTGACAAAAAGCAATCAGATACCATTCTCCTTTATCGTTTACAAGATGATACGGATCCAGTGTCCTCTTTCCTGTCCTGCCTGAATATGCAGTCCGGTAAAGACATTCCAGACTTTCACAATCGGTAATTGCTTTGTTCAGTTTTATGAAGATCTCATTATCTACAATCCTCGTATTCCTGATCCTGAAGCTGATGTTGTCTTCCACGTCTTTAAGCTGAATGCTGTATCTGTCCTTATAGATAAAATAAATTTTATTAAAAAAGGAATCAAGGTTTTCGCCGAACGGATTCACTTTCGAAATTTTTACCGCTTTATTCAGCAGCGCAAGCGTGTGAAGATCTTTATCATCAAAATCAAACTGCAGCAGCTTGAATTTCTTATCTGTATAATAATAACCGTTAATTTTCCTGTCATACTTTATCGGAGCATTATAAAAAGTTTTCATAAAATCAATTGTTCTTTTTATAGTTTTTGTGCTGACCTGATAATCCTTTGATAATTTTTCTGCGCCGGGAAAATTTCCTTTGGATATTTCAATATCAATATATGCAATACGCATTATCTGAGGAATGTTTAAACCGCCGGATTTTTTTACGTTCTTTTTTTTCATATACAAGAATATATAGATACTTTAATATAGTTTTAATGAAAAATTTTTTATCAGCTATTTTATTTCAGCTCCTTTCTGACAGAAACTTACGCAGAGATTTATTATAACAATTGTATAAAAATTCAATTATGTTTAATTTAATAAAAACTATCGGCAAGAAAAGATCTCCTGTTTTTATAAAGCAGAAGTTTTATAAACAAAATTTTCATATTATGAAAACTGATCTCGGCAGAGTCGTGATCCTTGTAAATGATTACGACGAGGCGTTTGAATTCTATAAAGAGAATTTCAACTGTAAAAAATTTTTTGACATAACACAGTTCGACGGAAAAAGATATCTTCACATTTCATTCGGCGGTGAATCGCGCGCAGGACTGTGGTTTATAAAAGCCGAGACAGAAGAACAAAAAAATCTTGTAGGCAAACAGACTGCCGGAATGCCTTTGCTGGTTATGTACACAGATTCTCTTGAAGAAATGACGGAAAGTTTTTCGGAAAAAGGAGTTAAGTTTAAAACTGAACCTATTATCACAGATGATTATATGTCTGTTCATGTATATGACCTTTACGGAAATGAAATTGTATTTGTGCAATTACTTCCCGGAGAATAGTTTCAGTATAATAAAAATTTTAATATGATAATCGGAGTCGCCGGTCCCTATTCCGCTGAGACAAATGAGGAAAGAAAAAAAAATCTTAACGCTATGAATGACGCGGCGGCTGAAGTACTTGCGCTCGGACATATACCGCTTATCGGTGTCAATGCCGCCCTGCCGGTAGTCGAAAGATCTGATGCTGCAGATAAGTATAAAGCAATAATGGATATCTCAATGGCTGTGATAGATAAATGTGACGCTATTCTTATCATTGGGGAAAGCCCGGGAGCGGACAGGGAAAGGGATCATGTAAGATCAAAAGGTCTGCCGGTTTATTATTCTGTTTCTGAAATTCCTCCTGTAAGCAATTAAAATTTTATGACAGAAAAAAATTTCAGCAGCCGGGAATTTTCACACGGCATTTTACTTAAAGCTTCTCCCGAAGAGGTATTCGGATTTCTTTCCACGGGAACAGGAATCTCTAAATGGTTTATCGGCAGCGCAAATTATTATTACGGCGATAAAAGCATCCGACTTGGAAATGAAACCGCAAGAAAAGGTGATTCCTTTTTATGGAAATGGCTCAATAAGGATCTTGAATTAAAAGGTCATGTTACAGTTTCAGAAAAAGATAAATCATTCGGATTTACTTTCGGTCCGTCGTTTCTGGTGAATATGAATTTATCTGAAACAGGTAAAAAAACCAAGCTGATTCTTACTCAGAAATATCAGGATTCAGCTGTCAAAAATGAATTCGAATATATTAACTGCTGCGTGTGCTGGGTTTTTTTTCTCACTAATCTGAAATCAGTTATAGAAAATAATATTGATCTCAGAGAAACTGAAGCTGATAATGAATTACTTATAAATCGATAATCCGTGACTTTTGTTTAAATAAATCCGAACTGTTACAGTTCTTTACTGCCTGTTTTTAAACAGCGCATCATTTCAGTCACATCTTTCCAAAACGTTTAGTTTTAAAATTAAAGTTGTATCGCTTTTAAAGTACTTTCTTTTGACAGATCAAAAGAAAATACCTGAGAAAAATCTCCGTTAATGAAATATTGCCGGAATTATTTTTCCCAATTGCTGTAAAATTTCCAACTCAAAATTTGCTTCGCAAATTTCTCAATCAAGGAAATTTTTTTGACGCAATTGCTCATGAATTCTTTCAACTATTTTTCAAAGGCGGGTCTTCTAAATAGATTGATATAAAAATACAAAAATAATATAAATTTGACGAAAATTTTCTTATTCAAAAAAATTTTTGGACAGCTTTGAATTTCAGTTGCTTTTCACCCAATATTTAACATTGTAATTATAGCTCAATGTGAGTAATTTGTCATAATTTCAAATAAAAAGTTTAAAAAAATATATTCAGTAAATGAGTGATAAAACCCGCCTGAACGAAAAATTTAATAACATACTGGTTTCGGAAATAGATAACCCCAAAGGTCTGAAAGTCGGTTTGATCCGGCTTAACAGACCGGACGCTCTTAACGCTTTGAATATTGATCTTATGAAGGAAGTGGTGGAGACTCTTGAGTCATTTGACAAAGACGCTGAGACCGGATGCATGGTGCTGACAGGAAACGCAAAAGCCTTTGCCGCAGGCGCAGATATAAAGGAAATGGCTGAAGCCACGGCGATCGAGATGCTGCTCAGGGATCAGTTTGCAAGATGGGACAGGATAAGAAAAATTAAAAAGCCGGTAATAGCTGCAGTCAGCGGATTTGCGCTTGGCGGCGGATGTGAGCTGGCAATGACATGCGATATGATAATCGCTGCAAAGAGCGCTAAATTCGGTCAGCCTGAAATAAATCTTGCTGTCATTCCCGGAGCAGGCGGTACTCAGCGGCTTACGAAAGCTGTCGGCAAAGCGCGCGCAATGGAAATGATACTTACCGGTAAAATGTTTTCCGCTGAAGAAATGTTTGAAGCGGGACTTGTAACCAGAGTAGTCGAAAATGAAATTTATCTGGATGAAGCTTTAGAGCTCGCAAAGGAAATTTCTTCCAGACCGACTATCGCCGTTCAGCTTGCCAAAGAGTGTATATTGAAATCATTTGACTCGACTATAGAAGCCGGTCTTGAATTCGAAAGAAAAAATTTCTATCTGCTGTTTGCTACGGAAGATAAATTTGAAGGAATGAAAGCTTTTGTTGAAAAAAGGAAAGCGGAATGGAAGGGCAGATAAATTCAATGTCAGTCACATTTCAAAAATTAATATCGAATTTACTTTTTGATCCCGTAAAAATATTTATAACTCTGTTTATAATTTTTTTCAATACGGTATCTGATTATTCCTTTTCTCAAAATGTAACAGTGAGTCCGGGATCAGCTTTAAATGATGATGAGTTTAATGCCGAACAGATAATTGACAATAATAAGGAAGCTCTTATCTCCATTTGGTTTTCTGATAATAATTTTTATTCATATAACCTTGCAAGATACATTGATACTACTGTTCTCAACGGCAGCGGTTTTATACTTTCTGAAGACGGTCTGATCGGGACAAACCATCACGTTATTGAAAACATCGACAGTCTGATTGTAAAGACAAGCAACGGTAATTTTTTTCATGCGGAAAAAATAATGTCTGATGATAAAAATGATTTTGCTCTTATCAAGATTGTGAACTCGCCGGGTATAACTTTTCAGCCGGTAAAACTTGGAAATTCGGATGATGTAAAAGCCGGTCAGGAAGTTTTTGCAGTCGGCAGTCCACTGGGATTTGAATATACAATTTCATCAGGCATTGTAGCAGCAATCCGCGATAACGAGAAAGTAAATTTCACGGACCCTTACACTTATATTTCAAATGAAAAGACATTCGAAAAAGTAATTCAGGTTACTGCCGCAATATCTCCGGGAAACAGCGGCGGCGCTTTGTTTAACAGAAAAGGCGAAGTCATTGGAATTACAACCTATACTTATTCAGGATACGGAAACCTAAATTTTGCGGTAGCGATAAATACTTTTAAAAAGTTTATGGATGCCGCTCTGATCAGTGACGGAGAAATTACGGAAGAACTTATTTTAAAAAAAGAAGATGACCTCTTCAATTCTAATTTTAAGAACGCAGTGAATCTTAAATATCAGCTTACTTCGGACTGGTATTATACTAAGCTGAAAGACTCTCTTAAGACCGTTGATGATTACGTGCTGAGACAGGATTCCGCAAATAAGATAAAGTTTGTCAAGATAGAAAATCTGCTGACCAGATGTATTGATATGAAACCTGATTCGTTTTATGTATATGAAGAACTTCTTGACCTGTATGTAACTACTGAAAACGCCGAAAAGACAGAAGAGCTTTACAAAAGAATACTCGGGAAGTTTGATTCTGACAGTCTTCTAAATCAGATTTCATCAAAGCTTGCATCAGCTTATACAAACTCCGGTAAGTATGATGAAGCGCTGAAATTTTATAATAAGATGCTGGATCAGGACAGGTCATTATATTATATAAATTTTCAGATTGCTTACATTCACGAAGAGAAAAAGGATTTTAAAAGAGCGGTGGAAGAGTATAATAAAATTTTAAGATACGATCCGAATTACAGTCAGGCATACACGCGGCTCGGCAAGATTTATTTCGAAGAATACAAAGATCTGAAAAAGGCAAAATCTTATCTGGAAAAAAGTTATTTTAAAGAACTTGAAAATACGGGATTTCCGCCGTATGATACCGACCTGCTGTATTATCTGGGAATGATAGCGGTGAAGGAAGAAAAAAAGCTTGAAGCGATTCTTTATTACATGGATCTGAAAACAAGCGGAGGTTTTGATGAAGCTTCAAATAAAAAGAAATCAAGGTTGCTCAGAGCTATTAAAAAACTTGACGAATGATTTTAAAAAAATAATTTTAAAGGGTTTAAATATATTAATATGATTAAAAAGTTTGATGTGGTAATTGTGGGTGCAGGCGGCGCCGGACTCAGAGCGGCAGTAGAAATTCCGAAGGAATATTCATGCGCCGTGATCTCAAAAGTATTTCCAACACGCTCTCATACCGGTACTGCGCAGGGCGGCGTCTGCGCTGCGCTTTCCAATATGGAAGAAGACAGCTGGGAAAATCATGCTTTTGATACAGTGAAAGGAAGCGATTATCTCGGAGATCAGGATAGTATAGAGGTGATGTGTAAAGACGCTATCAGAGCGATTATGGAGCTGGAACATATGGGAATGCCGTTCAGCAGAAATGAAGACGGAAAAATTGCTCAGAGACAATTCGGCGGTCATACAAAACCTGCAGATATGAATGATCCTTACGGTAAGAGAGTTTCTGTGAAAAGAGCATGCTATTCTGCTGACAGAACAGGTCATGTTATGCTTCAGACTTTGTATGAGAATACAGTTAAAAATCAGGTTACTTTCTTTTCGGAATATTTTGTGACGGAGCTGCTGGTGGAAGACGGTGTGTGCAAAGGCGTGGTTGCTTTTGATATTGCTACAAGCGAGCAGCATATATTTCAGGCAAAGGCTGTACTGATTGCAACAGGCGGTTACGGCAGAGTTTTCAGGATCACATCAAACTCGCATGCAGGCACAGGCGACGGAATGGCGCTTGTTTATAAAGCCGGTCTGCCGCTTGAAGATATGGAATTTTTTCAGTTTCATCCGACAGGTTTATGGAAACTCGGAATTCTGGTAAGCGAAGCTGCAAGAGGTGAAGGCGGGATATTAAAAAATAAAGACGGCGAGAGATTTATGATCAGATACGCTCCGACCGTTATGGATCTGGCTCCGAGAGATATGGTCTCAAGAGCTATCATAACTGAGATCAGGGAAGGAAGAGGTATCAGAGGCAGTGACGGAACGGATTATGTCCTGCTTGATTTAACTCATCTCGGTAAAGAAGTTATCGATGATAAACTTCCTGAGATTACCGGATTTGCAAGGACATATCTCGGAGTCGAACCGACTACTGACCCGATCCCGATACAGCCTACTGCGCATTATGCTATGGGAGGAATACCGACAAATGTAAACTGTGAAGTTCTAATGAATGAGAATGGTGATATTGTAAAAGGACTTTATGCCGCGGGTGAATGCGCATGCGTTTCCGTTCACGGCGGAAACAGACTCGGTACGAATTCGCTGCTTGATCTTGTGGTATTCGGAAGACGCGGAGGCAAAGCGATTCATGAATTTTTAAAAACAGCTTCATTCGGAGATCTTAATGAACACGCCGGCAGAGAAACAAACGAAACCATAAAGAAACTAATGGACAGCAAAGGCGGTGAAAAAATTTCAACCATCAGAACTGAATTGCAGAACAGCATGATGGAAGACTGCGGTGTATTCAGAACGGATGAAGGTCTCAGGAAAATGATATCAAAACTTAAAGAGCTTAAGGAAAGATTTAAAAATATTGCTGTTCAGGATAAAAGCAGAGTTTTTAATACGGATCTGGTGGAAGCGCTTGAACTGGATAATTTACTGCTTAACGCAGAAGCCACTGTTTACGGGGCTTATGCAAGACATGAGAGCAGAGGCGCACATACAAGAGAAGATTTTCCTAAACGCGATGATCAGAACTGGATGAAACATACGTTTGCATTCAGGAAGGCAGATCAGGATCCTGAGTTAAAATTTAAACCGGTTGTCGTAACTCGATTCCAACCGATGGAAAGAAAATACTGATTTGATATATTATATCTGCCGGAATATTAAATTACAGTTTTTAGTTTTATTAATGTCGGTCCTTTTATTTTCCGGAAAAGGTTTTACGCAGGCAGAAGATCTTAATGTAAAATTCGGCAGATATAATATTCAGACAAAATTTAATCCTGAAGAATACATTACAACCTTAAGTGTTTTAAGAGAAGGTAAAAATATTTTTGAAAAAAAATATTACGATCTGATACCTGAAATTAAGACAGAGGATCTTGACGGCGACGGCAGAAAGGAAATACTTATAGCGATGTACAGCGGAGGCGCTCACTGCTGCACAAATTTATTCGCGGGTAAAATAAGCAAGGGAAAATTTATTTTTACGGATTCGATATACTGGGGAAATTCATTTTTCAGAATGGAGGATCTGAACGCAGACGGAAAGAAGGAATTTATGGGAGTAAATGATGTCTATGCGTATATGTTCACAAATTACGCACAGTCTAGATTTCCCGTTTTGATTTATGCTTTTGAGAATAACAGATTTGTAAATGTAACAAAAAATTTTCCGGAGGTAATAAACGAAAGCTTAACTGAACTGAAGAAAGAACTTGAAGAGTATAAAAACTTCCGGTGTGAAGATGCCGGAACAGAAACATTCAACACCGATGCTGGCGCGGTGAAAGCAATACTCGCGGCGATTACTGAAGAGTATATGTCCCTCGGTAAGACCGATGAAGGTTATAAGCTGATAGATGAATTTTACAAATGCCCTGACGCGGATAATTTTAAGGATAAATTAAGGAATGATTTTTTACTGAAATAAAATACAATTTTTATAAAACAATATGGACATACAGGTAAAAATTTTAAGATACAATCCGGAGAAAGACAGCGAACCGTATTATCAGGACTTTCATGTGAAAGGCGTGAGCGATGACTGGCGTTTACTTGATGTGCTGCATGAGATCAAATGGAATTATGACTCTTCGCTGACTTTCAGAAGATCCTGCGCTCACGGGATCTGCGGAAGCGACGGAATGAAAGTAAACGGCAGGAACAGACTTGCCTGCGCACTTCTGCTTAAATACATCAACACTAAAAAACCAATAGTCATAGAGCCGCTTCCGGCTTTACCGATAATAAAAGATCTTGTAGTGGATATGTCAAGCTTTTTCAATAAATACGAAGTCATAAAGCCGTATCTTATTACAAATACTCCTCCGCCTTCAGACAGCGAGAGACTTCAGTCAAACGAGGACGCCGAAAAACTTTTTGAATCTGCCAAATGTATATTGTGCGCCTGCTGCACTACGAGCTGTCCTTCCACATGGACAAATGAAAATTATCTCGGACCTGCTGCCATGCTAAAAGCTTACAGATTTATTAATGATACCAGAGATGACGGAGCTGATGAAAGACTTGATATACTTGATACACCTGACGGTATCTGGAGATGTCATACTATTTTTAACTGTATCGAAGCCTGTCCGAAAGAAATAAATATTACCTGGCACCTTTCACAGCTGAAGAAAAGAATTTCTTCAAGAGAGATGTAATTATAAATTTAAAAGGCGAATTATCATTGTATAAATGTTAATTCGCCTTTGTTATCTTCAGAATTTTATTAAACAAATTGTAAATTTCGTTCCCGCCTTTTTAATAAAATCCAGTTGTATCAGAATTTCGTTTCAGCGTTTTTCATTTCTGATGACTCTCTGATCACTTTCAGATTTTCTGCTAATTTTTCCGCCTGTCCCCTGAGCTCGTTTACCGCTGTGCTTTCCCATAACTCTCCTTTCAGATTTGAACCTAAAGTAAACAAACTTTCATGAGGTTTGCCGTCTGAATTTATCACCTGAAAAGTTTCAGTATCTGCGGTAATTCCCAGTTTGAGCTTGTCTTGAATTAAAATTCCCTTGATCAGACAATTCTTCAGAAAACTTTTTTCCACATTCATCAGATCAGTTTCAGGACCGGTGCAATTTATAATACGTGAGACTTTTATATTCTTCAACGTGTGATCATGATGATCAAAATATTCAACCGTAATAAAATTTTCCGATTCGGTTATGTCTATAATCTTTCCTGCATTTATATGGAGTCTTCCTTCGATCTGAAGTTTCTGGATTTTATCGTGTATGTGAAGCGGAATCCTGTGACGCGCTACTCCCCAAAGGTGACGCAGTCGCGACATAAATAATTCTTTTTCTCTGTCTGTAAATTTTTTCCATATCTTTTGAGTGTGAGGTCTGAGTGAATCAATCACAGGCTCAGCCGTAACACCGTATTCCCTGACTGCTTTAATATGCTTGTTAACCAGTCTGACCAGTTCAAACAAAGATAAATTATCCGTCAGCTCTTCAGTTAACTTTGTATACTTCAATCCGTTATGCCTGTGCGGAAGAATGTTGAATCCATTCGGTGAAACCGAAATTATTTCGCCTTTGAATCCCTGCTCAAGTAAACCGATAACAGTATCCACCATAGTCAGACCGTTTCCGATCAGTAAAACCGGCAGATCACTTTTAATATTTATTACCGAATTTATCAGCCATGGATTTTGAAAATATTTTTTACTTTCATAAAAGGAATGATTTTTAATTGCGGGATTTCGCGGGATCTGATTTCCCGTTGCAATAATGCAGGTGTCAAAAGTCAGCTTACTGTCATCCTCCAGCCAGAGAGAAACGGAATTTTCATTTACGTCAAGATCGATTACAAAACTGTCAATGACATTTACTTCAATTCCTTTTGTTTCAGCGGTCTTAACCGTATCAGTCCAGATCTCGGTCAGATATTCGCCGTAAAGCTTCCTCGGTAAAAATGAATTTGCAATAAGAGTTTTATCTCTGTCCTGAAAATCAGGTCTTGTCATAACCCAGTCCAGGAAGTGATCGGGATTATCAGGATATGCGCTCATCTTTCCGGTAATTACATTCAGTATATGTTTATCTGAATACGGATTGTATGCAACGCCTTTGTTGAATGTTTCTCTTTCGTTTATAATAGTAATCCCGCAGGGAGCGGTTGATTTCTTAATCAGCTGGACAGCTGTCATAGTGCCCGTAAATCCGCCGCCTATGATAACGGTTTTTTTCATTTGATTTATATTTTTTTATAAAATTTATTTATAGTATTTAATTATACAAGTATTTTCCTGTTATCTGTGTAAAATGTTACGAAATGGATTTTCAATGTGTATTATTTTATAAAATCATTATTCATTCTTGATTTTTCAATTCTGAAATAAAAAATTTATTCCGAAACAATATCAATGATCATGTCTCCAACCATTATTTTATCGACTGCGTCCATACCTTCTGTTACTTTTCCGAAGATCGTATATTTTCCGTCAAGATGCGGAGTAGCAGAGTGCGTGATGAAAAACTGGCTTCCTTCAGTATCTTTTCCGCTTGACGCCATTCCAATGTAACCGGTTTCATATTCCAGCGGAGAGAATTCGCTGCGTATTGAATAGCCCGGTCCGCCGTATCCTGTGCCCGTCGGATCACCGCCCTGTATTACGAAATTCGAAACCACTCTGTGAAAAACAGTTCCGTCGTAAAAATTCTTTTCAGACAATTTCAGAAAATTCAGTACAGTCATCGGAGCAGCATCAGGAAATAATTCTATTCTGATATCTCCCTTTGAAGTTTTGATGATAACATTCTTTTTCTCATTTAATAAACTCAAATAGTTTCTGTCAAAATCAGTTCTCGGATTAAACTGAACCGGATATTTTTTCCATGTGATCTTTTCCAGAGCGTCAGCAGATGCTTTCGCTATTTCAAAATTACCGTAGCTAAGATTTTTCTCAAGAGCTTCTATTGTATTTTTATTGTGCAGATCTTTCATTGCATCAATGAAAATCATTATGACCGCTTCATCATCGGGATATTTCAGTTCATTATAATCAAATAAAATGACCGAAGATGTCTCCTCACGGTATTCGCTGAAGATAGTATCTTTAAGCGCAGTCAGACAAATGTCCGTGATGACAGGATCCTTTGAACCGGCAAATTCCGTGAACATAAGGCGGAACATATTTCTGTCGCTGCCTTCTGTCTTTGACATCAGAGAAGAAAGCATTCTTACGAATCCTCTGTATATCTTTGCAAGCTCTTTGCCCGAGATCATTTCACCCGAGTTAATTCCTTTACTGTCATTATACCTCTTCACTTCCGCGCTGATGCTGTCACGGACTTCACTGAAAACTTTATAATCATTAAAATTTCCGAAAGCTGTTACAATGCTTCCTTTCAGATCATAGTCATCCGTTTCGGAAAACGTTTTAAGCAGATCAGTTCTGATCTCATCACGATACATCAGAGAAAGCATATGCGCAACTCCGGATCTCTGAAGCGAGGTCAGAGTATCTTTTGAATTCAATGCCAGTATAACTTCATTCTTCATTGATTCCGCAATCGGAAAAAGAAAATAATTTTTTGAATTCCTGATATCTTTAAAAATATCGCCTGCCGCAGAAATACCGGTAAGAGAAATGTGCATGTTGCTGTCGTTAATCGCGCTGCCAAGAACATCAAATAGCGCTGAGGTCTGATCCCCGGCAGAATCTATATTATAATTTCTCAGAGAGTTGAGAATATTTACTTTAACCCTCCAGTCTTTTTCCTCATCAAAAGTATCGAGAGTATAATCCAGCATCTGTAAATCCTTAAGCTTCGCCAGCGCGCTAAACGCCCACATCCTCGTCTGTGCATCGCCGGAAACTGTCAGGGAATAAATTTCCTGTTTTGCATTTTCCAGCAGACTTCTGTCTCCGGTTCTCCAGAAAGCAAAAACTGCATTCCTTAGAGTAAGCGTATCCGCCGAAGTGTTAACGATTTTTTTCAGATACTCAACAGACTTTTCATTCTTTATATTTCTTAATGCAAAACGCGCAACAGCCATAACGGAAGCGCTGCGGATGCCTCTGTCATCGGAATAAACAAGATCCTCTCTCTGCAGAAGTTCATTCAGATTATTCACATCACCGGTCTTTCCGATTGCATCGATTATATAAATTCCCGACTCGAGCATTTCTTTTTCATAGTCTGATCTGTTATTCAGAATTGCGCTGAGCATACTCCTGCTTGCATCGCAGTCAATCTGCCCCAGCATAAATGCTGCTGCTTTGATGTCATCTTTTGTCGGATAATCTTTAAACGGACCTGCGAAAAGAAAATCCAGATAGCCGACGGTATTACTGTCGGCGATGTTTGCAAGCGCGTATATTGCGCTTTGTCTAATTTCCGGATCCAGCGAGTGAAGATATTCTTTTAGATTATTATTTTTACCCAACGATCTTGTATCGCGGAGTTCGATGATCTCAAAATTCCGGTCAGATATATATTGCGCAGTGATTGTCTCCGTGCAGAATAATATAAGTATTAATGCTGAGAAAGCGCTGTAAAATTTCATTACGAATAATTTTAATTGTATTATAATTTCAGACCAAAACCTACTGTGATTTTTTTATCAATGTCAGTGCCTGTTTCTTCCTGCGAGTATTTCGCATTAAGAGAAGATCTTTCCTTTTGATCAAAATAAAATGTTGCCGTTCCTTCATATTTATATCGTGAAATTCTGTAATCGTCAAATTCACTGAAATAATTTCCGTAGAGATCAAACTGCAGATAATATCTTTTAAAAGTCAGATTCCCTGCGTAAGAGCCGTAATATAAATTAGAAATAATCTTTCCGTCATATACTCTGTCAAAGTTAATTCCGAAAATCGGATTGAAACCAATCACCCATCTGTTGTCTTCTTTACTTCCGTCATATTTGAATTTAATATTGGTAACATTTCTAACAGGTAAAAAAAACTTCGGGAACTGCGGCACGAAAAATAAACTCGCCTTTCCTGTTTCTTCCTTAGTAAAAAAATCCTTTGAGTAAGATATCAGCGGTTCGAGCTTTCCGCTTCCCCCTGAATAATCATAAATTCTGTAATAAGAACTCAGACCTGCAGTTAACTTGTCCGACTGATCTTTTGACTTGGAAGAATAATCAAACTGAACAAAAGGAGTTACTCCTGATTTTTCATAATTAAATCCTTTATAAGATAACGCTATGTCAATAAGATAAACTGCTTTCTCGTCGTTGTCCTTTTTATAAGAAAAAAGCGCGGGCTTGTTGGTCTCGTTTTCGGATGTAAATGACTTACGTATATCTATTATATTCTGAATGCGGTCAAGTAAAGACAGTGTCGGTTCATCAGAGCTATCACTTTTCTTTTTTTTCTTATTCTGAGACTCTGCATTTCCGAAACAGAAAATCAGAATGAAAAGTGTTAAAAATATTTTAAAAATAAAATTGTTCAATCTATATTCAGAACTTCTTTCCAGTTTTTCCATGTAAGTCTTCTGTTTCCGGTAATGTTTCTGTTGTACGGCTGATCATAAATTACATGCTCCCATTCGGGAATACATGAACCCCTGATGTCAGGTTTGTCATCAATTAATACATCGCCTTTCACGACGGTCTTGTCGCGCGTCAGTATAATGTTATTCACCCAGTCAGTGCCGAGATGTTCATATACCCAGTGAAATTTTTCCAGGACGCAGTTCTCATATTTTGGAAGCATCGGGCTTGTGCAGAGGAATACGTGATTGAGGGAATTCTTAATTTCCTTGAGAGCTTCTATCGCTCCGGGCATAGGAGGGAGATTCTGATAGAATCCCGGACTGTGATAAATCTCCTGAACAAAATCAGAAAACTCATCCGGATATTGCTCTTTTACATAAAAACCTTTTCTTTCTTCAAGCGGTATGTGCGGTTTTTCAGGATGAGTTTCTTTCCATCTCCTCAGAAAATCACCTTCAAAGTCAGCAATTACGCCGTCCATGTCTATGAGCAGTCTCAATATCTTAAGATTTACTTTATAAAATTTTCCGTTAATATAATTAAATTAGAAAATTCATTTGACTGTAATATTTATCTGAATTCATTGAGCTCTGTGGAGAGTTTAAATTCATTGTTTGAAATGACTATTAAAGTTAAGTTATCTTTTTTAAAAACTTAATATATAACTTGAAAGAGAGCAGACTGGATTATTCCGTTTCAATAAATGCTCCGGCTGATATGTTCAGTGATAAACTGTTTATAGAAAGACGGACCGCACGGCTGAAAAATCTTAAAGAAATTTCCGGAAATTAATGGAAGAAATAAGTCAGAGACAGAAGCAGGCGAAGCTTCTGAGAATTTTCAGAAAAATTCACAGGACAACCGGCGCAATATTGTTTATATTCTTTTTTTTCGTTTCCGTATCCGGACTTTTGCTCGGATGGAAAAAAAACAGCGGCGGACTTATATTGCCGAAAACTTACGAAGGTACTTCAGCCGATCTCAAAGACTGGCTACCTCTGGACAGTCTTCATAAGATCGCATGCAAAATTCTGCATGACTCCGTTTCAAAAGATCTCTCTCTCGATCTGGAAAGAATAGATGTAAGAAATGACAAAGGTATGGTTAAGTTTGTTTTTATTGATCATTACTGGGGAATTCAGATTGACGGCGCAACCGGAAAGCTGCTGCACATTGAAAGAAGACGTTCAGATATTGTTGAGAACTTTCACGACGGCTCCATTCTTGATTATTTTTTTGATACAAAACATGAGCAGATAAAGCTTGTTTACACTTCCGTGATGGGAATTGCTCTTATGACGTTTACTATAACCGGATTCTGGCTGTGGTTCGGTCCGAAGAGGATGAGAAAACGAAAACATTTTTCTGAATAATCAGAATTTAATCCGTAGAGTAAAAATCCTTCACTTCTTTTTTTAAATTTAAACCGAATAAATTCCGAGCGTTGAAAAAAGTCTTAAAGGTCTGTAAAGACGGATATAAGTTTTATAAAAGCAGCGATTGCCCTGTATGTCCCGAATGTGAAAAAAAATTAAATCATAAGTCCGATTTCCTGTCAGCATTATCCGCACCCGCAAGACGCGCTCTTGAAAACAAAAACATCGTTACATTATCAGAACTTTCAAAATACAGTGAAGCCGATATATTAAAACTTCACGGTATCGGGAAAGCATCCATTCCGGCGCTCCGCGAAGCGCTGACTGACGAAGGCAGGAAGTTTAAGAGTTAATTTTTAAAAGAAATATTTTTCTTTCTTTCTGTTTCTAATCATTTGATTATTCCTGAATATATTGTATATTAAGCAAAATGACGTTCAGGAAAATTAAAATCTGATTAGCGGATTAGATTAATTTTATTTGTAAAAAACCGGATTCATCAATAAATTATTTTTACACAAATTTATAAAAATTATTTCCAGCTTTTGTTAGACAAATGTCAATTTCCGCCGTCTGAGATATTCAAATTTTTGTATAGATGAAGTATGTAAAAAAATTTATCAGTTACACAAAACCGCCTAATGCATGGAAAGCGTCCGTCATTATTATAAGCGGAGTCATGACAGGTCTGATACTATGGGTGTTATATGTCGGAAATGCCGCTTCGTACCTGTCGGATAAACCGGAGACCTGCATCAACTGCCATGTGATGAATCCGCAGTATGCAACATGGCGCGTAAGTTCACATGCTAATGTCGCAACCTGCAATGACTGTCACGTACCGCAGGATAATGTTTTCAGAAAGTATATGTTTAAAGCATCTGACGGATTCCGACATTCGACTATGTTCACTTTCCGTCTTGAGCCGCAGACGATCCGGATTAAAAGTATGGGCGCGGACGTTGTTCAGGAAAACTGCAAGCGGTGTCATGAACATCTTATTGATCATTCCGGTCTTAAGAAAAGTGAAAACGATGAAGAGCGAAAATGCTGGAGCTGTCATACGGAGACTCCGCACGGTTCGGTTAGAAGTCTGTCTTCAACTCCCAATGTAAATGTAAAAAAGCCGTTTGATCTTTTACCCGAATGGATACAGAAGTATAATATAATAAATACAAAATGAGAAAAATAAAAGACATCATAGCAGAAAAGCCATGGTTCGGCTGGCTGCTCTATATTCTGACAATAGTTATAGTATTTCTGATCGGACTTCTCGGAAGTTCAATTATAGAAAGAAGAAGCGAAGCGAATCTTATACTTCAGAAAGTTAAACCTCTCGCAGAATGGGAGCCGAGGAATGAGAAGTGGGGAGAAAACTATCCGCGGGAATATGAAACATATATCTCCACGCTTGATACTTCTTTTATGAGCAAACACGGCGGTGCGAAGAAAATTGACATGCTGGAAAAATATCCGGAGATGATTATACTCTGGGCGGGTTACGCATTTTCAAGAGATTATAATCAGGGAAGAGGTCACTATTACGCAATTAAGGATTTAAGAAATACTCTGCGAACTGATGTGCCTCAGCCGGCTACCTGTTATTCATGCAAGAGCACAGATGTCCCGCGCGTGATGGATATAATGGGAGCGGGAGAATTTTATAAAAAGCCGTTTAAGGAAATGGGCGGCGAGATTGCGAATGCCATCGGCTGTCAGGACTGTCACGATCCGCAGTCTATGAATCTGCGCATCACAAGACCTGCGCTTGTGGAAGCATTCAGCAGACAGGGTAAGGACATTATGCAGTCCACACATCAGGAAATGAGATCGCTTGTGTGCGCGCAGTGTCATGTGGAATATTACTTCAAAGGTAAAGAGGAAAAGTATCTGACATTTCCGTGGGATGACGGACTGACCGCGGAAGATATGGAAAATTATTATGACAGCATTAAGCATGTGGATTTTGTGAATACTCTCAGCAGGACGCCGATACTGAAAGCGCAGCATCCGGATTATGAACTTTACAAAATGGGTATCCATTCGGAAAGAGGCGTATCATGCGCTGACTGTCATATGCCTTACAAATCCGAAGGCGGAATTAAATTCACCGATCACCATATACAAAGTCCATTGAATAATATTGCAAACTCATGTCAGGTATGTCACAGGGAATCCGAGTCAACACTATTAAAGAATGTTTTTGACAGACAGGATAAAGTACTTGAGCTTTCGGGTATTGCAGCACGGTCGCTTGTAAAAGCTCACATCGAAGCTAAGACTGCCTGGGAAAGCGGCGCGACCGAAGAGCAGATGAAACCTGTGCTGGATCTGATAAGACAGTCGCAGTGGAGATGGGACTTTGTATCCGCAAGTCACGGAGGAAGTTTTCACGCGCCGCTTGAAAGCGCGAGGTTACTGGGAAATTCTATTGAGCGCTCGGAGCAGGCGAGAGTTCTGCTTGCGGAAATTCTTTCAAAACTTAATGTAAAACTACCGGTTGCAATGCCTGATATTTCAACAAAAGAAAAAGCACAAAAGTATATCGGACTGGATATGGAAAAAATGCTCGAGGCGAAAAAGGAATTTTTAGAAACAGTTGTACCGGCGTGGGACAAAGAAGCTGAAGAGAGACACGGGAAGCTGGATGAGATGTATAAATAATCAGGAATTGGAAATCAGGAATTGTGTTTGAAGAATATTACTCTATAATACTCTAAGGATTAGTTTTTATAATTTCATTTTTGTTCCCGGTCGGGAGATTGGGAACAAGAAGTAAATCAAGAAGTTATTGCGGCAAAAGAACTCTCAGTTTTTTCCAATTAGTTTGTCATATATATTTCTTATCTGTAAATCTCCAAAACCGTAAATTCCTTCTCTTTTTGTAAATTCAGAAAATACTGTTTCAAATTCTCCGGAAGAGCCATTAATAATTTCTTTTAAAACTTTCTCCGGTCTGCCTGGAGAATTGTCTGAAGGGTATCTTTCAATATGCGCCTGACATACTTCTTCCAGATATTCAAAACAGGGAGATTTTGTTTTCGATAATTCTTTAAGTTTGATTAAGTCATTGTTCCGGTAAGCCGTCCATAAGTTTTTTCCTAAATCAATGTCTTCGGGACTGAACTGAATTTTCGAGTTATACGACTTTTCTAATTTATCTGCGTCTGCATTTCCAAATCCTTTCCATTTGTCATCATTGTTTTCAGTTACAGGAAATACTCTGAAGATTTTATGAGCTTTGTGATTAATAAGAAGAGAAATTATATACCACATATTTACCTGACAAAACAGATCGTTCTCAAACCAAAGACAAATTTCTGAATTGTCCGGCAAGTGATTCAGTTTTTCAAATTCACTAACGGTTTTACTGAAATATTCCTCAGAAGAAATATTGTATGCGGCTGAAATGAAATGCGCTCTGGTCTTCCGGAATTCACCGGCGCTTTCTGATTGCACGTTTCCGTCTGCAAGACATTCTCTGCAGATGATAAAGTTCTGATTAATACTCGTCAGACTTAATGAATCAGCTAAACAGTCACCGTTTAAAATTTGATATGATGTCAAAAGATTTCAGGGGGTTTTCTTAAATCAGTTTATTTACCGGCATTTTATAAACAATTGGTATGCTTCAGTATTTATAAACCTTTGCTTTCTCTAAAAGTAATTCTGCAGTTTTCCAGTCCGGCAGTTTTTCCGCATCGATGGTTAATATCCTTATTTCTTTTGCAATCAGTCTGCTTTTTTTCATAGCATCTAAATGCGCGCCGTTCATTGCAAATGATTTTATATCCTGCTCATTATTCCAAAGACTCATTGTGTAATGCTTAACCCAGAATCCTTTCTTTTTAAAATCAGCTATGTTATCGGTTTTCAATTGTTTCATGATTTTTAAAGCATAAGCTGAAAGCGCAAAAAATTTTAAAGGACTTTTAAGCTCAATGTATGTAATGGTTGCTTTCATGAAAATTAATTCTTAGAAATAAATTGTCATTTATTGTTCACTATAATGATTGCGAAAAAATAAAAGGAACTGAATTGATTAATCTGTAACTGAAGATAAATAATTTACTTTTTCCCTGCCGCCATAGCTTCCATATCTTCAGCAGTCGGTCCGTATATCTGAGGATTTCTGACTCCCATAGTTCTGTAATAAGTGCTTAACTGACCGCGGTGATGAATAATGTCAAACATAAACATCCAGAAAGTATCGCCCATCGGAAAAGCAAATAACTCCTTGCCGTCCAGACGGAATGAAATTATCTGTTCATCCCATGTTTTATCATCAATGGATTTTAACTTTTCAATTAATTCTTTAGCATTCTTTTCAAAATACTGCGCAGCATCTTCCCTGCTGTCAAACTTTTTTGTAGCTGTTTTCTCATCGGCAATAAAGTTATCTAAGGAATTGTTCATCACTTCGACATGACCTAAGTAATGACTGATAAGCTCTTCTGCGCTTTTTGCCTTTTCATTGCATCTGTAACTAAGTTTAGTCATATCCTCCGGCAGTCCGTTAATAGAACTTAAGGTTGGAGCCATTTCACTTTCCCATGTTCGGATAAAAAATTCTTTGTTTGTCATTTTGATTAGTTTAATTTAGCAGAAAATAATTCTATTATATTTTAATTTCAATTCTACTGTTATTAAGTAAAACAATCGCCTGAAGTTTTATTTTAAATGATTTCAGACATTATAGATTACCGGCATCTGACCTTTCCACTTTTTCCACAATTCATCGTCCGTTATCAATGCTGCCATAAAATGTGCAACATTTATGCGGCTGGTTTTCCCCGCATTAAAAATCGCACTTCTGGTTGGTGATTTATTTATGGAATATTCAGACACTCTTTCTTCATTCGTTAAATTGTCCGGACGTACAACCGCCCACTCAATACAGGGATTTTTCTGTCCGATATTTTCTCTTAAATAATCTGCCGCCATTTCATTATCTGTATGCGGCGGAAGAAATAATCTAAGCAGTCCTATCACAATTTTCTGACCAAATGAAACCGGCTCATTTAAATCTCTGTTGCTGTTGCCCGCAGTATTCATCAGAACAAACCTGACAGGCACTGAAGGAGAATTTTTTTGAATCGCTTCGCAGATTAACTTCACCGAATCGGTGACAAGTCTTTTCGGTTTTCCGAATACGCCTTTCAGTGTGAGATTGTGTCCGAGACAGCAGGCAGCAGTCTGACAGTTAGAGATGTATCCTGCCAATTCATCAGAGCTGATTTCCGTTATGCTTCTTTTAATGATTGTTAAATTTTCATTACGCGACCAGTTTTCAGGAATATTGCTTACCGGTCTGACAATTATTTTTACCTTCCGGCCGGACGCTAACAATTGTTCCGTCAGTAATTTTCCCGTTTCTCCGCTTGCACCGAATATTAATGTTGCCATAAAATTATTTATCTGATGTTGTCTGCACCTAAATTGTCAGCCGTTCATGGCTTATATTAATTCAGAATAAAGTTTATGGTTCTTTTCTGATATGAATTTTTACAGGTATTGATAAATTATTATCATCAACAAACCACTAACTATTAACTACTAACTTACCTAAGCGACTTAACACACCACCCTGCCAAAACAATATGCGCGACTACAGCAGGCCATAGAGCAATTCCGTTCAGGTTTTCAAATAATCCCGCATATCCGAGCAAAACGGTTGCCGCCGTGTTGTAAATCAGCAACGCAATTACAAGACCAACCGCGTTTTCGCTTTTTCGCGAAAGAAAGCAAACTACAGCAAGAGAAACTAATGCTGCTCCTGCCACACGAGCTATTATCAAACCGGACGGATCTGATAACGGTGAACCGAGTAAAACCTGAACAATCATTGACGACATTGTTATAAGAGCCAGACCGGTTAATCCTTCAAACAACGATGTTACAGTAAGCAGTATTTTCATTGTGAAGTTTATTTATTCTGATTGCATTCATTCTGCTCCTGACAGAAATATAATCCTCTTTGTATTTGCAGCAATATAAATTTTATTTTTATAAATCTGTCTCGTCTGTTTACTTCTGTCCTGCTGATTACAATTTTATATCACACCGCCGCTTTTAACTTTTATCTCCGAACCCTCAGCTAAAAAAACCGACACCGGTTTCTGTGATGACAGAAATTTAAATTCCTTTCCGTAAATGTTTCCGAAGTCAACGTCGATATAATAATCTTTTGTCTTATAAACTTCCCACCCGGGATGCTCCACTCCGTACTCTGAAGTTTTTTCTTCAGACACCTTTGTATATCCCCAGTAGTGTTCCGTAATAAATTCTTCTTCGCTGTTTTCCTTTACTAATTCAGATTCATTTCCTGTGATAACTTTCAGAGAATTCCACCTTCCTTTTTTCCATTTGTATTCCACGCTCAGACCATCATCCAAAGCAATCCACGAATGGCTCATCGGCATTGTCTCATAATTTTCTTTATAAACTGCATTTGCAACGAAAGACAGCGCCGGTCTCGAAACTATCTCTTTTATAAATACCACTCCGCGTCTCCACTCGCTGCCGTGTTTATGCCGGACATAGAATCTGAGATTCACTTCTTCAAAATTTATATGAAACGGAATTTTAACGCCTTTGACTTTTGTATTCAGAAACATAAACCCGACTAAACTAACGTAACAGATCCCGTTCCAAAGATCAAGCTCAGTGCCCCGTGGTAAATATTTATTCAGTAATTTTCTCTCAACCGAATAGTTGGCTATCGCCAGCTTTCTCCACTCCGCCTGTAAAAATGTTTTTGCCAATGGAATTTAAATTGTTTCTTCGGAAGATTACGTCTTATACATTTTAAGAATCCGCATTTTCTGTTCAGGCGTAAAATTTTTCATAATAAAGGAAATTACAATTATCATTTATGAATAAATTAATACAGATCGGGTTTACATATTCATCTCTTTGCCCTTCGGCGACCATGTAAGGAGTATGAGACTGATGAAGACGACAATAAATCCTATCAGCTGATGCCAGTAAAATTTTTCATCAAGTATAATATAGGAAAGTATGAGAGAGCTTACAGACATAAATCCCATAAAGCCGGCTGCAGTTACTCCGGTAACATTCTCCAGACCGAAATTCCATAGTGATAATCCGAGCGCCACGGAACCTGCTCCCCACCAGATAAGCGCTATCCATTGAGAAGTCTCTACTGCAGAGAAATTAAAATCCCGCATCTCAGATATTGTAAATGGAATAAAAAGTATAAGCGAAATTAAAACAGATATACTGACAATCAGCATCGGCTTTATGTGATCCATTTCGGATTTACCTATGATTGTATAAGCTGCGCCGAAGCAGACGGCCAAAAATACAAGAACGCTGCCTGTCAGCATCATTCCTGCTGAAGAATGCGGACCCATTGCCATTGAACCTCCGAAGTTTACTATGATAATTCCTGCTACTGCAAGTATAATTGCAGTCCATTTCCTGAGATTCATTTTCTCTTTGAGAAAAATAAGTGATCCAATAGCTGTCACGGCGGGAGAAGTTCCCATTATTATACTTCCTGTTACGCCTGTAATATATTTCATACCGTACATCATGAATATTGTAAATAAAAACATTGACAAAAATCCCATCAGACTTATTTTAAGAAAATCTTTCTTTGAGAAATTCTTCAGATCGTTCCTGTATTTTATAATAAAAGGTAAAAGAGCTAAAGAAGCAAACAGCATCCGAAAACCCGAACCTGTATAGACAGGAAAAGCTTCGGTAACAATTTTACTGACAGGCGTACCGCTGCCGTAAATTGACATACCGAGAGCAAGAAGAATATATGTGAGATATTTGTTCAAGAGAATATTTTATGTGACAATTCAAAGTATAAAGACAATTCAAAATATTAAACAGAGTATAACAATATTTATATTTAGAATAAACTTATACAAACTTAACAAAAGTTTTTTAAATATCCTGTTTATATTTTTATATTGTTGAGAAAGTAAATGCGGAGATGAGTTCCCGCCGTAAATTCATTATGAATTTGAATAAATCATTGCGGGTGACTCAGCAGTACGGAGCGGGATTACCTTAGCAGTACCATTTTTTTTGTAAGTGAAAAGCCGGCGGCTTCGATCTTATAATAATAAATACCTGATGATAAATTTTCACCGCTGAAAATAAAACTGTAACTGCCCGCTTGTTTATATTCATTCACAGGAGTATCAATTAGTCTTCCGTTTGTATCAAATATCTTTATTATAACTACAGCTTCATTCGGAATCTCATATTTTATATTGGTAAAGGGGTTAAACGGATTTGGAAAATTCTGCATAAGAATGTAACCGTTAGTATTTCCGGTTGAGGGATTACCGCTGCCGGGCAGAGGATTTTGAAATGTGAAAGTATTATCGGCTGTAAACTCTGATGTATTAAAAGTATTGTCAACCGTCTGAACACTCCAGTAATACAAGCCCGGTTCCAATCCTTCGATATGCCAGGATCTCCCAGTGCCGGTGTTACCTGTTCCCGGTAAACGGCTGAAGCCGTTCACACCTGATCCCGCCGGTGACAAAATATCATCGCCTCCGGGAAAAGTGCCGATCCTTAAGTTATATGAAAGTCCTGCTGACGGCGTGCTGCTGTCGGTTCCTTCAAGCCAGTTAAAGTGAATAACAGCGTTGTCAAATGTTGTAGTAAGACCTTTCGGCTCGACCGGAGCTTCATTTATAACAGAAGTTAAATTTCTGTAAACGTATGTAATGTTTTTCTTAGTGGAAGGATTGTGTCCTGTGAGAAGAATATCGATCCTGAAATCATTGTCAAAATCCCCGATTGAGACCTGACCGTATGTTAAATCCGGATGAACCGTTTTCACTTCAGTAAAATTTCCGTTGTTATTTCTGTAAACTCCTGCAATACCGGTTGCATTTCCCGAATGATTACCTACAGCAAGTATATCAAGAAAACCGTCATTGTCAAAATCCGCCCACAGAATATTTCCGGAAGAGAGACCGGGAAGACCGGATGCGTGTTTTGAAAAAGTATTGTCCCCGTTGTTACGGAATATCGCAGTTGTGAATTCTGTATTTCCGGTTGAGCTGTTAAACATTTCTCCCTGCATCACAATATCTCCGTAACCGTCCGAATCAAAATCACCCCACGCAGATGAGCTTTTTGACATTGGCGGAAGTTCAATGCCGGATTCAGTGAATGAACTGTTATCATTAATAAAAATTTCCGTTAGATAAGAATTCTTATTTTCATTAGTCTGACCTGAGATCAATAGATCAGCGTCGCCGTCTTTGTCAAAATCATAAAATTCACATGAAGAGAAATACACTGAAGGAAGTCCGGTCTGAATTTCGGAAAACGAATTTCCGGTATTTTTATAAAGTTTGAGCTGCGGAGAGCCGCCCGAATCAAGTCCCGTAATAAACACATCAGGATGAGAATCGTTATTGTAATCAATCCATTTTACCGAACCCGAATGAAGATCTGCAAATCCGAAGTCACGTTCTGCAAAACTCGCAGGCAGCAAATTTTCATAGATCCTTGTTATAATTCCGTTATGCCCGGATGAATAAGCTGATACCAACAGATCAAGATCACCGTCTTTATCAAAGTCAGCCCATGCTATTGATGCATTTGTTATATTCGGTAAGCCGGAATTTATTAAAACAAAATTCCCTCCCCCGTGATTAATATACACCTGAGATTTTGCAGTTACAGAATCATCAACACCTGAAATAAAAACATCAAGTAACCTGTCATTATTCAGGTCGATCCAGTTTATTTTGCTGTGAGAGAGACCAGGAAAACTTAAATTGATCTTTTCAAACGGCTGACATACTGCATAATTCGTGATCAGAATATTCAGGAAAATGAGAGCCGGTATCAGCGGCATCCTGCTTTTGCTCATGTTTTTTATTTATAACTTAATAAATTTTTAAACTCCGTTCATTTAAATTTTATTCAAAACATCCAGTTTACTCATATTAAAAAGTAACCGTAGCAGTAGTTATCTTTTCTTTTCT
>ERZ761609.528-NODE-528-length-43537-cov-40.907755_pt1 | contig 43537 bp, 36 predicted proteins | sample MGYA00511163_ERZ761609 | MGnify/ENA primary metagenome ERZ761609 (study PRJEB28899, sample SAMN02445070) | bioreactor sludge metagenome | biome: EBPR sludge | place: Australia: Brisbane, Thorneside Wastewater Treatment Plant | collected 2011-12-16 ... | reverse complement strand
GAGATAGAAAGGAAGATAAAAGAGGAGCAAAATGGATTGATAATTAATGCTATAAATAACACTTTTTCAAAAAGTCTAAACTAAAATAAATTATAAATAAATTAAAATATATAAATGAAAACAATATTATTAATGCTGGCATTTACATTGTGTTTATCGATTGCAAATGCACAGATAGTTCCAATAGTCTCCGTCAAGCCAAACGATGCGAACGGTCTGCCGGTTCAGATCAATCAGTTCAAGACTATTACAGGAGTAGTTACGGTTGCAAATGAATTCGGAGGACCTACTTATATTCAGGATGTTACTCACGGCATAGCGGTTTTTTACAATGAATTATCAGCGGCTGTAAGTATCGGAGACAGCGTTATTGTTACTGCTCAGCTCGGACATTTCAACGGACTTACGGAATTGATATACTCAACTAACGGAGGTACGCCGTCTTATTCCATTGTCAGCAACAGTAATCCTGTTTATCAGCCGGAAGTTATTACTATAAATCAGTTCAATACTCAGACATTTAACGGAACCGAAGAATATGAAGGAAAACTGATTCGTATCAACGGACTGACTATAACAGGTTCCGGTACATTTCAGGCGAACACAAATTACACAGTAACAGATGGAACCGGCACTGGTCAGCTCAGAATAGATAATAATTCAAATCTTGTAGGTACTGTAATTCCGACCGGTACATTTGACTGTATAGCAGCGGCTGCACAGTTTGATTCATCACCGCCTTACAGTTCCGGATATCAGTTCCTTCCGAGATTTACATCTGATATAATTCAGTCAGGAGGTCCGATCATTCTTACAGTTCCGGCCGAATCTAATATAACGTCTAACAGCGTTACACTGACCTGGACCACTCAGGATCCGGGGGACAGCAAAATTAAATTTTTCAGATCTGATTCATTATTTCAGCCGGTAGTATTTACTGATTCATTATACAGCGCTGCACTTACCACTAATCACAGTTTTAATCTGACAAATCTTACAGCCGGAAAAATATATTATGCGGTTGCATACTCTACTAACGGAAGCGGCACAAGCGTCAGCTCAGTAAAATATTTTTCAACATCTTCACATCCTTCATCCACCGGAAAGTTTGAAATTTATTTTAACAAGGAAGTTGATAATTCATACGCAATGCCGAATAACAACGCTGTGGGTAATGTAGATCTGAAAGTAAGACTCGGCCAGAGGATAGATTCAGCAAATTATTCAATAGATTTTGCTATGTATTCATTTAATGAAATTACGCAGATCAAAGATAAGCTGATAAATGCATTGATAAGAGGCGTTAAGATCAGAATGGTTTATGACCACAGGGACGGAAATACTCAGGCGCTTGTTCAGGATCTGATAAATTCCGGTATCAGAGTTTCTCAGAGACCGCAGGGTTCGAATATAATGCACAATAAATTTTTTATCTTTGACGCAAGAAATGATAATTCATTTTCAGATGACTGGCTCTGGACAGGTTCTGCAAACATAACAAATGCACAGTTTTATGATGATGCTGAGAATGTTATATTCATTCAGGATCAGGCGCTTTGCAATACATACACGCGCGAATTTGAGGAAATGTGGGGATCACATAATGAGATCAACAATCCTTCGCTGGCAAAATTCGGCGCAGCAAAAGCTGACAACACACCGCATCTGTTTTATATAAACGGTAAAAAAGTCGAATGCTATTTTTCTCCTTCAGATCCGACAGCAACTGTACTTGAAAACATGGTTAGCACTAATGTTAATAAATCAATTTATTTCTGCGCTTTTGCATTTACAAGATTTCAGATCGCAAACAGAATGAAAACTCAGTTTAATCCGCCGGATAAAATGGTCAGAGGAGTATTCGATGACGGTAACGGAACTGATCCTGCAAGCGTTTATCCGGAAATGAAAGGTATCGGAGGGAATTTCCCCTGGAATCCGCCTGCTCCGGTATACCTCGATAATCAGCCGGGACTAATGCACAGTAAGTATATTCTGATAGATTCAGATATGCCTTCAAGTGATCCGATCGTCCAGACAGGTTCATATAATTATTCTACTGCAGCTACTACTGGTAACGATGAAAATATTCTGCTTATTTATGATTCACTCGCAGCGAATCAATATCTGCAGGATTTTGCAAAAAGGTATTCACTTGCTGGCGGAACGATAAGCGTAGAGCAGATATCTTCAGTTTTACCGGAAGGATATAAATTAAATCAGAATTATCCGAATCCTTTTAATCCAAAGACCGTTATCGAATATTCAATACCGTCTGCGGAATTAGTTAAACTAAGAATTTACAATATACTCGGACATGAGATCAAAATGCTTGTAAATGAGAATCAGTCACCGGGTACATATAAAGTAACTTTTGACGGCAGCAGTCTTCCCAGCGGAGTTTATTATTACAGACTTGAAACTAAAAACAACCTGACTTCGAAGAGTATGTTGCTGATTAAATAATAAAATATTAAATTTTTCAATAAAATTATGTGAAACTATTTAAATTTGATAATGTTCACAAGGTTAGCAAATCAAATTTAATATAATCCGGATCAATATGAAAATATTTAAATTTCCTGCGGGAACACTGATTGTGATAGGTCTGATATTTTTATTATCAGGAAAATCACTCGCACAGTCTAATGCAGTTTTCGGGCAGAATAAAGTACAGTACAAAACATTTGACTGGAATTACCTGCAGACTAAGCATTTTGATATATATTTCAATAAAGGCGGTTATAAGCTTGCGGAATTTACAGCACATGTAATTGAGGAAGCCCTTAGAAATATGTCAGAAAATATAGATTATAACATTTCAAACAGAATACCTGTTATTGTATTTAACTCTCATATAGAATTTCAACAAAATAATGTAATCGACCAGTATATGTCCGAAGGGATAGGAGGAGTAACAGAATTATTTAAAAACAGAATCCTCATTCCTTTTGAAGGTGATTATGAAAAATTCAGACATGTAATCCACCACGAACTCCTGCACGCATTTATGAATGATATGTATTATGGAGGTTCAATACAAAATATTATTTCCAAAAATATTTCTCTTTCCTTCCCTCTTTGGTTCACTGAAGGTATGGCTGAAGTACAGAGCAGATTTGGTCTGGATAAACAGACTGATATGTTTATGCGGGACGCAACTATTCATAACTATGTTCCGCCGCTTGAATATATGGGCGGTTATTTCGCATACAGAGGCGGACAGAGCTTTTTTTCTTTTCTTGCAGAAACATACGGCGAGGATAAGTTAGGGATACTTATGAATAATATAAAAGCTTACGGTGATGTCGAAAGAGGTTTTATGAAAACGTATCAGATGTCAATTGCAAAGCTTGATGAAAAATGGCAGTCATACTTAAAGAAAGCATACTGGACAGAACTGAAATCAAGAGAAGACGTAAGGGATTTTGCAAAACAGCTCACAAATCACGAAGTTGACGGCGGCTCTTATAATATTTCTCCTGTTATTTCTCCGAAAGGAGATAAGTTTGCATTCATTTCGAATCAGGATGATTTGTTTGATGTATACATTGCCAGCACCAAAGATGGCAGGATCCTGAAAAAAATTATAGAAGGAAATAATTCAACGGATTTTGAAGAGCTGCATATACTTACTCCGGGGTTAGCATGGTCACCTGACGGAAGAAATATTGCTATAAGTTTAAAAGCAGGCGGCTCTGATATTATTTATATTATTGATGTAGTTTCCGAAGACAGAAAAGAATTTCCATTAAATTTTGACGGTATTAAATACATTGGCTGGTCTCCTGATGGTAAGAAATTCTCATTCATAGGGACAAAAAAGGAGAAACCGGATTTGTATATCTATGACATAAAGGGAAAAAAACTGGAGAATCTAACCAATGATATTTTCACTGATTCAAACCCAACATGGGCAGCTGACGGAAAATCGATATTCTTTACTTCAGACAGAGGAAGCTTTACAGACCCTTCAAAAATTCCAAATGATTTTAAAATGTGGGAATATGATTATTCCCGAAATGACTACTACAGAATTGATATTGCCACTAAAGAAATTACAAGATTAAGTCACTCAAAGGATGCCAAGGAAAGTTATGTGCAAATAAATTCAGACGGAAGTAAAATACTTTATATTTCCGATAAAAACGGAATCAGTAATATTTATTTAAGAGAAAAAGATTCTACCGGGAAAATTATTGACCGGCCTATTACAAACTCTTTAAATCCCATTGATCAGTTAAGTCTGTCCAAAGACGGCAAGAAAGTATTATTCGTATCCCTAAATAAAGGAGGGTATGATATTTTTTCATTAGATAATCCTTTTGATATAAATCTTGGCATAGATGAACTTGAACTTACCGACTATGCAAAAAAAATGAAAGATTTTGATAATAAGTTCGGCAGAAGGAAAGATTTTAAATTTGTTGACAGCGCTGATTATGCAGTTAATGATGTAATTGGTGATGTGGATTCACTTTTTGTAAATGCAGATTCTTTAAAAACCGGTACAGATTCTCTTTCATTAACAGAAGAGCTTGATTCATTAAATAATATTCAGGGAACTGACACATTAAATTTTGGAGAACAGGGAAAAGTTAATGAATTAGTCAAAAGTGAAGTAAAAGAAACAAATGACAGCATAAAAAAATATGGTGACGATGTAAGCATTAGTTTTGAAACACCGAGAAATATGTCTTCAAGCATGAAAGATTCGGCATATTTCGGCAATTCAAATTTTAAATTATCCAATAATTTCAATGAAGACGGATCCTTTAAGATAAAAGATTATAAGATAAAATTCTCACCTGACCTTGTATACGGGAATGCAGATTACACAACATTTTACGGACTTCGCGGAGTAGCACAGGTTGCATTGAGTGATATGCTTGGAAATCACAGAATATATATTCAGACATCTCTTATTATAGATATTAAGAACAGTGATTATGCGGTCGCATATTATTTTCTGCCCAAGAGAATTGATTACGGATTTCAATTATATCATACTGCAAGATTTCTGACATACGGCACAAACGTTAATAATTTTCTTTACCGTTACAGAACTTTAGGAGGATTTGTTTCCGCTTCCCTGCCTATTTCGAGATTTAAGAGAATTGAAGGCAGTGTAGGATTACAGCATATAACGAGAGAAAATCTTGACATTTCAATAGAACCGGTTGAGACAAAAACTTTTCTGAATCCGTATTTTAGTTTCATTCATGACAACACAACTTTTGGGTACACTGCGCCTGTTTCCGGAACCAGATACAATCTTACTTTTTCAGGTTCACCTAAGTTCGGCGAAGACGGAATTGGATTTGCTAGTTCCCTTTTGGATTTCAGACATTATATGAAAATCAGCAATGATTATACATTTGTTGCAAGACTTTCCGGCGGCGCAAGTTTCGGTCCGAATCCGCAAAGATTTTTTATCGGGGGAACAGATAACTGGATAGACCCGACTTACGAAAATAATTATTTACCTATCTCTGATATTGAGGATTTTGCATTTTCTGCTCCGGGTTTACCTTTAAGAGGATTTAACTATGACAGAATGTCAGGTTCAAAATATTCTATTTTAAATCTTGAGATGAGATTTCCTCTTTTCAGATATCTTATTTTCGGCGCATTACCGCTTGGATTTGCAAATATAGAAGGTGTTGCATTTCTGGATGCGGGAACAGCATGGTCGAATAATGATGCTTTAAAATTAGTCCATAAAGTAAACGGACACACCGAAACAAATGATCTTCTTATGGGAACAGGATTCGGTACAAGGGCAAATTTACTCGGATTCCCGTTTAAGTTTGATATCGCATGGAATTATAATCTGAATAAATTCTCAAGTCCGAAATATTATATTTCTCTCGGATATAATTTTTAATTAGTTTTATATCTATAAAACAAAAAACCCGGTTATTCCGGGTTTTTTGTTATATAAATGTTTTGTTAACTTTAGAAAAAAAACTTTTAATTACTTTTTGAATCTAATTAGCTTTTTCTGTTAAATCTTCAGTATTTTCCGGTTCGGTAATTGAAGTCTCAGATTTTATTTCTGTATCATCGGATTCTTTGGATACATTTACTTTGATCTTTGCAATAACTGACTGTTGTAATTTTATATCAACTTCATGCTCACCAAGTGATTTAATAGGTTCTTTTAAAAGAATTTTTTTCCTTTCAATTGTTGTGAAACCTTTATTTTCAAGTAATTCATGAATCATCTGTGAAGTAACAGATCCGAATAATTTATTTTCTTCACCTGTTTTCACTTTAAAATCAAATGTGTAAGAACTTAAAACTCCGGCAAGTTGATTTGCATCATTCAGCAGTTTATCTGTCTTTCTGCTTCTTTGCCTTTTAATTTCTTCGTGATTTATTAAATTTGATTTACTGGCTGCTACAGCTATACCATTTGGAATTAGAAAGTTTCTTGCATATCCGTTTTTTACTTCAACTATCTGACCTTCGTCACCAAGAAGCTCATTGTCTTTTTTTAATATTACTTTCATTCTGTTTATTGATTGAAAAAATTTAGGGTGGTTAAAATAGTTTCCACCCCGAAATAATTTATATTGGAATATTATTATTTATCCTTCAGCAGATCCGAATCTTCAGGAGAAAGCAAAGAATCAAATGAATCATCAGTAAATGAGGTTATATCTTCTTCTTTTTCAGATATAACATCTTCTGTATCAGGACCTGATCCTTTTTTATTTAAAAACTGAATCCTTCTTGCTTTTATTTCAACAATAGTTCTGTTTGCTCCATCTTCAGTTTTAAAAGTTCTGCTTTGCAATTCACCGTCCACTAATACAGCATTTCCTTTTTTTAACCTGTCTTTACAGCTCTCAGCAAGTCTGTTCCAAGCAACTATTCCGACATAACATACATCCTCTTTCCATTCATCATTCTTATCTTTAAATCTTCTGTTACTTGCAATTGAGAAATTTACTACCGGAGTCCCTGTATTTGTCTGTCTGAAAATAGGATCCTTTGTTAAATTTCCTGCAATCACTACTGCATTGAGTTCCGGCATCTTATAATCGGCCATAATTTTCCTCCAAGGTTAGAGTTTATTTTCTTTTTTAGTTAGTTTTTATAGGGCTTTTTCTTTGCTTGACTCACTTTCATTATTCTCATTGTCTGCTGTTTTCTCCAGTTCTGCTGATTTCTCAAGCTCTTCCTTAAGTTCTTTAGCTTTAGTATCTTCAAATTTTGCCTGCATTATTGCTTTATGCTTGAAATGCTCATCTTTTTCAGCAAGTGTTTTAGCTGAAACAAAAATTGTCAGATATCTCAATATATTTTCATCAAGAATATAAGCTCGCTCGAGTTTTGTAATTAACCCCGGAGGTGAATTAATTTCAAAACAAACATAAAAACCATTAACTTTTCTTTTAATCTCATAAGCTAATCTTTTTCTTCCGATTCTGACAATGTTAACAACATCAATCTCATTTTTGGAAAACAATGATTCATATTTTTTTATCAGATCCTCAATAGCAGAATCATCTAAATTACCGTCAAAGATAACATAGGATTCATAAAACTTTTTTGACAAAATTTCTTAAGTATTAATTTATAAAGCTACAAATATATCACGATTATAGCTAATAATCAAGATAGTTATAATAACTGGCAAGCAAAATTTTTTAACAACTGAGTAAATTTTAGTGCGGGAGGCGGGACTTGAACCCGCATGCCTTGTGAGCGCCACCCCCTCAAGATGGTGCGTCTGCCAGTTTCGCCACTCCCGCTGCAATTTGCAAAATTAAGTGATGGGAAGTTAACTTTAAATACTAATATAAAACTTTTTATAAATTTATTCTCTTAAAGTTTAACCGGCTTCATTATAATGAATTTGAAAGGAATTTTAATTTACTATTATGAGCCTGGAATTTAAGAATATTTTTAATTGTATACCGGCTTTGACCACAAATATTTTATTCAAATTTTCATTATTATATATAGCAATTCACTTAGCTTTTAAAACTTTTCACGTAATCTGGATTTTGCATTTTTTAAAATTTTATATAAAATTAAAATCAGAATTGAAACAAATAATGATGTTTGAATCGGGTAACTAATTGCTGCAATTGAAATTAAAACAGAAAGTAACAGCTCAAATCCTGCAATAATTTTATTACCCATACCGGATTTAAATACTGAGGAAACCGACCGTGCTTTTACCGTTAAAAATTGTATATTTACAGCCACTCCGCCGCCGAATATCAAAGCCAGAATTAACTTTAAATAGTAATTATTTTCATTTATAACTGACAGGAAAAGTACTGTTCCGGAAAAAATTGCTGCCGGTGTTGAAATTGTATCAAGCATATTATCCATCCAGGGATTAAAATAACCCGCAGTTTCTATTACTGATGCCGCTAAAAAAGAAACCATTGCGGGAAAACCGGCAAGCCATGAAAATTCTTCATTCACTTCAATATATCCGGAATAAGCTGCAATGCTTAGTATCAGAAATGGTATAAATATTCTGAATCCGCTGGCTGCGCTTATACCTATACCTAAAAAAATACTTAAAACTATTTCCATTTATATATTGTGATGATAAATTTGCTTCAATATTAAAATTTAGAACTTAACTTTCATGTAAGAAAATCATAACAGGTTTTGAAAATCTGTCTTCTGTAATATATAAAAAAAATGTAATTGTTTTTTCAAATCTGCAAATTCATGTAAATTAACTTTAATCTCTTTTGGTTAAAACGTTCAGCCTCTATTGATAAATCATACATAAATTTATTGAGAATCGATTTGAACAAAAATGAATCCAATAAATTTAAAAATCAGTTCGTAATGAATTGTTTAAATCAGTAGAAAGATTTAATTTGCAAATCATTTGCTTTTAAATGTCAAAAACAATTAAACATAATCTTTCCCAGAAGCTGGATATGATCGGTTTTTTAGCTTCATCTGTTTGCGCAGTTCATTGTATTTTAATGCCGTTTATTATTCTTACGCTTACTTACTACGGAATGTCTTTTTTCAGCAATCCGATGGTTGAGATTGGCTTCGTTTCAATAAGTTTGCTGATTGGTATTTTTACATTTAAACACGGTTATCTGAATCATCACAGGAGTTTAATTCCCGGCATAATATTTCTAACCGGCTTAGCAATTATTGTAGTCAGTCATTTACTTTACCATGATCACCATGACGCCGGACACGATACTGATAATATTTTTTTATTTTTAATAACGCCTGTCGGAGCCTTTTTAATAGCGATAAGTCATTTTGTAAACAGAAAATTATCTAAACAGAAACACCTTCCGGATTGTAACTGCTGAACTTATAATATAAATAAATAAAAAAGTAACCTGCACAAAAGCAGATTACTTTCATTAATTTTGATATAATTGAAATTGTTATTTTTTGTAAGATATTTTTTTAGGTACGGAAAACTGTCTGACACCTTCCACAGATCCAAGATATCCGAATCCGCTTTGCTTAATGCCAACCCACGGAGTTCCTGTTACTCCGCCAATTCCCTGATTGACCCCTATCATTCCTGAGTCAATTTGTTCAGCTATTTTTCTTCCTTTTTCAGAATTTTTTGTCCACACTGTAGCTCCGAGTCCAAAACTAGAATCATTTGCCTTTTCGATAGCTTCTTCAGCATTTTTAACTTTTTGAAGGCAAATTACGGGTCCAAAAGTTTCTGTAATCATTATATCATGTTTGTGATTCAGGTTACTGATGACGGTAGGTTCAATAAAAAATCCCTTTCGTTCCATTGCGCTGCCTCCGAATAAAACTTTAGCCCCTTTTCTTTTTGCATCTTCAATTTGAGTTAAAACATGATTTCGTTGTGATTCGCTTACTACAGGTCCCATATCTACGTCATCAAATCCATCTCCGACTCTGTATGTTTTCACTTTATCTAGAACCATTTTTTCAAACTTACTGAAAATACTTTGATCAACGTAAATTCTTTCAACAGAAACACAAACCTGACCGGAATTCCTCAGAGATCCGTTTACTGCATAATTTACAGCTTTATCAAGATCAGCATCTTTAAGTACGATCATCGGATCTTTTCCGCCAAGCTCAAGTACTAATCTGTTAAGTTTTTTGGAACAGGCTTCCATAATTTTTTTTCCTACTGCCTGTGAACCTACAAAGGAAACCATATCTATATCTGAGCTTAATAAAGCTTCACCGACTTCTTCAGCTCCCTGCAGTAAATTTATAACACCTTTTGGTAGGTGTCTGTTGAAAATATCGTATATAGCTTTTCCGGTTAAAGGTGTATTTTCTGAAGGCTTAAATACAACGGTATTTCCCATAAGAATAGCCGGTGATAATAACGACTCAGGCATACCTACAGGAAAATTCCAGGGTGTAATGACTGCCACTACACCAATTGGTATATGATGAACCTCAGTTACGAGAGGTCCGTCTTTAAATATTTCTGTTTCAGATGCTTTTTCAGCCAGTTTAATATTTTCCTCAATTGCATAAGCAGTGCCTTCACATTCTCCGACAGCGGATCTGTAAACTTTACCCATTTCTTTTGTTATTAGCCTGCCGATGCTCTTTTTCTCATTATTCAGATCTTTTGCTATTTTTTTGAAAAGAGCAATTCGCTTTTTCAGCGGCGTTTTACTCCATACTTTAAATGCTTTTCGAGCAAGTTTAACTCCGGAAGCAATTTCACCGGGTGATGAACACTTTATTTTTTCGATTAATTCTTCATTTGAAGGATTAACGTCAAGTATAAATTTTCTCATTTAACAGATTCTAAGTTATAATTATAAAAACTTTTTAAAAAAAGACAGTATACCCTGTTTCCAGGCAATTCTGTGAGTGACTCCGGTACCCTGCTGTATTGTATGTTTATTATCCAGATACCACTGATAAGATCTGATCAGTGCTTCTGAATTAGAATATTTTGGTTCCCATCCAAGCTGTGTGCGGGCTTTATCAATAGAAACAAATGAATCAGTATCTGCAGTACCATAGATCCATTTATATAATGGTGAAACATTTATAATTTCAAAAAATCTAAGCAAAGGCTTAATCAAACCGGACGGTGTTGTCATAACTCTTGATCCTGTTCCTGCATATTCACACATTGCGCCTACATCTTCATTTACAGTCTTAAATTCTTTAGCACCAACATTAAATGTATCGTTTATTTTATCCAGAGGAAGCGTAGAAGCAAGCAGTATTGCATCTACAAGATCTTCAACTTCAAAAAGCTGATATCTGTTTTTCCCGTTTCCGATGATTGGAATTTTTACACCGGTTTCTACCCAGTCATAAAGTATCTGAAAAACGCCGAGTCTTGCCGTTCCGATAAAACTTTTCGGTCTTAAAATGCATATTGGCAAACCTTTTTTTCTGTATTCTTCACAGACTTCCTCTGCCATAACTTTACTAGTGCCGTAAGGACCTACTCCTTCCCGGGGATGGTCTTCATACAAAGGATGTACATCCGGAACTCCGTAAACTGCTGTTGATGAAATATGAATAACTCTGTTAACATTATTATTCAGAGAACTTTGCATAACATTTCTTGTCCCGTCAACATTTGTTTCGAATATGTCTTTCTTTTTCCATAGAGGTAAAGCAGCGGCGCAGTGTATTACCACATCTGCACCTTTCATCATTTCATCCATTTGCGCTTTATCTCTTACGTCCCCGTAAATACAGTTTATATTTTTATTGTATTCATCTTTTTCAAATTCAGCAATGTCAAAGAATGTACAGTTATTAAACTCCGTTATTCTGTTAATTTTTTGTGATATATGAAAGCCGAGAAAACCCGCTCCGCCCGTTACAATAATTTTCATGTATTTAAAATATTTTTAATTAAACTGAATTATAAAGCTTTAACTCTGAGCTTCTTAAAGATTTGAATTTATCTTTTAATAAATCTGAAACAATTTCAGCTATATCATTTGTATTTGTCCATTTTTTAAAATCATCTTCATCGCCCCATTCCCTGTTTGACGGAGTATCCACAATCCCGGGAATAATTGTATTGCATCGAATATTAAAATCTTTATTTTCTTCGCTCAATATATTCATAAGATCAATAACACCTCTTTTAGAAAATGAATAAGCAAATCTATCTGCAGTGATCTCTGTTGAAGATTTACTTCCGAATGAAATGATTCTTCCGAAATTATTTTTTAACATATACTTCAAAACTTCTCTTGAAAAATAAAAAGCCGACATAAAATTTAAATCAAGCATATTCAATAAAGACTTTGTTTTAAGTTCCGCAGTTTTAACAGGATTGTCAATTCCTCCGGCAGTATTTATCAGATAATCAATCCTCCCGTTTTCAATAGCACATATATTATTTACAAATTCAATTACGGAATTCTCATCAGTAATATCACAATTAAATGAAAAAATCTTATTCAGATTAAACTCATTTGTATCTGCATTCTGAGATCTGTCAAACACTTCATTGAATTTAGCTAAATCACGGGTCGGAACATAAATTTTTATTCCCTCATCTGATAATTTAAATGATATTGCTCTGCCAATTGCTCCGGTTCCTCCCGTAACTATCGCTACTTTATGATTCATTGGATAAATTTATGCAAAGCTCATTTTACCAAGAAAAACATTTTTATCAGCTCCGGTAACAGATCTGATATTTGCTTTATTTCCGCATACGAGTTCATTTGCCAATACAGCAAACAATACAGCTTCTTTATTGGAAGAATTTATACCGTTAAAATCCAGATATTCAACTGCAATATTATCGAACAAACTCATAATATGACTGACAAGAACTAAATTAAAAGACCCGCCTCCGCTAATAACAATAGTATCAATATTCAGATTTTTAATATTTAAGAATACTGAGTAAGCCGTATAAAAATTAAAAGTAGCCATGATATCCGACGGATCATATCTCTTTTTGCCGATAATTTTTTTTAAAAATTCCTGATTATAATAATCTCTCCCGGTGGATTTTGGAGGTTTCATTTTAATAAATTTATCAAATGAAAGCAATTTACTGATCAGTTTTGGATTAATTTTTCCTTTAGATGCAATGTTACCGTCTTTATCGAATTTTTTATTAAAATATTTTTGAGAGATAATGTCTAACAATATATTACCGGGACCTGTGTCAAAGGCAATTACATCATTTAGCCGGGAATTTTTACTTATATAAGTAACATTTGAAATACCGCCGATATTAAGAAAAACAGTATTTAATTTTCTTTTCCGGCTTATTATGTAATCAAGATAAGGTACAAGAGGCGCTCCCTGCCCATTTACCGCGACATCAGCTGTTCTGAAATCGCCGACAGTGTCAATTCCCGTATCATTTGCTATTACTGAAATATCGCCGATCTGCAATGTAGAATTCGAATAAAATCCGGATTGGTATTTTTTAAACGGGTAATGGTGTATAGTCTGACCGTGGGAACCTATCAAATCTATTTCTCGGGGTGAAATTTTATTTTTTTTTAAGAATTTATTAATTGTAAAACTAAATAATCTTCCGATTATGAAATTTAATTTACAAATATCGCCGGAGGCGTTATTTCTATCAGATGAGAGATTTAAAATAATATTTTTCAGTTCTGAATTAATAGGTAAAGAATAAAAATCTAATACTTTAATCCCGGTATTTACACCAGATCCTTTTATTTCTGTAAGAACTAAATCCACAGCATCTACAGATGTACCTGATAAAATCCCGATAATTTTTCTGCAGGACTTAATTCTCTTTCCTTTTAAAATCTTCATTAATGCAACAAAGATAATCTAAATACGAATTATAATCTATGATATTTGGTATACAAAAATACATATCCGGTATCTTTTTTTAAAATTAAAAAAATATTTTCAAGTATCGTTATCAGCATTTTAATTTCTACTCAATTGGAATATACTATCCGGTAAAATATACAAAAGGAATTTTTAATTTAAATATTACCATTTATTTTAACATTAATTTTATTGATTTTGGCACAAATTAAAATATATATATATAATGGAAGAGTTTTCAATAAAAACCAAGCAAAAAGATAACATTTCAATTTTAGGTCTTGAAGGTTATCTGGATGCACACACTTCCGTAGAGCTGGAGAAGTGTTTTGAGAAAATAATTTCGGAGAAAAAATTCAAAATCATTGTAAATTTTGAAAAATTATCCTATATAAGCAGTGCCGGATTAGGCGTATTTATGGCATTTATTGAAACTGCAAGAAATAATGCAGGAGATATAAAACTTTGTGCAATGAGTGATAAAATTTATAATATTTTTGATATGTTAGGATTTCCGATATTGTTTGAAATTTATAAAGAAGAAGATGCTGCAATTGAAAAATTCAATTGATTTATAATAAATGGATAAGACAAATAAAATATTGTTTAAAAGTTCAACTAAGAATTTACATTTATTAAGAAAATTCATTGAGGATAAGGCAAGAACTTTTGGATTTGATGAAAGCTCTGTTAATCAGATTATTTTATCTGTCGATGAAGCGTGCACTAATATTATTAAGCATGCTCATATGTATAATGATAAGGAAATTATTGAAGTTGAGTTAAATACAAATGAAAATCAATTTATCATAAAACTTAATTACAAAGGAAAAGCATTTGATCCTAATAATATCAGCAATCCTGATATGAAAGAATATTTTAATAAATTTAAAATAGGCGGTCTCGGCGTCCCTATAATGAAAAAATTCATGAACAAAATTGAGTTTTTACACTTAAACCCTGATAAAAACAGTCTTACTTTGATTAAAAATCTATAGTATTCAGTTTCACAATCACTTTCAAATCTGCAGTTATAAAATGGAAATCAATGGTCCTGCCAGAAAACAACTTGAATTAAATTCTTTAATAGAATTCTCTCAGCTGATCAGCAGTAAATTAGATCTAAACTACATTCTCAATAATATCTTACTCAGCGTAATGGGCAAAATGCTCATTTCAAAAGCAGTTGTTTTACTTAAAACAAGTGATGCCGATTTCAGATACATTATTAAAGCGGTAAAAGGCATTGATCTTAAATTACTCAACACATCAATTGAAGCTGAATTTCCAAAATTATCTGTTTTTAATTTTAATGATATTACCGATAAAAGTGATTTTTTAAATGAACACAGATTTGAATATTATTTTAAAATCTATTTTCAGAATAAATATCTCGGCATATTATGTCTCGGGAAAAAGCTTAACAATACCGAGCTTTTTAATAATGAAATAATATTTATCGAGACTATGCTTAATATATCCTCCTCAGCTGTTGAAAATACAATTAAATTTGAACAGGTTACTGAATTAAACAGCGCATTAAACAATAAAATTAGACAGTTAAATTCATTGTTTGAATTAGGCAAGGAATTTAATTCCAGTTTTATTGACAAGAAAAAAATTATAAAGCTTTTGAATTATACTTTACTTGGTAATTTTGGCATTAAAGATTATGCAATTTTATCAAGAGACAGTAACAATAGATTTAAAATCATTAAGGACAGCAAAAATTTTGAATTAGATAAATTTAATCCGGATATTCTTTTTTCAGGGGATAATATTAATCAGGATTTTAAGAGATCTTTAATTATAGATAAAAGTTCGCAGGAACCTTTCTTTGAGTATTTGTTTTCCAAAGGGTTCGAGTTATATATTCCAACAATTATTAACAATGAGATAGACAGCATAATCTGTCTCGGTAAAAAACTCAGCAAAAATCCATATACCGCAGAGGATATTGAATTTCTTGAATCAATCATGAATATGTCACTTATCTCTCTTCATAACTACTTTTTATTTCAGGAATATTTGAGCAAACAAAAAATAGAGAGTGAATTAATAGTTGCAAGAGAAATTCAGATAGCGCTACTCCCGAATAAAATTCCTGAAACGAAAGATTATAAAATTTCGGGACTAAATATGCCTGCTTTACAAATCGGCGGTGACTATTTTGATGTCATCAAACTAACTGAGGATAAATTAGTTCTTGTAATAGCTGATGTATCAGGAAAAGGTACACCTGCTTCACTTTTGATGGCTAGCATTCAGTCCGCCGTTCATTCTTATCTTAAGCTATATAAAGAGGGCGAGTTTAATTTAGCCAAAGTAACTGAAAAGATTAACGAACTCATTTATGAAAATACATCATCAGAAAAATTTATCACTTTTTTCTGGGGAATACTGGATAATAAAGAAAATACATTCGAATATATTAATGCCGGTCATAATCCTCCGTTATTGCTTAAGAATAATGAATTCAGGGAGCTTACTGAAGGAGGATTTATAATTGGAATATTAGATGTTGAAATGAATTACGAAATAGGAAAGGTTCATTTAGAGAAAGATGATTTAATAGTCCTATATACAGACGGAGTGACTGAAGCTCTTGATATAAATAATGAAGAATACGGAGAAACGAAACTTAAAGAAGTAATTTTTTCTGAAAAATCAAAAAGTCCAAAAGAAATTATTAATTCAATTAAAGATTCACTTCTTGAATTCTCAGAAAATATGCCTCAGTATGATGATATAACTATTATAGTTTTAAAGAAAATTTCCTGATCATTCAATCCAGATCTGATCTTTATCTTTCAATTCTATCTGATATTTTCCTTTATATACTCCAAGAGTCCCTTTAATATAAGTATAGTATTCCTTTTTATTATCTATCTCCATTTCATTTAAGAGATTAGCATTATCCTCAAAAATTACAAGTTCAAAAGTATCTTCCTTTGTTCGCGGAATTCTTAGGAGATATGGAAATTTTTTCGTAAGAACATCCGAAATATTTCCGAATACTATTATTTCATTTCCTACATTTTCCGAAAGTCTTTTGAAATCACTTTCGTCTGAAAGATTAAAATAATTTTCGTTGTCTGAATATTTTTTTTCAAAATTCTCAAGCTGTTCAGCTCTCTTATTCCACCAGTTGATTCTTTCTTCATAATCCGGATAATGTTTCTTATCGGGATCCCAAATACCCAGTTTATTATTTCTGGCGTATTCCTGAGCGGCAATAAAATCCTGATGATATTTTTTACTGTTTCCGTATTTGTTAAAATAAGGGCTGTAACCCAATCTCACACATTCGACATTGTAATTAATTTCTTTACCGTCCTTCTGCACAAACATATAAACAAGATGCCTTCCGAAAATATCCATGGCTCTGTTTTCATCTTCCAATTCAAGTCTTGCATTTTCAACATCCTTTAGAAATTCCTTAGCCCATATCATTGCCTCGTAACCAAGAGGTGAATTGGTTTTAACGGGCATTTTATTCTCTCCTTTTTCTAATCTATAGTATTCATCCCATTTTGCAGAAATCTCATCTGTTTTCGCTGCTGCATCATCTGTTTTAAAAGTTTCCTCCGTATCAATTCCAAGCAGTCTTGATGATCCGTCGAGATTTTCAAATTTAAATGTATCACCGTCTATAACTTTTGTTATTTTAAATGTTCCTAATATCAAAGAATTGTTTTCGGAGATCTGCGAGAAGGAATATCCTGAAAAAATAAAAAAATATAACGCAGATAAGTAAAGTAAAATATTTTTCTTCATAAATAAAAAACTCCCGCGCCGGAGCCCGAGAGTTATCTAAAAGTTATTTTATAAAATGATTTTATTAATATCTTGTGCCTTCACTGACAAACGGAATAATCGCGAGATGTCTTGCTCTTTTGATTGCCGTATTGAGTTTTCTCTGCATTTTAGATGTAGCTCCCGTGATCCTGGCAGGAAGTAATTTTCCCTGTTCATTTAGAAATCTAGTAAGAAGTCTTGCGTCAAATATATCGATATAATCTTTAACACCACGCTCTTTAAACGGGTCTCTTTTCTTCGGCTGATTCTTTTTAGCGGTTATCTGTTGTGTTAATTTGTAATTGGATTTTTTTAAGTTACTTCTTTTCATTTCGGATTAATTTATTAAAATAGTCTACAATTTATCTATTTTATGAAATAATTACAATTCTATTTTTATTAGAAGTCAAATAAATTTTCAAATAAAGATTAAGTTATTGAAATCTGTTACGACTATTATCTATTTTGAACTTTAATAAGAATATAAAATTTACCATTTTTGAAACTGTCTCATGGAAAATTCAAATAATAAAACTACAGAATACAATATCAGCCGGAATTCTTTTTTCAGGTGGATTTTGTTGCTGTCAGGAATAATTCTTACATCAATAGGCATTCTTGGAATATTTGTACCTCTCCTGCCTACCACTATATTCTTTATACTGGCAGCCTGGTGTTTTGCCAGAAGTTCTGAAAAATTTCATAAATGGCTTCATAATAATAAGTATTTCGGTAAATATCTTAATGACTATTCTTCAGGAAGAGGAATGACTCTGAATTCAAAAATCTTTTCCATCACATTTCTGTGGATCGGAATTCTTGCTTCAGCCCTTTTACTAACAGATCTCTTATACATCAGGATTCTTTTGATAATTATTGCAGTCGGGGTAACCTGGCATTTAGTTACAATTAAAACTTCAGAAAATTAATTTAGCATTTTTGAGCCGCAGTAAAAATTAACCTAAAATTTTAAATCTTCCGGATCTCCTTTTTAATATTTTTTACAGTAGTTGAAATCTCAGTATATTTATATTTAATTTATCATTCATTAAAGTTACTTTGTGTGTTATTAAAAATTACAATTTGAAATCCAAAGAAGTCAGAAAGTCATTTCTCAGTTTTTTTAAAAATAAAGATCATACTATTGTACCTTCCTCCCCGGTAGTGCCTGTAAATGATCCAACTTTGCTTTTCACAAATGCAGGCATGAATCAGTTTAAAGATGTTTTTCTGGGAACCGGTCAAAGAAAATATTCAAGAGCAGCAGATACGCAAAAGTGCATCAGAGCCGGAGGAAAGCATAATGATCTGGAGGAAGTGGGAATGGACGGATATCATCATACTTTCTTTGAGATGCTTGGCAACTGGTCGTTCGGAGATTATTATAAAAAAGAAGCAATAATCTGGGCGTGGGAATTACTTACTAAAGTATGGAAACTTGATAAAGACAGATTATGGGTTACTGTGTTTGAAACGGACGATGAGGCATTTGAAATCTGGGAAAATGAAACGGATATTGATAAAACTCATATTTTAAGATTTGGAGAAAAGGATAATTTCTGGGAAATGGGAGAGACTGGTCCGTGCGGTCCGTGCTCTGAGATACATTATGACAGCACTGAAAACGGATGTAAAGCTGATGACGTAAATGCCGGGAATGAGAATGTTGTGGAAATTTGGAATCTGGTTTTCATTCAGTATAACAGAAAGAAAGACAAAGAGCTGGAATTGCTGCCTATGAAACATGTCGATACGGGTATGGGTTTTGAAAGAATTGTAAGAGTGCTGCAAAATAAAAAATCAAATTATGAGACTGATATATTCCTTCCGTTAATAAACAAGATATGTGATATTTCAGATAAAGTTTACGAATCTGAAAACATTCCGGCTATGAATGTAATAGCTGATCATATCCGAACATTAACATTTGCAATCACTGACGGAGCAATTCCATCCAATGAGGGCAGAGGTTATGTATTGAGAAGAATACTGCGCAGAGCATCACGATACGGCAGAAATCTCGATCTTCATGAGCCCTTCATATATAAACTTGTTGATGTACTCGTTGATTCTATGGGAGAAATCTTTCCTGAAATTATAAATAAAAAGGATTTTACTAAAGAAGTTATAAAAGCTGAAGAAGAAAGTTTTAATGTAACTCTTGACAGAGGTATAAAACTTTTTAATGAAGTTTCGGAATCATTGGAAAATACTAAAATATTTCCCGGCGATGAAGCATTTAAACTTTACGATACTTTTGGTTTTCCTCTTGACTTAACTGAGATGATGGCAAGAGAGCGCGGTTTGAAAGTTGATATTCTTAAGTTTGAGGAAGATATGGAAAAACAGAAAGAGAGAGGGAAAATTTCAAGGAAACAAGTAAGCTTTGAATTTGAATCCGGTCCTGAAGTCAATCCGGAAAATACCGATGTTATTTATGATCCCTATTCTGATCAAAGCAATGAAGTTATTACCGAAATGATAATCCCGGATAGTGAAAAAAATATAATTGTTTTAAAGACTAACCCTTTTTTTTCAGAATCCGGCGGACAGATTAGCGATACAGGATATATTGAAACCGGATCAGGAGAGAAGATTAATATTATTGATTCAAAAAAATATTTTCTGATAACAGACAGGAATATCAATGAAGATGTTATGGTCAGTAATGTAAAGGCGTATGTAAACAGGGAAAGAAGGAGTTCAATTGAAAGAAATCATTCCGCAACTCATCTCCTGCATGAAGCTCTAAGACGAATTTTCGGAGATTACATTAAGCAGCATGGTTCATTAGTGTCAGATGAATATTTAAGATTTGACTTCCCTCATTTCCACAAAGTTACGGATGAACAGATAAAAGAAATTGAAGATCTTGTAAATTTTAAAATTCAGGAAAAGATACAGGTATATACTGAAGTCGATCTCTCAATAGAAGAAGCGAATAAAATACCGAACGTAAAAAAATTATTCGGTGAGAAATACGGAGATAAAGTGAGAGTGGTTTTTATTGACGATAAGTTCAGCGTTGAGTTTTGCGGCGGCACACATGTAAAAAACACTGAAGAAATAGGCCTCTTTAAAATTACAAAAGAAGAAAGTATTGCTTCAGGGACAAGGAGAATTTTCGCGAGGACAGGAACCGGCATTGCTCATTATCTCAAAGATAAAATTTCTGAAATTGAATTATTAACATCAGAACTTCCTGATAAATATTCAGGCGAATTCAGAAAAGCAATAGAAAATATGAATAATCAGCTTGATAATACTGATTTCAGAAATACAGCTCTGATGAAATCCCTTATGAATTTTCAGGGCGAATCTTTGAATTCATTAATAGAAATTAAAGAAAAACTATCAGAGGAAAGAAAAATTGCAGAAAAGGAACTGCTGAAAAAAAATGTGCAGTTACTTTTTCAGAAATTGGATGAAGTAATAATTAACTCAAAAGAGACAAACGGTTATAAGCTTATTGCATACGTTGCTGATGCAAAGAACACTGATGAGTTTAAAGAGATCGGAGAATATTTAAGAAAAAAAATAACAAACGGAATCGCTATTGTTGCATCTGTTATTGATTTGAAGATCAATCTGGTATGTACCGTCAGCGATAATCTTATAAAGGAAAAAGGATTTAATGCAGGCAAAATAATTTCCGTTATAGCAAAAGAACTTGACGGCGGCGGCGGCGGTAAACCTCATCTTGCCACAGCCGGCGCTAAAAATGTCAATAAACTGAATGATGTAATTTCAAACATATCAGCTTACATTAATGGCTGAAGAAATCCGAAGGAATTTCAAATCTTTAATGGATTATTGTTATTATTTAAAAACAGAATTTTAATTTAATTATGAAAGTCATTATACCTGTAGCCGGGTTTGGAACAAGATTAAGACCGCATACGCTGACAAAACCGAAAGTACTTTTGAATGTAGGCGGCAAGCCAATGATATTTTATATTATTGATCAGCTTATAAAAGACAAGATCGCTTCTTCAATCATTCTGATAACCGGTTTTCTGGGAGAAAAGATCAGGGAATATCTTGATAACGCATTCGATTTTAAATTTGATTATATAGTTCAGGAAGAAGCAAAAGGACTTGGCCATGCTGTTCATTGCGCAAAGCCAGTTTTTAAAAATAAAAACGAAGAATGTCTTATAATACTGGGCGACACTTTGTTTGATGTAGATCTTAAAAAACTTATCAACAGCAATGACTCTGTGATCGGTGTAAAAAAAGTTGATGATCCGAGAAGATTCGGAGTAGTTGAAAAAAATGATAACGGATTTATTAAAAGATTTGTGGAAAAGCCTTCTTCAAAAGAGATCTCTCCTTCAAACGAAGCGATAGTAGGATTATATTATCTTAAAAATTCGAGTGTAATGTTTAATTCACTTGAATATATTATGAAAAACAAGATCACTGTGAAAGGTGAATTTCAGCTGACTGACGCGCTTGAGAATATGATAAGTAAAAAAGAAAAGATGACGACTTATAATGTGACCGGATGGCTGGACTGCGGTAAACCTGAAACTCTGCTCGAGACCAACAGATATATACTGCAGAAAAGAAATAAAAAAATTAAATCTGAGTATCCCGATTCAAAGATTATTTACCCTGTTCATATCGGAAAGAATGTTGAAATTACTGACAGCATTATAGGTCCATTTGCAACAATAAATAATAATTGCAGAGTCAGTAAAAGCATAATATCTAATAGTATACTGGATAATGATGTAACCGTCGAAAATGCAATTATTGAAGAGTCAATTATCGGTGAAGGAGCAGCGGTCAAAAGAGAAACAGTAAAAATCAGTCTGGGAAATAATTCAGAATTAAAAATATAAATTAAAAATGAATTCACCTGAAGATTTTAAAAAATTAGTCAAAGAATATATCGGAAAATATTTAGAGCTGAATCCTGCACACGGTACAGATCTTGGGCTGCATCAGTTTGACGGAAAAATCGGCGATGAATCTGAAAAAGGCCATAAAAATGCAGTTGATGTTGCTAAAAGTTTTTTGGAAAGGTTTAAGTCTATTAACAGAAATGAATTATCAAAAGCTGACAGATATGAACTTGACGCAGCAATCTGGTCGGCTGAAATGACAATTTTTAACATAGAGGAAATCCAGTCATATAAAAAAAATCCTATGCACTATGCTTTTGTTTTCAGCGGTCTTCACAATTATATCAGCAGAGAGTATGCGCCGTTTGATGAAAGACTTGCTTCGGTTGTAAGCATTATGAAGAAAATTCCTGAAGTACTGAATACAGCTGAAAATAATTTAAACAAAACACTGCCGAGAGTTTTGTGCAGATACGCCAGACATTTTTCACAGGGTTATGAGGATTTTTTTAAAGTGGAATTACTGAATGTGATCAGTGATCGAAGTAAAGATGAAATGCTGAAAAACGAATATATTATTGCAAGCAATGCTGCAGTAGAAGCGTTTAATAAGTATATAAATTTTCTGGACAGGGCAAGTTCCGTAGAGGATAAATCCAATATTCTTGGCAAGGAAAAATTTATGAAAATGCTTTTTGTAAATGAACACATTGAAATAAACTTTGAAGAGCTTAAAGCAAGCGGTGAAAAAGAGTTAGCAAGACTTCAGAATGAATTAAAAAAGATTCTTGACGATAATGACTTTCATGATAAACTGGAATCACTTGAACATGATCATCCCTCGGAAGATTCTCTTGTTTCTGATACGGAAAATACTCTTTATGAACTGATAGAATTTATCAGAAAAAACAACATTGTTAATTTACCTGAAGAACTGAATTGCATAGTAACAGAAATGCCGAGGTATATGAATTTTGGTTTTGCAGCAATGAATACCGCAGGACCTTTTGAAAAATCCAGTGAATCATTTTATTATGTTAATCTGCCGGAAAAGGACTGGGACGAAAAAAAGAAAGAAGAGTGGATGACACAGTTTAATTTTCCAATACTTAAGCTTATCTCAATTCACGAAGCTTATCCCGGTCATTATACACATTTCTTAAATTCAAACTTACATGCATCTGATATTTCAAAAATATTCATGAGTTATTCCTATGTGGAAGGCTGGGCGCATTACACGGAAGAAATGATGATAGAGCTTGGATATTCCGGGAATGATTTTAAGTCAAAGATAGGAATGCTTCTCGAAGCTATGATAAGGTGCTGCAGATATATGGTTGCTATCGGAATACATTGTGAAGGAATGTCTGAACAGGAAGCGAAGGAATATTTTATTAAAAATGCTTTCATGACTGAAACAACTGCATTACAGGAAGCTGAGAGAGGCGCATTTGATCCGGGGTATATAAATTACACTCTCGGAAAGATTTACCTCAGAAAATTCAAAGATGATTATTTCCAAAAATTCGGAGACAGTAAAACGCTTAAAGACTTCCACGATATGATCGTTTCACTCGGATGTCCGACTTACAGAATTGCCCGGGATTTTATTCTAAATTAAACCTAAAATAGTTTTATTCTTCAAGCTTTTTAGAATAAATTAATTCAAGCGCAAGAAAAAAAAGCGCTGCAATCAGAAAATATTTCCATAAGGAAGTGCCGGTTCTTTTTTCACTTATCACCGCTGAAATATTATTTATATCTTTTATCTGTACGGCGTTTACCAATCCGAAATTTTTTATTACGACATCAATTTCCTCTTCGCTTAATACTCCGGTTTTACTTTCCGCCGGATCGCTGTTAAGAGAAAATCCAAACTTATTACCGGCGCTGTCATTAATGATATAAAGTCCCTTTGATGCAGTGCTTTCGCTGTATGGAATAATAAGAAATTTATCCGAAGGTCCTGAAATTCCATAATTAATTTCTGTAAAATTTCCGTCGGGTGAATTCAAACCTGTTATGTGTTTCAGACCTTTGACAGAAATGACATTTGACCTTCCTATCATATTTTCATTTGTAAAGCTAAAGTCGCTGTTAAGATAAAAAACACTTCTTATCATAAGAGGCGGGAATATATTGTTTAACGGAAAATCAGAAAATCCTGTCCCGGCTGAAACAGCGCTCATAAGAAATTTACCTTTTGGCAATTCAGTTTCGGAAATGAACGCTCTGTTGTCTGACAATGTAATAACAGGAAAGCTTTTATCATTCATAATCAGCTGAAAATATTTTCTTATATCCGGAAAATCAATTAAAGATTCTGAAGTTATATTAAGCTGTTTGTTTCTGAATATTTCAGCAATGAGCGGATTTTCAAAGTCAATCTTTCCGAATTTGAGATTTAAATTCTGAAGTTCATCTGTTTTTAGTTTTTCTATAACGGGAACATTCAGAACAGATGAAATATTTGAATTAAAATTTTCAATGTCAGTACTTTCATTCAGAAATATAAATATCCCTTTACCGGCTTCCAGGAATTCCGACAGCATCTTACCGTCATTTCCGCTGAATGACTGATCAGTAGAAATCATTAATACATCCTTATTAAAAATATCTTCTGTTACATCATTCTGATATAATATTTCAAAGAGATTTTCGGAGTTTTCATCCGGTGTTAGATTCTGAGCTGAATTCAGAGCTGCATTTACGAATTTGAAATTTTCCGGATTTCCTATCATACCTACCTTTATTTTTCCGGGAACATAAATGTCAAAATAAATTCTGTTATCCTGCGTAAGTTCATCTTCCTGCAGATTATCCGCTGCCAGCTCAATATAACCGTGTATATCCCCTGCTCTGTCAGCCGTAAATGAAAACTCTTTTTTAGTAAAGCTCTTTGCATTAACGTCAGTTAAATTTTCCTCTGCAAGTTTTCCGTCAATAAATAATTTCAGAGATTTATTGAAAACAGGTGTTTCGGAATGATTTGTCAGATTTACCGATAGTCTGATATTACCAAATTTCGCCGGTATCTTTGAAATTACGGCAAGACTGTCGAGAGAAAGATTGGAAATATTTCTGCTTCCGGATTTAATAAAAAAATAATTTACGTCAGATGCATCTTTATTTTTGAATATCTCAGATCTCTCATCAATATTTACCGATTGAAAATCAGAAATTATAAAAACATCTTTATTCGGATTTACAGAATTTTTCAGTATCTGTTCTGACAATATGAAAGCGTCATTGAGTTTGAAAGGTTTGTATGAAACTTTCAGAAATTCAAGAGAGTCTTTAATCTCAGATATCCCTCCGGTAATTCCTGCTGAATTTTTAAAGCCGGTAATTGAAGAAGGTATCAAAATTATTTCATCCGATTCAGAATAATTTTCAAGAATTCCGGAAACAGTTCTCTTCGCCTGATCAAAATACCTGCCGTTTACGTCATGCGCATCCATGCTGAATGAATCATCAAGAAAAATCAGAACTGTCGATTTTCCTTCCGCATCAGCGCTGAAGGAATAATTTTCGAGAACAGGTTTGGAAAATGCAAGCACCAGAAAAGCAATCACAAAAATTCTTAAAGCGAGAAGCAACAGCTGCTTAAGTTTTATTCTTCTCATTTTTGATTTCTGAATTTCCTTAAGAAACATCAGTGTGCTGAAGTCAACTTTCTTTAGTTTTCTTAGATTAAGCAGATGAATGAGTATCGGAATGGAAACAGCAAACAGACCTATCAGAACGGACGGATTCAGAAAATTCATAAAGTATTTAAATAGAACTTACAAGATAAATTTAATATTGATTTAACTAAATGCATTTAAGGATTAAAATAAATAAAAAATAACCGGTTATAATTCAATTGTAATGTCTTAAATATTATTCTAATATTTTCAAATGTAGAAATAATTACAGGAATATGTCACATCTGTCAACGTTTAGTTTTAAAATTAAAGTTGTATCGCTTTTATAGTACTTTCTTTTGACAGTTCAAAAGAAAGTACTATAGAAAAATCTCCGCTAATGAAAAATTGCCGGAATTCCTTTTCCCTTCGGGACGTCTTCGGCTCACAATTGCTATAAAATTTCCAACTCAAAATTTGCTTCGCAAATTTCTCAAACAAGGAAAATTTATTGACGCAATTGCTAATGAATTCTATCGGCAATTTTTCAAAGGCGGGTCTTCTAAATAGATTGATATAAAACTGCAAAAATAATATAATTTTGACGAATGTTTTCTTATTTAAAAATATTACGGACAGCATAGGGAATAAGCAGCAGTTTCTAAAAATTTTATCTATAATTTAAATAAATTTATTCCAATATTATCAAAGTCTGAAATTTTTATGAATAACCTCATTTTCCTTAACGGAAATATACCGATACATGTTTACAATAAATTATTCAAAGGGGAAAAAAATTTCATAATCGCAGCTGACGGCGGAGCAAATCATCTTAAAGAGAATGGAATTAAAGCTGATGTAATCGCTGGTGATCTTGATTCCATTGAAAAAGATGTTCTGGATTTTTACAAAAGTCTTAATACAGTTATAAAAAGAATCCCTGAACAGGAAACGACCGATTTTGAAAAGGTTTTAAATTATTGTTTAAAAAATAAATATGATAAACTGAAAATATTTGGCGCTGTAAGCGAAAGAGCAGATCATACTCTTAATAACTTCAGCGTATTAAAAAGATACTTCAGGAAACTTGATATTACATTGTATTCAGATGAATTCGAAATCTATTTTGTAAAAGGAGTTTCGGAATTTTCATACAAAACAGGAAATACAGTTTCATTGCTGCCATTCCCGAAAGCTATTTCAGTAAAAACAAAAGGTCTAAAATACAGTCTTAGCAATGAAAACCTTGAATTAGGAAAAAGGGAAGGATCTTTAAATATTTCCGTATCGGAAAAAGTCAGCGTCAGTCTGGAAAAAGGTTTCCTCCTGTTATTTAAAAATCATTTTGTAAATAAATCCTAAAATTGAAAGTACTGCTTTCTACTAATGATTATCTTATAATCATTACATATTTCATAATTATACTTGTAATAGGATTCAGGACAAAGTCCTCTGATAATTCTGTTAAAGATTATATTGTAGGCGGCAGATTGCTTACTTTACCGGCATTTGTTGCGACACTTGTTTCTTCATTTTACGGAGGTGTATTAGGTATTGGTGAGTTTACTTACAGTTACGGCATTTCAGGCTGGCTGCTGTATGCATTCCCTTTTTATGTGTTTATAACATTTTTCGCTTTCTTCCTGGCTGATAAGATCAGGAAATCACATTTATATACAATACCTGATAAGCTTTTCAGAGTTTACGGCAAAAAGGTAAGCATTATCGGCGGTATTCTGATTTTCCTGCTTGCAACGCCGGCTCCGTTTTTATTTATGCTGGGTATAATGATAAGAATCGTGTTCGGATTTAATATGGTGTACGCAATGGTGTTTGCGCTAATTGTGTCAATTGCATATTTATTTAAAGGAGGATTTAATGCTGATGTGAGAGTAAATATTTTCGAGTTCATTCTTATGTTTGTAGGTTTCGGAATAATACTGCCTTTCTGTTTCAATTTACTCGGAGGATTTGATTATTTAAGTTCAAGACTTTCTGAACAATATCTTACACTCACAGGAGGAATAAATATTCAATTATTCTTTGTTTGGTTTTTTATCGGTTCATGGGTATTAATAGATCCTGTTTTTCATCAGAGATGTTATGCCGTAAAAAATAAGAAGACGCCGAAACGAGGAATTTTAATTTCTCTGGTATTCTGGATGATCTTTGATTTCATGACTACGACTGCAGGTCTTTATGCAAAAGCTTTTGTTGATATTAACAGCATTCCAGGAGCGCTTTATTCATACCCGGCGCTGGCTGACAGGATACTGCCTCCGATTGCAAAAGGCGTATTTTTTGTCGGGCTGATCGCTACAATTATGTCTTCATTACATTCATATATGTTTGTATCGGCAACTACATTCAGCAAAGACATTGTTTCAAGATTTAAGAATAATACTGATGAGATCAGTAGATATAATAAGTTAGGAATGATAGTAAGCGCATTGTTTTCTTTACTGCTCGCATATCTTATTCCTTCCGTAGTTGAAATCTGGTATACTATCGGAACAATGATTATACCTGCATTGCTTATTAGTGTGCTTAGCGCTTATTTTGAAAAATTTCAGGTTCATTCGAGATATATTCTGATGGCTATGATTAGCTCATTCAGTGTTTCTTTCATTTCTTTCATAATCGGCAACATTAATTCCGCAGACGGAACTGCAGTTTATCCGTTTAATCTTGAACCGATGTATCCGGGTCTGCTGGTCGGATTGATAATTTATTTTATCGGATACAAAAACAGAAAATACCTAAAGATTATTTCAGACTAAAAGGATTAGGTTCGGTTAAATTCTACAAATTAATATGTTAAAAATATTTTTAATAATATCATATTGTATAATTACTTTATTATGCGGGACGGTTTACGCCGAAGAATCAGTATTATATAAATCCGGTACAGATTCAGCTGAAATACAAAAATCAGTTTCTGACACTATAAGACTTTCATACAGAAGCATATCAAATGTTGATACTAATTTTTTCAATATTACTCCAAAGAGTACGAGATACAAAAAAGTAGGTCTTGTGTTAAGCGGCGGCGGCGCAAGAGGATTTGCGCAGCTTGGGGTTTTAAAAGCGCTTGAAGAAAGCGAAATTGATATTGATCTTATAGTCGGGACCAGTATTGGCACTGTGATAGGAGGTTTATACTCATCAGGATATACTGTCAGTGAAATTGAAAATATCATAAATGATTTTGACTGGGAAAGAGCTCTGAGTCTGACAAATAAGTACCAGAGAACTTCGCTTTTTCTTGAACAAAAAAAAATTCAGGACAGAAGCCTGCTTACAATCCCTCTCGACGGAATTAAACCTGAAATACTGCCTTCCTCATTTTCAAACGGACAATATCTTAGTGAAAAAATTAATACGCTTATTTTAAATTCCCGTTATAACACAAAGCAGAATTTCAGCGAACTTAAGTATCCTTTCATTTCAGTGGCGACTGATATTAACACAGGAGAAAAAGTATTATTAAAAAAAGGGAATCTGTCTGAATCGATAAAAGCCTCGCTAACATTCCCATTGCTTTATACACCAATAATAATAAACGGAAAAAAGCTTGTTGACGGAGGACTTTCAGCTAACATTCCCGCAAAAACTGCAAAAGATGAAGGAGCTGATTTTACTGTGATAGTAAACTCCACCAGTCCTTTAAAAACGGATAAAGACCTGGAAGACCCGATTAATACCGCGGATCAGATTTTATCAATAACTATGATGCAGCTGAGCAATCTTCAGCTAAATGACGCAAACGTAATTATCACTCCTGATATTAAGGATTTTTCGTCATATTCTTACAGCAGATTCGATTATCTCATTAATAAAGGGTATGAATCCGCAAAGCTGAGTATGTCTGATGTTATAAGAGGCATAGATTCGATGGAGTTATCTTCATCAAAATATCAGAATAATTTTGTAATAAATCCTGACGTGATAATTTCAATACCATTTGAACTGAGTGATATAGCTGATTCTGTAATCCAAAAAACCGATTCACAGTTTGTAAAATACACTTCTATAGAAAAGAATCTTAAAGACATATTCAGGACAGGATATTTCAAAGATGCGTATGCCACAATTTCCAGAGAAGGCAATAACATTTCCGTAAACTATAATTTTATTCCCTATGACATATTGAATTCGGTAACTGTTAAAAATTCAATCCCTGAAGCTGATGAAAAAATCAGAACATTTCTGAAAGAATATAAGGGAACGGTCTTTAATGTAAAAAAGGCGGATATACTCAGGAACGAGCTTCTCGGTATTCTAAGAAAAAACGGATATTCAGTTAAAGGTATTGTAAAATATTATTTTAATCATTCCGATAGTAACCTTGAAATAGAATTTGATGACGGTAAAATTGATGCGTATAAGCTTAACGGTAATATTATTACAAATGATAATGTGATCCTGAGAGAATTAAAAACTGATATCAGCAAACCTATAAGAGTAAATAAAGTAAATGAAAGTCTCAAGAATGTAATGAGCACTAATCTTTTTCAGCAGGTAAGTTTTGATTATAAATACCATAAGAATAATAATCGTCCTGATCTTATGGTAAGGGTAATAGAAAAAAATTCACAAGCGCTCAGGTTTTCAATCAGATCAGACAATGAAAAGAATCTCCAGCTGCTGTTTGATCTCAGAGATGAAAATATATTCGGAACTGCAATTGAGACAGGTTTTCTGGCGGCAGGAGGATTAAGAAACAGGATTTACGAACTTGAAATTAAATCCAATCAGTTCTTTTCGTTGCCGTTAACATTTAATCTGAACGGATATTATAAATTCAGGGATGTGAATACTTATGTTCAGATAATTGACACAGTAAAAAATGAATATTCTGTTTTAAAAACCGGTGAGTATAGAAATTTAAAAATCGGCTCGGGTTTTTTATTTGGAACACAGCTTGAGAGATACGGGACATTTTACATTCAGGGGATTGCTGAAAATATCGAGATACTTAACAAGTCAAATAATGAAAATAAAGCTTCAGATGCTAATGTATTAAAACTTGTTTTCGGAGGAATCATAGATACGGAAGACAGAATCCCTTTTCCTGAGAAAGGCGTCCTTATAAATTTTTTTTATGAATCGGCAAAAGATCTGAATGACGGCAATAAAAGTTATTCAAAACTTTTTTTAAATTATGATCATTATATTCCTGTTTCATTATCCAGCATAATTAAGCCCCGTTTTCAGTTTGGATTCGGAGACAAGACGACTCCCCTTTCCGAACAGTTTTCACTCGGCGGTGAAAAAAGTTTCTTTGGTATGTCAGAAGATGAGCTGATCGGAAGGCAGATACTGATCACATCTGCGGAATTCAGATATCAGTTTCCTTATAAATTGTTTTTCGACACATACCTAAGTTTCAGATATGATCTTGGCAATGCATGGGAAAATGCAGTTGACATTAGGTTTAAAGATCTGAAACACGGCATTGGAATCTCAGCTGCATTTGATACTCCTCTCGGAGAGGCGAGTTTTTCTGTAGGAAGAAGCTTTCAGATTAAAAAGGGATTCCAAAAAGATTCGTTTATATTCGGTCCGTATAATTTTTATTATTCAATCGGCTTTGACATATAATACATTTATAAAAGCAACTATGAATGTTATATTTGCGTAACTTCAATCATTCTCTATTACTTCTTAATTTTTTAAAATTTTGAAATTCATTAACAGATTCAGTGACGGTACTTTAAGGTTTATATTTACCTTCATTGCAATATATTGTCTTGCCTATTCAGCAATAGTTTTTGTAAACACAATGTTTACGGACAGAATGACCACGGATGACTGTTTATGGATAAATGAAAATGACAGTCCCGAACTGAAATCAGGACTTCGCATTGTGCAGGTAATGGAAGGCGGTGTAACAGATGTAGCCGGAATACGGGACGGTGACGTGCTTATTGAAATTGACGGTTTTAAATTCAGCAATAGTAAAGAAGCTCAGGATATACTCAACAGCTATGAATCCAATCAGATAGTTGAATATACAATCGACCGTAACGGCGAGATCTTCAAAACGAATGTAAGGGTATATAAGGTTTTTAATTTTCTATTTCTTATATTTTCTTTACTGGGACTTGGATTCATACTCATTGGATTTATGGTCGGATATTCCAAACCTAAAGAATTAACATCACAGCTATTCTTCTTTCTCGGCTGCAGCGCATCATTAGGATTTAATCTGATCGGTATTAATAATTATTCTATTTACAGCAACAGAATTTTTCTGAATTCGCTGATCGGTATTTCTCTGTTCTATCCTCTGCTTGTACATTTCTTTCTGACATACCCGATTAAGTATGAATTTAAGAGGAGAAAACTGCTTATTGGAATACTTTATCTTATTATTTTAATTGTCTCGTTAATAAATACTTTTTTTTCCAATACAAAAAGCGATAATTTAATTTTAGTTTATCTGAATTATTTCATAATCGGAGGATATTTTGTCGCAGGGATTACTCTTTTTTTTGTTTCGTATTACAAACTTGATAAAGATAAACAGAGAAAACCTTTAAAGGTAATTTTTTACGGGTTTCTTATCGGTCTTGCAGGATTTACTTACACTTCTTTTATACCGGTATTTGTTAGAAAACCCAATTTTCTGATTGATACCTGGATCTATATCCCGACAATTTTAATTCTTGCTATACCTCTTTCGTTTGGTTTTTCAATTATCAAATACAGAATCCTCGATACTGAATTTATAATCAAGAAAGGACTTGTATTCGGAATTATAACAGCTTTTATAGTCGGAATATATCTTCTGCTTGTACTATTTCTGGATAATCTTTTGAGTCAGTTTTTACCTGAGAATAAACAGCTTCTTACAATCGCTCTTATCATTATCGTAACTTTCAGCTTTGACTATGTAAATAAGAAAGCCAAGGAGCTTGTGGACAAGCAATTTTACAGGGAAAGATACAATTACAGAAAATCACTTTTACTGTTTTCAGAGGAACTCCCATATCTTAATAACATAAGACAGATCATCGAAAAGATCGCATATTCAGTCAGGGAGACAATGGGTATAAATAATCTGCATGTCTGGTTTTTAGATGATGATTATTATAAAACGCTTGAAACAGAGATCAGTTCTTCGAACGGAAGCGAAAAAATATTCAGAAATGATTCAGTATATGATGATGCTTTTACTTCTCTTTATAAAATAAACAAAGAACCAAAGTTTCTAAGCGAGGTATATCTGCATGAGCTTGGCATTCCGGAAGAGTACAGAAAAATTATCCTTAAAGAGAATTTTATTTTATCAGTTCCCATTTATATAAAAAACAAACTAATCGGCGCAATAAATTTCGGCGAGAAGCCGTCCGGTAAAGCGTATTCTGAAGAGGATATAGATCTTTTAAAGACGCTTGCTTCGCAGGCGGCAATTGCTTTTGAGAATTCCAGACTGCAGGAGGAAAAGATCTCCAAACAGGTAATTGAAGAAGAGCTTCAAATAGCAAGAAAAATTCAGATGGGGCTGCTGCCGCAAAAAATTAACAGTGTAAACGGAATTGAAATATCCGGTTTTTATAATCCTGCAAAAATAATTGGCGGTGACTTTTATGATGTAATAAAACTCAGTGAATCAAAAATACTGGTTGTAGTAGCAGATGTTTCGGGAAAAGGAATACCCGCAGCGTTGTATATGTCAAAGGTTCAGGCAATGATACAGTTTGCAGCCACTATTTTCCCATCACCAAAAGAAATGCTGATAGAAGTTAACAAACAAATTCATCAGAAGATCGATAAGAAATCATTTATAACATCAGTCATTGCTTTGTTTGATCTTGAAAAAATGACAGTAAATATTTGTCGTGCAGGACATAATCCTGTGATATATTCAGTAAACGGAAAATTTGAACTTCTTAAGAATAAAGGAATGGGACTTGGTCTTGAAAGTGAAACATTATTTAATAAGAATCTGGAAGAGGTAGAGATAAAGATCGCTCCGGAAAATATGTTTGTTTTCTATTCTGACGGTCTGACAGAGGCTATGAATTTAAGTAAGGAAGAATTTGGGACGGAAAAGATACTCGATATAATTAATTTTAACCGTGAAAGCAAATGCAGCATTATTCAGGACAGAATCATCTCATCAGTGGATTCATTCAGAAACGGCGCTGAGCAAAATGACGATATTACACTTGTTATTGCAAAAATCGTTAGCAAATAATTTTTTATTTGTAAATGTTTTCGGTTTAAGAAAATTTTTATATCACTAAATTATAAATATTAATTATATATAATGATTCAAAGATATTCCCGAAAGGAAATGGCTGACATCTGGTCTGACGAAAATAAGTTCAGGATCTGGCTTGATATAGAAATACTTGCAACAGAAGCGCAGTCAGTGCTTGGCAGAGTTCCTGTAAAATCTCTTAAGCACATTAAGAAACATGCGAAATTTAACACAGCAAAAATTCTCAGGATAGAAGAAAAAGTAAAGCATGACGTTATCGCTTTTCTGACAAACGTTGCAGAATACACGGGAATGGATTCGAGATTTATACATATGGGCATGACAAGCTCAGATGTTATTGATACCGCTTTATCAGTTCAGATGAAACAGGCGGGTGAAATGATACACAAAGGATTAATTTCAGTAAACAAATCGCTTTCTTCAATTGCTAAAAAATATAAGTATCTGACGATGATAGGAAGAACGCACGGAGTTCATGCTGAACCTATCACTCTCGGATTAAAATTTGCGCTATGGTATGATGAGATGAACAGGAATATAGAAAGATGGAAGAGAGCAGTTGAAGTAATTTCCGTAGGTCAGATATCCGGCGCAGTCGGAACATATGAGCATATTTCACCCAAAGTCGAGCAGTATGTCTGTAAAAAACTCGGATTGAAGACAACTAAAATTTCAACTCAGATACTTCAGAGAGACAGGCATGCCGAATATATGTCTGCTCTTGCAATCATTGCCTCATCAATTGAAAAATTCACAACTGAGATAAGACATTTACAGAAAACTGAAACCCTTGAGCTTGAAGAATTTTTTTCTTCAGGTCAGAAAGGATCATCTGCAATGCCGCATAAGAAAAACCCGATCACCTGTGAACGCTTATCCGGAATGGCAAGAATTTTCCGCGGTAATGCTGTTGCAGCATTTGAGAATATCCCACTGTGGCATGAACGCGACATCAGTCACTCATCGGTAGAAAGACTTATTATTCCGGACTCGACAATATTAATGGACTATATGCTTTATCAGTTTAAAAAAATTATTGATACACTTGTTGTCAATAAAGAAAACATAAGCAGGAATCTCGAACTTACAAACGGACTGGTTTTTTCACAGACAGTTTTACTCAGACTTATTGATAAAAAAATGAAACGCGAACAGGCGTATAAAATAGTTCAGACTGCGGCGATGAAATGCTGGAAAGAGAAAAAGAGTTTTTTGAAATTACTTAAAGCGGACAAAGAAGTAACTAAATATCTGAATGCAAAAGAGCTTGAAGGATTGTTTGATTATCGTAAATCACATAAAAACGTTGATTATATTTTTAAAAGAACCGGATTATAAAATTTAAATAACACTGTATTCTCTTCTTAGCTCAATTACTTTTCCGATTATTTTAAAAGGTTTATTTATTATTGATTTGTATTTAGAATTAGACGCTTCAAGATAAGCTTTGATCCTTCTGTTTCGCAATGTCTTTACCGTCGCTTCATCCTCAAGCAGCGCTATCACAACATCTCCGTCTTCAGCACTGTCCTGTTTTCTTACTATCACAATATCGCCGTCATAAATTCCGGAATCTATCATACTGTCACCTTTTACTTTGAGAGCAAAATGAATTTTATGCCCTTTCCCGTTTTTTTCCATTGTCACATATCCCTGTACATTATCATCCGCAAATATCGGCTCGCCTGCAGCGACGCTTCCGTACAAAGGAATGATATTTAAACCGGATCTCAGTCTATCGATATTACTCTCTTCTTCAGTTTTTATTAATTTAAATCCACGGGCAATGTCTTTTTTTCTTTCAAGATAACCTTTGTTCTGAAGAGCTTTGATGTGATCCTGAATAGTACCTATTGTGACATTAAACTTCTCCCCTATTTCTTTTAAAGTAGGAGGGTATGAATATTCATCACCGTATTTTTCAATGAACTCAAGGATCTTTTTCTGTTTTGAAGTTAATTTATGCATAGATTAATATGGCATAAATAATTAATAGTGTCAATATATTTTTCAGGTATTTCTGAAGTTATTCTGTGAGCAGGTTACAAATAAATGAATTAAGATGTCTGATATATTCTAATAAAAAAGTATATCACAATTCGATATTCATATAACTAATCAATGCTGAAATCCTACCGGTAAAAGAAATATCAGTTTAAGAAATTTATAAAATAAATAAGTGAATATCTCAATATCTGTAACCTCTGTAACCGCCGTGGTAAATTCCGACATTAACATTAGGATATCTGTAACTGCCGTAACCATACGGTCCGGAATTTATTCCGTATCCGACGCTTGAGCTTACCGTTACACCGGCACAGGAAGTGAAGGTATATAAGATCAGAGTGATTATAAAATATATTAAGAGGTTTTTCATTTTTATTATTATAAAATTTTTAAATTATTCAATAGGCCATTTCTGAATTGCAAAGGGAGCTCCTGTAGGATCAGTAAATACTGCAACAGTACCTTTTCTGATTGCGGTATCAGATGCGATAAGCGTATGACCTCCGGCATTTTTAACTTTGTCTTCTGTTAGTTTAACATCTGATACTTTAATATACTGCACCCAGTTACTTCTTACATTTTCGACCGGATTTTTAATTATGCCCGAACTCGGTTTACCGTTATTTTTTAAAACAGTATACGCTCTGCTGTCATCGGATTTGCTTTCCAGCTGAGAATTAAAAACTTTCTGATAAAAATCAGAAGATTTCTCCATATCATTAGACCAAAGTTCATTCCAAATAAATGTAAAATCAGTAAAACCTTTTTCTTCCGGATCACCGTTTGCAGATTTTATAAAAGCAAAATATGCATTTTGAGGATCTGTCATCAGCGCGACCATGCCTCTTCCGGGAATTTCAGTTGGTTTAATAATTACATTACCGCCTGCTGATCTGGATTTTCTTACAGCGTCATCCAGTGACGGTACGGAATAATACTGAAGCCATTCACCGCCTGCATTCTTTTTTGCATCTTTCATATGATACATTCCGGCAACAGGTTTTCCGTTACTCTTAAACATCCAGTATTCTTCATCACCTTCACCGTATTTTACCGAAGTCCAGCCGAAGACATTTTTATAAAATTCCGCAGCTTTCTTGGGATCGGGGGTGAAAAGATCTCTCCAGACTATCTGCCCGTAATTATGACTTTTTGATTCCGTGTAATTGATTGAAGGATATTCCATCTGACTTCCGCAGCCAGCCATTTTAAAAGCTATTGCCAGGATCAGACAAATGAAAACTGAGTTTATGCTTTTCATATATAATGTTTTAATTATTACATTTAAGATAGCATAAATAAAATATTTAAAAATCAACAAAATTTTTGCTGCTAACTCAAAATGTTTTAAACTGCTCTATTGAGTACTGTAAATACTATATAACTAATTAATTAAATTAGCTGTTCTGTTCTTTAAAAGATTTCAGGTTAAGTATTCCGAAAAAGTAAATTATTACAATAAAAGAGAGGGGGAATATTAATTTTAAAAACCAGATTAGTTCATACTGAACATTTACAAAGAGATATATTCCGGTCAGAGAAAATAATATTACAAAAATAGAAATTAGTTTTTTATATTCATAATTTATCCTGTAATATCTCTGAGACACAGTATAGATACCGGCTGTCATTACAAAATAACTTATCAGAGTTGAAATTGCGGCTCCCATATATGAATATTCCGGTATGAGAATAAAGTTTGAAATTACATTTACAGCAGCACCGATTCCTGTAATCACAGGCAGATACTTTGTCTTTTTTTCTATATAAATCCCTGCCATGAAGTTTATATACATACCGTATAAAAGATATCCGAAAAGTATAACAGGGACTATCTCAAGTCCGGACCAGTAAGCTTTACCAATTAAATGTGATCCGAACGGCAGATCCCACATTACAATATTTTCAATTAGTACCGTTAAAACTAAAAAAACCATCGATGAAAATGCTGTGAATATAGTAAGTACTTTTGAGAAAATTCTTTTAGCTTCCGGCTCTTTTGCATTATTAAGAAAAAACGGTCTCCATGCAAATTCAAACATTGACACTATTAGCATCATAAATATTCCGAGTTTGTAATTCGCAGTATAAATTCCGACTGTTTCATCATTTGTAAGATATTTCAGAATAGGTCTGTCAATAATCTGAACTAAATTGGCAGCAATACCGGCAGGAATGTAAGGTATTGAAAATCTTAACAGTTCTTTTATAAGTTCTTTATTAAATTTAAAAGTAATGTTGTCTTTTAATACAGGAAACAGCAAAAAGAAAGTAACAGCTGATGATATAAGATTACTGATAAAGACAGCTTCTATGCCAAAGTTATAATACAGAATAAGAACAACATTTAAGATAACGTTCAGGGTAATGTTTATGATTTTAATTCCTGCAAAGGATTTAGCTTTGTTCTTAAGACGCAAATAAGCAAACGGAATCAGGACTATAGTATCAAAAAACAATATAACAGCTGAATATCTGATCAGATAGGCGTAGTCACTGCTCACCTGAAATACTCCTGTAAGTTCATTAGCGAAAATATATATCAGAAGTGAAAGGAAAAATGAATTGGCCAAAACAATAAAATACGGATTGGAAAAGTTTTCTTTCTTTGAACCCACCTCCAGCGTTGAGGAAAATTTCATGAAACCTGATTCAAGTCCGATGGAAAAAAACACATTTAAGATAGCAATGTAAGAATAGATAATAGTGATTATTCCGTATTCTTCGGGAAGGAATTTGTTTGTATAAAAAGGGACCAGAAAAAAACCAAGAAATCTTCCTACAATAGTATTAACGCCGTAAATCAGCGTATCCTTTGAAAGACTCTTAATTTTTTCAATCATTAAGCGGCATTTAAAATAAGAAAGGTTATTCCGCGTTACGGAATAACCTTTATAAAAGAATTAACTATTTAAATCAATAATATTGAATTCTTATCTGAGATGACGTTAAGAAATTCTTATCTCCGTCATACACATAGACATTATATCTTCCGGCATTATAGAAAGTTACTTCTTTCCAAAACCACGTCCAGTTTTTTTCCACATCCTGATAAATAGTGGATTCATATTTTTCATTTCCCTCGCTATCCACAAGGAAAATATCATAACTGACTGAAGTGGTACCGACATTGTAAGGAAGTCTGGTAAGAAATTTCAGGTAACCTCCCTTTGAACTGATGTTAAAGACCGAGCTTTCGGAAATTGCATATCCGTCACCGTCAACATCTTCACAAAAATAAAGCGACTGTGAATTTGCTGAATTATAACTGCCGGATACTGCAGATATAATAAGAAAAGCAGCTATGAAAAAAATTCTTTTTAACATAATTTAATCCGCTTTTAAATTAATATTTAGAAATAATTTCTACAAGACCGCTGGCAACAGTTCTGTTATTGTGATCTAACAGAAAAACACGGTAAATACCCGGATCTTCGAAGTTCATATCACTTTCCTCATTTTTTGAAAAATATATATATTTCATATCAGGTGTAACTGAATAAGGAAATTTTTTATAGTAACTGAAAGTGCCTGTAGTCCTGTCGTATTTATCCATTTGTATTGAACAATCTCTTAAGCCGAGAGGACCATCAGATTTCACCATCACAGTAAGATAACCTGTTGTAAACCTGTCGCTCACGCCAACTTCTCCGTTATCGCCGTAAGATTCACAGAAATATAAAACCGGATATTGCTGAGCGAATGATTCTGATTTCAATGAAAATAAAACTGTAAGTACAAAAATAAAAAATAAAGGTTTTAGAAGTTTCATTTTTAAATTTTAATTTAATTAATAATTATTTTAAATCGATCCGAACTTTACCGGCAGCAATGGGTGTACCGTCTTTTTTAAACACTGTAACTGTATAATCCCCGGGTTTGTAAAAAGTGATTTTGTCAAAAAAGAAATAACTTTTATCCGGAAAAACATCATATGGTTTTGTATCAATTATCTCAGTTCCGTCAAGTGACTCTCTTTCAAGACGCACATCAACACTTCCTACCCCGATCGGAGATGAAGTTCTAAGCATTGCAGTGATGTAACCGCCTTTGTTTCCGATAAAAAATTTATCGCTTTTACCGACTTCCTGACCTTCTTTAGTATATTCCTCAACAAAATAAAGCTGGTTAGATCCGGATGATTTGGTTTCCTCTTTGGTTTCTTTGGATGTTGTCTCTTCTTTCGTAGTTTCCTTTTTAACTTCAGATTCTTTTTTATCTCCGCATGCAAACAATATAACCGCAGAAATAAAAAGAGCAAATATAAATCCGAACCGGTTGGTAAAATTAGACATATAAGTATGATTTAGTTAAAAAAATTTTTCAAATTTATGATTATCATTACAGATTTTCAAGTAATAAAATTAAACGAGATATCAAGTGATTTTGATGAGTGCGTCAGTGAACCCATTGAAATGTAATTTATACCGGAAAGTTTTCTATAATTTCTGATGTTACTTTCATTTATTCCGCCCGATACTTCAATTTCATACCTGCCTTGATTCATTTCAGCGGCAGAAATTACATCTTTTAAACTGAAATTATCAAGCATGATCCTGTGAATCTTTTTTGTTCCCGAATTTAACACTGTTTCCAGTTCTTTCAGATTTTTTACTTCAATTTCTTTTTTCAGGTTTTTAAATTTATCAGACTTATCAATCATCCGTAAAGTATTTTCTATACCGCCGCATGCTTCTATATGGTTATCTTTGATCAGAACCATATCATAAAGTCCGGACCTGTGATTTTCTGCTCCGCCGATTTTTACTGCCAGTTTTTCAAACAATCTGAAATTCGGAGTGGTCTTTCTGGTATCAATTATCTTAATTTTTTCATTATTCAATAGTCTGACCATCCTGTCAGCGTTTGTAGCGATTCCGCACATACGCTGAAGTATATTCAGCGCTACTCTTTCACATTTTAGTAATGAAGTTGTTTTTCCTTTTACATATCCAATGACCGTATTTTTTCTGAACCTGTCACCTTCCTTTAAATTGAACCCGGCTTTTACATTTTTATCTGTAAGATGAAACACCATGCAGAATATATTCAGTCCTGCTGCTATTCCGTTTTCTTTTACAATTATCTCTGCATTCGAAACGGAATCCTTACTTATCAAAAGCTCGGAAGTAACATCTCCTTTTCCGATATCTTCCTTAAGCGATTGCCTTATTAGTTTTACGGCTTTTTTTAAATTGAAATTTCTGTAAAATCCCGGATTACTTTTCATCAATGTATTATATAAAATTTCTTTTTAAAATTTCCATAAAATTCGCCGGCGGTCTTACCGGTTTCATTTTATCAAGGCTGACAAATGCATGAACTGTATATCCCGTTACGATCAGTATTTCACCGCAGTATATTTCATATTCTATTGTGAATCGGACTGACGGTAATTTATTCAGGAAAGTGTTAATAGTAATCACGTCATCATATTTTGCAGATGATAAAAAATTTAAATGAGCTTCAATTACCGGAAGTCCGGTATTAATTTTTTCAAGTTCAGTATAAGGAAATCCAATTTTCCTCAGAAAGTCATTTCTTCCGGCTTCAAAGTATTCAAGATATCTTACATTGTTCACAACTCCCATTTTATCGGTATGCGCATACAACACCCTGCATTCAGTTTTACTTTTGATCATAGTCAGGATAAGTCGGTGAAAATTTTTCCGGGATTCATAATATTTTTCGGATCCATGGTTTTTTTAATATTTTTCATCAGGTTAAGTTCGGTCTCGCCAACTGCAATTGGCAGGTAACTTTTCTGTGAATAGCCGATACCGTGCTCGCCGGAAATTGTGCCGCCGAGCGAAACTGTCAGTTTAAATATTTCCCTGATAGCGGTATCCAGATTTTCTTCCCATTCCTTCCCGTCCATTTTATCTTTAAGAATATTCACATGGACATTTCCGTCACCAGCATGACCGTAACAGATTGTTGTAATACCGTATTTGGAGGAAATTCTTTTAACCCCGTTAATAAGTTCAGGAATTTTAGCTCTCGGTACGACAGTATCTTCTTCTTTATATTCTGAAATAGATTTCACGGCTTCTCCGATACATCTTCTGAGAGCCCATATTTCATTCATCTTCAGATTATCTTCAGCAAAAATAATATCATAAGCTCCGCATTCAGTAACTGTTTCTGAAATTTTTTCTATATCCCTGTCGAGAGTATCTTCATAATTCCCGTCCACTTCAATAAGAAGCTGAGCTTCCGCTTCAGAGTTCGGGAATTTTTTACCAAGCTGATTTTCTGCAGCTTTGATCGCTGATTTTTCCATCAGTTCAAGCGCGGAAGGAGTAATTCCCGACTGAAATATTTTTGAGACCGTTTTAGCGGAATCTTCAATACTGTTAAATGCAACCAGAATGACCTTTCTGAATTTAGGCAGTGAAATAAGTTTAAAATAAATTTTAGTAATTATACCCAGAGTGCCTTCACTGCCAATTAATAACTGAGTAAGGTTATAACCTGATACATTTTTCAGTACTTTTGCACCTGTATTGATGATTTCACCGGTTGGCAATACGGCTTCAAGAGCGAGTACATAATCTTTGGTTACTCCGTATTTAACAGCTCTGGGACCGCCGGCACATTCTGCGAGATTTCCTCCGAGGAAAGAGCTTCCCCTGGAAGAAGGATCCGGCGGATAATACAAACCATGCTCTTCACATTTTTCCTGAAAAACCTGAGTAATGACTCCCGGCTCAGCCGTCGCCTGACAATTCTCAGAATCTATTTCAATAATTTTCCTGAATTTTTCCATAGAAAGACAAATACCGCCGTACAGCGGTAATGCACCGCCGGAAAGTCCCGTACCTCCGCCTCTCGGTACGACCGGAATTAAATTTTTATTTGCAAGAATAAGTATTTCCGAAACCTCCTGAGCAGTTGCCGGCTTTACAATAACTTCAGGATAAAAAGAAAGGTTTTCAGTATAATCCCTTGAATATAAATCAAGATTTTCATTGTCGTAAAATACATTATCGCTTCCTGAGATTTTTTTCAGAGATTCAATTACTTCAGTATCAACTTTATTAAACATATTCAAAAATAGTGTTATTAAAAAGAAGTTTCAATTTAAACTAATCAGGTATTAATTCATTTTTTATATTTTTCACCGGATATAATTTTAAAAAAATCTTTAATACAAATTAAAACAAGATCTGATATTTTTTGCCTGAAGTATTTGCCGCTTAGTACACGACAAAAATATGAGTTAAAAAATAAAATCTGACTCTTTAAATTAA
>ERZ761609.527-NODE-527-length-43545-cov-29.082663_pt1 | contig 43545 bp, 39 predicted proteins | sample MGYA00511163_ERZ761609 | MGnify/ENA primary metagenome ERZ761609 (study PRJEB28899, sample SAMN02445070) | bioreactor sludge metagenome | biome: EBPR sludge | place: Australia: Brisbane, Thorneside Wastewater Treatment Plant | collected 2011-12-16 ... | reverse complement strand
GTGAATCTCACCGGGCTGGCCGGCAGCGGCCCGTCCGGCGTGATCGTCGCCGCCGACGTGGCGCGCGCGCGCCCCTCGATGCAGGAAGTCGCGCACTCGCTGCCGCAGGTCGACGTGCCCGGCCAGGGTCGCAACATGACCTCGATGGAAAAGGCGGTGAGTCACGCGATGGCCGCGTCGCTGACGCTGCCAACCTTCAACGTCACGGTGAACATCGACACCAGCAAGCTGACCGCCGCTGCCAAGGCGAACAAGGTCTCGGTGACGGTGGCGATCGCCAAGGCCTGTTCGGTCGCGATGGCGAAATTCCCGCGCATGAACTGGGCCTACCAGCCGGTCGACAAGCTGGTCGAACGCGCAAACCACGACTTCGGCGTCGCCGTGATGTCGAACGACGGCGGCCTCGTCGTGCCGATCCTGCACGGCATCGAGAAGAAGCCGCTGGAAACGCTGCAGTCCGAATGGACCGGCCTGGTCGAGCGCGCACGGGTGAGGAAGCTCGCGCCCGCCGAGTACTCCAACCCCACCTTCACCATTTCCAACATGGGCATGCTGGGGGTATCGCACTTCACCGCGATCCCCACCCCCGGCATCGCAGCGATCCTGGCGATCGCGGCGAACGGCCCGCAGGGCACCCCGTTCACCATCACCGGCGACCACCGCGTCCTGAACGGCGCCGACGTGGCGCTGTATCTCGCCACGCTGAAGCAGACCATCGAGGCGCCCGAAGCCTGGCTGGGCGCGGCGGGCGCAGCGGCTGAAGCCGTCGCCGGCAAGGCCGCGACCGTCAGCGCCCCGGTCTCGCCGATCCCCGAGGGTAATTGGGACTTCCCGGTGGTGGTCGTCGGCGGCGGCCCCGGCGGCGAGGACTGCGCGCGCGACCTCGCCGACCACGGCATCAAGGTGCTGATGGTCAACAACGAGCCCTTCCCTGGCGGCGAATGCCTGTGGCGCGGCTGCATCCCGTCCAAGGCCTGGCGCGCCGCAGCGGACGTCATCCGCAACCGCGCCCACGACGCCGAGATGGGCGTCGATGGCACCAACACGCCCAAGCTCAACTGGGAACAGGCCGAGAAGCATCGCCGCTGGGTGCAGTCGAGCCGCGGCGAGATGGCGCTGAAGGCCGACAAGGGCATGAAGATCGACGTGCGCGAAGGCTACGGCGAATTCGTCGACGCCCACACGCTGAAGATCACTCCGGTCGAGGGTGAACCGTATCAAGTGACGTTCGGTGCTGCCGTCATTGCAACGGGTGCCCCGGCCTTCGTGCCGCCGATACCCGGCGCGCGCGAAAACCTGGCGAGCGGCGGCGTCGTCACCTCCGACACCATCTGGAACCTTGCAGCGCCACCGAAAAAACTTGGCATCGTTGGCGGCGGCGTGATCGGCGTCGAGATGGCGCAGATCTTCCGCGATTTCGGCGCCGAGGTGCTGATGCTGGAGCGCCACGAACGCATCCTCGCTGAAATCGAGGACGAGATCGCCAAGACCCTGATCGCCACGCTGGAGAAGGAAATCACGGTCGTCACCGGCGCTTCGATCGATGAAGTCAGCGGCAAGCCCGGCGCGATGAAACTGCGCTACGCGAACAAGGAAGGCATCGAGTCGACCTTCGACTGCGACATCGTCCTGATGGCCACCGGCAAGCGCCCCGACACCAGTCGGCTGAATCTGGACAAGATCGGCGTCGAACTCGACGGCGCGGCGATCAAGGTCGACGCCCGCTGCCAGACCAGCGCCCCGCACATCTACGCGGTCGGCGACGTCATCGGCGGCTACATGCTCGCCCACACCGCCGCCACGCAAGGCCGTGTCGCCGCCGACAACCTGTTGGGCCACGCCAGCGAATACGACCAGGACCGCGACTGCGGCGTGACCTTCTCGCGTCCGCAGGCCGGCTTCGTCGGCCTCTCGGTGGCGCAGGCCAAGGCCCGTGGCATCGACGCGGTTGAGGCGAAGATGCCGATGAGCATCGACGCCAAGGCGATGATCACCGGCGAGACCGAGGGCATGATCAAACTGGTGGCCGACAAGGCCACCGGCCGCATCATCGGCGTGCACTACCTTGCCGACCACACCGACACCCTGATCGGCATCGGCGTGATGATGGTGGCCGGCGAGATGACGCTGACCCAGGTCGCCAAGGCGATCTTCCCGCACCCGACGCAGACCGAGCTGTTCGGCGAACTGGCGCGGCGTCTGCTGAACCGCCTGCGGCGGGCGGCAAAGAGATAATCCTGCCATCTCCATCAATAGCAAGGGCCGCAAATGCGGCCCTTGCTATTGATGCGGAATCATACAGTCCACGCCAATCTAGAAAACTTACCCGAACTACCAGGGCATCGAATTTTTCCAGAACGCATACGGCCGGAAGAATGCAAAAAACGTATCGGGCCCTGGATTAGCGTAAGCGTGGATGCTTATCTGCCGGTTTGAAGTGATCGGGTCGATGATCCGGAATGAATCCGTTGCGATTCGGCATGGAGACTTTTGCCAAACTTTCCGCAGTGATCGGCTCATCGCCACTCAGGATATTGGCCTCTGAAAGGATATATCCGGCTACCGAATAGACCTCGTCATTGGTCAATGACCCCGGCGTATAAAATGGCATTGCCCGCTTGATGTAGTCAAACAATGTCGTTGCATAGGGCCAATAGCTTTCAACCGTCTTGACCGGCGCTTTCTTGGGGTCATTGTTCACCAACGTTCCCCTCCCGCCGATCAATCGATCACCTATGCCGCCCTCCAGTTTTTGTCCATGACAGGATGCACATTGCTCGTCGTAGACTTTTTTGCCCCGTGCAATCGTGCCGCTGCCTGCCGGTAGGCCTCGGCCATCCGGCAAAGACGAAATGAAATCTTGTAGATCACTTGCAGATGCCGGCTCTCCAAATCCATACCGAATCGGGTCTGCGCTCACCGCGTAGGGATTAAGTGCGAATAAGGCACTGCACGCCGTGACGTGCAAAAAGCGTTTAGTAGTAGTGAACATTGCTTACCCTCCCTTCGGTATCAACCTTCCAGCTCTGGATTGCATTGAGGTGGTAAATTGAACCGATAGGCCCATTTAAACCCCGGACCTCAATAAGTTGCCCAAGCGTTGGCTGGACATATCCTGTTTCATCCACGCAACGGCTTTGCAAAATCGCTTCCTTACCGTTCCACACCCAAGGAAAACGAAAACGTGTCTGGCAGATCGGCAGGATCGGGCCCTGCAAATCCGCAGGCTTCCATGTTCTCCCTCCATCGGTAGAGACATCGACACGTTTTATGCGGCCGCGTCCAGACCACGCCAACCCGGTGATCTCATAAAAACCGGGCCCGGAGAGCGTCATTTCCCCGGATGGTCGCGTAATGACCGACTTGGCATCCATGACCAGAGAGAATTGCACCGCCTTGCCACTGGGAAGCAGATCGGTATATTTTGAAGTTTCTTCGCGCGTCATGAACGGCTTGTCAGATAACTCGATCCGGCGAACCCACTTGATATGCATATTCCCCTCGTAGCCTGGAACGATCAGGCGTATCGGGTACCCCTGTTCAGGACGAATCGCTTCTCCATTCTGCCCATAGGCAAGGAAACAATCTTTCATTGCCTTATTGATCGGGATGCTCCGCGTCATTACCGCAGAGTCCCCCCCTTCTACGAGCAGCCATTTAGCACCCGATCTGACACCGACTTCGTTCAGGATTGTCGACAGTGGAACGCCTGTCCATTCGGAAGTTGAGACGAGACCGTGCGTACCTTGTACGGTTTTCAGCGTAGGCTTCGACCATTCGGTAAGGCCATTGCCAGAACATTCAATGAAAAGGATTCGAGATATCGACGGAAAGCGCTTCACGTCCTGCATCGAGAATTTCTTTGGCTGTTTCACCATCCCATGCACGAACAGCTTATGCGTAGCTGGATCAATGGTGGCGATACCCCCATGGTGCCGCTCGAAATGCAGTCCTGACGGGGTAATGATGCCAACACCCTGCTCCATTGGCGTCATCGACCAAGATGAGATGGGGGTCTTGGTGTCAAAGCGCCAACGAACCTCGCTTTCAAACTGAGAGCGAGTCCCATAGCCCCCGTCTTCGCCAATGGCCACGCCTGCAATTTTTGTGGCATCTTCTGGAACCGGCCGCCATACCGCGCCTGCAGGTGCCTTGTTGTCCGGAGACAGGCCGGTGGTTTGCGCGAAGGCTCTCCCTGCCACGCCCGAACTGGCGAGTGCTGCGACGGAAGCCAGGAAATGTCGTCGATTTTGTGGCCGTTGAAGACGATCGGCCCCTTCAGCATGCCCACCTTTTACTACCGCTGCCGGCTCAACATGCTGGCTGAAATACACTGAATCGGCGTTTGTTCTGGCTTTGGCGACGAATGCTTCCTCAGCCTCAACCAAAGACGCTATTTTCAATGTGTTCTTGGCGTCGTTATCCGGATCAAAGATAGACATCTTCATTCCCCCGCTTTTATCGATAAGCCATTGAACTCGACAGTTTCTGTCCCGGTTTGTATTTAAGCCGCAAATCCTGACATTGCAATATCAGGATTTCCCTTTTTCTGCCTGCCGGTTCTTGCTGGAGAACGGGTTATACGATGCCCGAAAAGCTTGCGGTGCCGATCCTGCACGCATCGGGAAAAAGCCGCTGGAAGCGCAGCAGAGCGGCTGGAGCAGACTCTCGCTTCAAATCGTTACAGCCTTCATGATCGGGGTTCCATTGGGTCGATGGCCATGCCGAGCCGGATTCGTCTCGCCAGTTCCCATTGCTTGACCAGCGCATAGATCGCCGGGATCACGGCCAGCGTCAGCACGGTCGAGGACACCATGCCGCCGATCATGGGCGCCGCGATACGGCTCATGACTTCCGATCCGGTCCCGGTTCCCCACATAATGGGCAGCAGGCCGGCCATGATCGCGACCACCGTCATCATCTTGGGACGGACGCGTTCCACCGCGCCTTCCATCACCGCCGCGTACAGATCGGCCGCGTCAGCGGGACGGTTTTCCACGCGGCACCGGGCCTGCGCCGATGCCCAGGCGTGATCCAGGTAGATCAGCATTACCACGCCGGTCTCGGCAGCGACGCCGGCCAGCGCGATAAAGCCCACTGCGACCGCGACCGACAGGTTGTAATCCAAGACCCACATCAGCCAAATGCCGCCCACCAGGGCGAAGGGCACCGAGAGCATGACGATCAGCGTTTCGGTCAGCCGCCGGAAGTTGAGATAGAGCAGAACGAAAATGAGCAGCAGCGTCAGCGGAATGACGATCTTCATCTTGTCGATGGCACGCTCCATGTATTCGAACTGGCCGCTCCAGGTGATGTAATAGCCGGGCGGAAACTTCACCTGCTCGCTGACCGCCTTGCGTGCCTCGGCCACGTAGGAGCCGATGTCGCGGTCGCGGATGTCGACGAAGATATACGCCGACAGCAACGCGTTCTCGGTGCGGATGCCCGGCGTGCCCCTGGCGATTTTCATTTGCGCCACCTGGCCGAGGGGAATCATCGCCCCGTCCATGGTGGGCACCAGCACCTCCCGTGCGATCTGCTGCGGGTTGGACCGCAACTCGCGCGGATAGCGTACCTGCACGCCAAAGCGCTCCCGCCCCTCCACCGTGGTCGTCACCACCTCGCCCCCGAGTGCGGTACCGATCACCTCCTGCAGATCGCCGACCGCGAGGCCGTAGCGGGCCAGTTGCTCGCGGTCCGGCTCGATGTTGAGGTAGTAGCCGCCGGTGATGCGTTCGGCGTAGGCCGAAGTCGTGCCGGGAACGCTCTTCACCACGGCCTCGATTTGCCGGGCCAGCTTTTCCATCCCGCCCAGATCGCGGCCGAAGACCTTGATCCCGATGGGCGTGCGGATGCCGGTGGAAAGCATGTCGATGCGTGCCTGGATGGGCATGGTCCAAGCGTTCGACACCCCGGGAAACTGCAGGGCCTTGTCCAGTTCGGCGATCAGCCTGTCCGTCGTCATGCCGGGCCGCCATTCGGATTCGGGCCGCAGGTTGATCAGCGTCTCGAACATCTCGAGCGGCGCCGGGTCGGTCGCGGTGTTGGCCCGCCCGGCCTTGCCGTAGACCGAGGCGACTTCGGGAAAGCTCTTGATGATCCGGTCCTGGGTCTGCAGCAGTTCGGCCGCCTTGGTGATCGACATGCCGGGCAGCGAAGACGGCATGTAAAGCAGCGTGCCCTCGTTGAGCGTCGGCATGAATTCGCTGCCGAGCCGTGACGCCGGATAAACCGAAACGGCCAGTATCACCAGCGCGGCGAGGATGGTCGTCTTCTTCCAGCGCATGACCCAGGCGATGACGGGGCGGTAGATCCAGATGAGAAAGCGGTTCACCGGGTTTTTCGCCTCCGGCACGATCCGGCCACGAATGAACAGCAGCATCAGCACCGGAACCAGCGTCACCGACAACAGCGCTGCGCCGGCCATGGCGAAGGTCTTGGTGTAGGCGAGCGGGGCGAACAGCCGGCCCTCCTGCGCCTCCAGCGTGAACACCGGCAGGAAGGACACGGTGATGATGAGCAGCGAGAAGAATAGGGCCGGCCCCACCTCCTTGCACGCCACGATCATCGCTTCGGCGCGCGACTCGCCTTCTTTCAGCCGCTCCAGGTGCTTGTGGGCGTTCTCGATCATCACGATGGTGGCGTCTATCATCGCGCCGATGGCAATCGCGATGCCGCCCAGGCTCATCAGGTTGGAATTCATGCCGAGCAGACGCATGGTGATGAATGCGATCAGCACCCCCACCGGCAGCATCAGGATGGCGACCAGTGCCGAGCGCACATGCAGCAGGAAGATCACGCACACCAGCGCGACGATCAGGCTTTCCTCGATCAGCGTGGTCTTGAGGGTCTCGACCGCACGCAGGATGAGGTCGGAACGGTCGTAGACCGACTCGATCGTCACCCCTTGCGGCAGGCCGGCGGAAATCTCGGCGAGCTTGGCCTTGAGATTGCCGATGACCTCCAGTGCGTTGGCGCCGTAACGCGCCATCGCGATGCCGGACACCACCTCGCCCTCGCCGTTGAGCTCGGCGAGGCCGCGCCGCTCGTCCGGCGCCAGCTCGACCCGGGCAATGTCGCGAACCAGCACCGGCGTTCCCGCCTCGCTCTTCACCACCAGCATCTCAAGGTCGTCCTTGCCGCGCAGATAGCCCTTGCCGCGCACCATGTACTCGGTTTCGGCCATTTCGACGACGCGCCCGCCGACATCGCGGTTGGAATCGCGGATGACCTGCGAAACCGTGCGCAGAGGAATCCCGTAGGCGCGCAGCTTCACCGGGTCGACGGTCACCTGGTAGGTCTGGACGAAGCCGCCGACGGAGGCGACCTCGGCCACACCCTGTGCCTTGGTCAACTGGTAGCGCACGTACCAGTCCTGGATCGCACGCAGTTCGGCCAGCGTCCGATCCTTCGCCAGCACGACGTACTGATAGACCCAGCCCACGCCTGTGGCATCCGGCCCCAGCGTCGGCGTCACCCCTTTCGGCAGGCGGCTGGAGGCGAAATTGAGGTACTCCAGCACCCGCGAACGGGCCCAGTAGATGTCAGTGCCGTCCTCGAAGATCACATAGACGAAAGATGCGCCGAAGAAGGAAAACCCGCGCACCACCCTGGACCGGGGTACCGCGAGCATGGACGTGGTGAGCGGATAGGTGACCTGGTCTTCCACCACCTGCGGCGCCTGGCCCGGATATTCGGTGTAGATGATGACCTGCATGTCCGAGAGATCGGGCAGCGCGTCGAGCGGCGTCTTCGCGATGGCGTAGATGCCGCCGATGACGGCGAACAGGGTGGCGAGCAGGACGAGGAAGCGATTCCGGCCCGACCACTCGATGATGCTGGCCAGCATGGCGTCCCCCGTCAGTGACCGGCGCGAGGGCTGGAACGCGCAGCCGGGGCGCCCATCGGCCTGATGCCGGTGATCACCCATTCCCCGGGCTGCCGTTCGACGAACTCGAACGCCACCGCTGTTCCGGGATGGATGCCCTTGAGCAGGGATTCATTCGCGACCGTGAATTCCATGGTCATGGCGGGCCATTGCAGCGATTTCACCGGGCCGTGATTGATGCTTATCCCACCGGTCCTGGAATCCACGCCGTCCACCGTTCCTTCGGCCCGGTGCCTCGCCCCTGGCGACGCACTCTCGGGCGCGCCGCCCGGTGCGGCCTGGCCCCCCATGCTCCCGATCGCCGTGTTGAGGTTGCTTTCGGCGTCGATCAGGAAGTTGGCCGCGACCACGATCTGCTCGCCTTCGTCGATTCCGTCCAGCACCTCCACGTAGCGGCCGCCGCGCCCGCCGAGCCTGACTTCGCGTGGCTCGAAGCGGCCGGCCTCAAGCTGCACCAGTACGATGCGGCGGGTGCCGCTGTCGATGACGGCCGAATCGGGGATGGCCAGCACCGGCTTTCCATCGCCGACCGACAACTCCACCTGGGCGAACATCGCCGGCTTCAGCAGCATGCCGGGATTGGCGAGTTCGAGCCGAACCGGAACCGTGCGCGTCTCGGACGTCAGCGTCGGGTAGACGTAAGTGACCCTGCCCTCGAACACCCTGCCCGGGTAGGCGTTGATCGAAACACGGGCCATGGTGCCGGCCCTGACGAGCCCGATGTCCTGCTCGAACACGTCCGCCACGACCCAGACCGAAGACAGGTCGGTCACCTGATACAGCGTCTCGCCGGGCATGAAGCGCATGCCCTGAACGGCTTTCTTCTCCATTACGATGCCGGATACCGGCGAGCGGAAGGTGAGCGACCGTTTCACCTCGCCCGTCTTTGTCAATGCCCTCACCTGCGCATCGGGAATATCCCAGTTCCTCAGCCGCGCCAGGCTCGATTCGGCGAGTTGCTGCATGGTGTTCCGCGTCTCGCTGTCGGCATACTTCATGGCCTGCACCCCCTCGGCGGCGAGCGCGAATTCGCGCTGGGCCGAAACCAGCTCGGGACTGTAGACCTCGAACAGCGGCTGCCCCCTGGCGACCCGTTGCCCAGTGACATTGACGTGCAGGCGCTCGATGTAGCCTTCGAATTTGGGGGCGACCGCGACGATGCGCCGTTCGTCCGGTTCGATGCGGCCGGCGGCGCGCACGATCCGGTCCAGCGTCCGCAGGGCGGCCGTCTCGGTCTTCACGCCCAGTTTCTGCACCTTGTCCGGGCTGATCCTGACCTGCGCGGCATCGCCGTTGCCGTTGCCCTGCTCATCGCCTTCATAGACCGGGATGTAGTCCATCCCCATCGGGTCCTTCTTGGGAACCGGCGAAGTATCGGGGAGCCCCATCGGGTTGCGGTAGTAGAGGAGTTTGCGTGGCTTCTGCGCCTCTTCCAGCGCTGGCGAATGGATAGCCGAACCAGCGGCCGGAACCCCGGTTCGCGCCCCCAGCCAGTAGCCGCCGCCCGCCAGTCCCGCAGCAAGCGCCAGCCCCATCGCCCCAATCACGCCCCGCTTCATAGATCGTCCCCCAGCAGTCGCTCGATTTCCGCCAGCCGTACCTGGACCTCGACCTGGACCTTGAGCTGGCCCAGCCTTGCCTGCAGGGTCTGGCGCTGCGCGTCCAGTAGCGTGGCGAAATCGAGGCGTCCGTTTTCGTAGCCTGCCAGCGCGGCCCGGAAGGTAAGCTCGGCCTGCGGCAGCAGGCTGCTGGCGATCAGCGTGTCGGTGCGGCGCGCCGCCTCGATACCGGCGAGATGCCCGGCAAGCTCGGCGAGAATCTGATTGGAAGCAGCTTCCGCGCGCGCCCTGGCGGCGCGCAGCAGGGATTCCGATTCGCGCTCCCGGGCGCGGCGTGAGGTTTGCTGCAAGGGCAGGTTGAGCTCGAGCATCAGTTCCCATTCCCTCACCGCGCTCTGGTACTGGATGGGAGACACGCCCAGGCTGAAATCCGGGTAGCGGTTCCGGTAGGCGAGTTCACGGCTTGCTTCAGCCGACCGGATGCGCGCCTCCTCGGTGAACAATTGCGGATTGCGGGCGCGGACGCGTGCCTCGAGTGTGGAATGATCGAGCTTCGCCGCGATGGGCACAGGCCGCAACTGTCCCGGCTCGCCCAGCGGCGCGCCAGCAGGGCGGGCAAGCAAGGCATTCATGCGAACCTGAAGCTGGCGGCGTTCGTTCTCGAGGGAGATCAGTTCGGTCTTCATGCCGGTCTGCTCGACCTGGGCCCGGATGGCGTCCTGCTGGGCCGACAGGCCGCCGGCGTAGCGCACCTGGGCGATCTTTTCCAGGCGCGACAGGAGATCGAGGACTTCACGCGTATACCGCTCGTTGCGGTGCACGTAGTACAGCTGGGCATAGGCCGCTTTGATGCGGGCCGAGAGTTCCGCCCAGTTCCCCATGGCCTGCCCCCTGACGCCCTCGGCATCAAGTTCCGCCACCTGCCGTTTCAGCGCACGCTTGCCGAACCAGGGGACATCCTGCATCAGCAGATAGCGGGTACTGCCCACATTGCCCGGAGACAGGCTCGGGCTTTGTTCGCCGAATCGGGTGATGTCCCGCAGCTCGATGCGGAATTTCGGGTCGGGCAAGGCAGATGACGATGCCACGCGTTCGCCCGCGGCGTCCGCTTCCAGGCGCATTGCTGCGTATTCAGGATTGTGCTCCCGGGCGTACGCGAGGAGCGAATCGACACTTCCCCCCGGCAGCGGGAGTTCCTGTGCCCAGGTCGGCAAAGCCAGGATTGAGGCCGCAATGGCCCACAGGCGCCGCCGCGCGCCAGATGCTCTTCTCATGTGCCTCCCGCAAATACGCGACCGGCGTGCCCATCCGCTCCGGTGGATCCCTGCCTGTTGAATTTCAGCGGCGGAATGGACGGCCACCCGCTGCGCCATTCCTCATTTGGCCGGTGTTGCGGCGGGTGGCGGCGGCATGCCTTTCTGCATCATCATCTGCATCATGTCCATGCGCTTTTCCATCATCTCCATGCGCCTGTTCATCATGTCGCCGTCGCCGGACATGCCCTGACCGCCCATCATGCCCATGCCGCCACCCATCATGCCCATGCTGCCCGGCGCCTGGCCGGCCATCGGGCAGCCCGCCTCCATGTTCTTCATCACGGCATCCATCTGGTTCATCTGCGTTTCCATCATCCGCATGCGCTGGGCGGGGTCGCGCGTACGGCGCATTTCCTGCATGCGTTCGCGCAGCGCCCGCATGTCAGCGGCTGTTGCTGGCTTGGCCTGGACCGCTGCAGGCGCCGCCGCCGGCGCCTGGTCCGGATGATGGCTACTCTCGGCGCGCACGGCGGGGGACAGCGCCATGGCGGCGGCCAGGGAAAACATCAGGGTGGTACGTTGCATTGCATGCATGAATCGCTCCTCGAAGTTGGGTTATTGAACGATCTCGAGCCGGGTCACGACGAGCACGCCGTTCACCCTTTCAGCCTGGAACCGTATGGTGTCGCCGGGCTTGACCTGATCGAGCCAGCCGGCATCCTGCACGCGGAAAACCATGGTCATGCCCGGCATGTCGAGGTTTTCCAGCGGGCCGTGTTTGATCGTGAGCTTGCTCTGCGCCTTGTCGATTTTCTTCACCACCCCCTCGGACAGGGCGACCGTCTGCGCTGCCGTCTTCACGTACGTCGCATGCTGGATATCGGCCCAGGCCGGTAGGCCCAGGCCAAGACCCATGAGCAAGGTGGTCAGGGTAAGGTTCTTTCTCATGCATACTCCTTTCGGCGCCGGGTTCAGGGCTCAGCGGCGGTGTCGCAGGGAAATCCTGCTGATGAATGACACCAGTATGGAAGGCTCTTCATCACGGCAAGCTGACGGATGGGTTACATTCGTGTCATCTTGGCTGGCGCCCGGCACCGCATGCAGCGCCGGCGGGACGAGGCTGATACTTTTTGCCCGTTATTGGAGACAGGACATCCGCATGAACGAAAACCGCACCGGACCCGCCGAGCTCTGCTTCGGTTGCGTCTACTTTCCGCCGAATCTGCCGCCCCAGGCCTACGCGCAGGACGACTGGGCGATGCTGCAGGCACGGTCCTGTTCGTTTGAGCATCACCCCGGCGACGACGCGTGTCTGGCCACGCGGAAAACCAGCTGCAGCGTGGTTGACCTCGCCGCCATGAAGCGCGGCATGAATTGAACCTATCGAGGCCGGCAGCCTGCAACACCCGGCGGCATGTTCGCGCAGGCGCCCAGGACATCAGGGCCGCACGGTAATCCGTCCCACCATCCCGCCCTCATAGTGGCCCGGTATCAGGCAGGCAAAGCTGAACTCCCCGGCCCGGTTGAAATGCCAGACGATCTCTGCGCTCTCGCTCTTTGCGACATGCGCCATGTAGGGCTCACCATGCTCCATGTCGGGAAACCTGCGCATCAGCGCTGCGTGTTTTTCCAGCGATGCCTTCGTCCCGATGACCATCTCATGCAGCATCCTGCCTTCGTTCCGCAGCACAAACCGGACGGTCTCACCCTGCTTGACCGGGATGTCGTCCGGTGCGAAACGCATGGTGTCGGTCATGATGATGGACACAGTGCGCACTGTGGGGCCGGCATGTCCGGCGATGCCCCACGGTGTCTGTTCCTGCGGTGACGTGGCGGTCTCCTGATGCTTTGCGTCACCATGGGCCTGGGTAACGCTGCTTGTCACAGCCAATGCGAATGTCACGAGCAGCATGCTGGATTTCATTCTGGATTCCTCGAAATGATGGTTAAGTGGGGGCACTGCAGCGCAGCGATTTGCAAGCGGTGGCGCCATTGGCATCCTGTGCGCCCAGGGCAAACATGAAGCTGACTCGCACATTACAAACCCGTAATCCGTGCCATCCGTGGCGATTTGTATGGCAGGATGAGCCGCTCGGTCTGCCGTCATACCCATGAAGATCCTGATCGTCGAAGACGAGCCCAAGACGGGCGCTTACCTGAAACAGGGCCTGACCGAGGCCGGATTCGTCGCGGACCTCGCCCGCGAGGGCTGGGAAGGCCTTGAACTCGCCAAGGAAGGGCACTACGACCTGATCATCCTCGACGTGATGCTTCCCGGGCTCAATGGCTGGCAGGTGCTCGAAGGCCTGCGCCGCGCCGGCGTCGAAGTGCCGGTGCTGTTCCTGACCGCACGTGACCAGGTCGAGGACCGGGTCAAGGGGCTGGAACTGGGGGCCGACGACTATCTGGTGAAGCCCTTCGCCTTCGCGGAACTGCTGGCCCGGGTGCGGACTCTGGTGCGCCGCGGACATGCCGGTCTGGACGCCGCCGTCCTCAGAGTGGCCGACCTCGAACTCGATCTGTTGCGGCGCCGTGCCACGCGCTCCGGCCGCCGGATCGACCTGACCGCCAAGGAATTTTCCCTGCTGGAGCTGTTTCTCCGCCGCAAGGGCGAAGTGCTGCCGCGCAGCCTGATCGCCTCCCAGGTCTGGGACATGAACTTCGACTCGGATACCAATGTGATCGACGTGGCGGTACGCCGGCTGCGGGTCAAGATCGACGACGGCTTCGCGTCCAAACTCATCCACACCGTGCGAGGCATGGGCTATGTGCTGGAAAACGGCCTGGAGGATCGGGCCTGATGAAGGCCCTGTCGCTGACCACCCGGATCAGCCTGTTCTTCGCAGTCGCCGCGTCGCTGGTCCTGCTCGCAACGGCCTATGTCCTGACGCAGGCGGTGGAAGCGCACTTCGAGGAGGAGGATCGCTACGAGCTGAATGGCAAGCTTGATCTCATCCAGAATCTGTTCCGGCATGCCTCCAGCCAGGGGGAACTGGATCGCCTGCCGCAGCAGCTGGACGACGCCCTGGTCGGACATCATGGACTCGCCGTCGTCGTAACGGATCAGGCAGGAAACATCTGGTTCGCGACTTCGGGGGCTGATTTCCCGCACAGGCTGTTGCAAACCTGCCAGACCCGGCCGGCAGCATGCGCCGAAGGAACCTTGCACCAATGGCAGAAAAACGGCGTGAGCAACCGGGGAATCGCCGCATCGATCACGGCGGGCGACGGCACGCCGTACATCGTGGCGCTGGTACAGGACATCCAGCACCATGAGCTTTTCATGGACACATTCCGCTCGGTCCTGGGTATAGCCATCGCTCTGGCAGCCCTGGCCACCGCCAGCCTCGGCTGGGCCGTGACCCGATGGGGTCTCTCGCCGCTGCGTAAGGTCACCGACACGGTGGCGGGCATCTCCGCCGAACGTCTGGGCGCGCGCCTCCCGTCTGCGGGCCTGCCGGCCGAACTCATGCCGCTTGCCGCCGCCTTCAACGCCATGCTGGTCCGCCTCGATGACGCCTTTCGCCGGCTTTCGGAGTTTTCCTCCAACATCGCGCACGAATTACGCACGCCCATCTCCAACCTCATGACCCAGACCCAGGTGGCGCTCTCCACTGCGCGCAACAGGGATGAATACAAGGAAATCCTGTACTCCAGCCTGGAAGAATACGAGCGCATGGCCCAGATGGTCGGAGACATGCTGTATCTCGCACAGGCCGACAATGGATTGCTAAGGCCTGGTCTGGAGACGGTCGACCTGAGCAGCGAAACCACTAGCCTGTTCGACTATTTCGAGGCGTGGGCGGAGGAGCGTGGTGTTTCTCTGGTGCAGACTGGTTCGGCCTCGGTTCCGGGCGACCGGCTGATGCTGCGGCGCGCACTGAGCAACCTCCTGTCCAACGCCATCCGGCATACCCCACAAGGCCACACGGTGCGGGTTACGCTGGAAACGCCAGGTGACAAGGCCGTCGTTACCATCGAGAACCCAGGGCCGGAAATTCCGGCCGAGCATATCTCCAGGCTCTTTGACCGCTTCTACCGGATCGATCCTTCACGCGAACGCAAAAGCGACGGCACCGGGCTGGGACTCGCCATCGTCAAGTCGATCATTGAAGCACACGGCGGGGTCCTATCCGTGATCTCAGCCAATGGAGCCACGCGGTTCCAGCTCACGCTGCCCATGACCGGAGGATGAATGCGCCCCCGGCAGCAGCGTGAGCTGGAAAACAAAAAGGCGACCGCTCATTCCAGGGGTCGCCTTTAACGTGTGCGCCTGAACCTCAGCCGAACAGCCCCCTGAAGAACAGCCGGATGCCATCCCACATGCGGCGGAAGAAGCCACCCTCCTCGACCGCTTCGAGCGCGACCAGCGGCGTCTGCATGACGACCTTGCCGTCGCCGCTCACCAGTTCGACGCGGCCCAGCGGCGCGCCGACCGCGACGGGCGCGACGATGTCGCCTTCCTTCAGCACGACGCGCGTCTGGTATTCGCCGCTGGCGCGCTTGGGCAGCGCGGCGGCGAAGTCGGCCGCAACCCCGGCCTTGACCGTGCGCGCGGCGCCTTTCCAGACGGCTACAGCCTGTATCGTTTCGTTCTTCTTGAAGAAGGTCTTGCTGTCGAAGAAGTTGAAGCCGTAGGCGAGCAGCTTGGCGGTCTCGGTCGCCCGTTCGGATTCGCTGTTGGTACCGAATACCGCCGCGATCATGCGCTGACCATCGCGCTGGCTGGAGGCCACCAGACAGTAGCCGGCTTCCTCGGTGTGGCCGGTTTTGAGGCCGTCGACGCTAGGGTCGCGCCACAGCAGCAGATTGCGGTTCGGCTGCTTGATGTCGTTCCAGACGAACTCCTTCTCCTTGTATAGCGCGTAGTGCTCGGGGTCCTCGATCACGATGGCCCGCGCCAGCTTGGCCATGTCGAGCGCGCTCGAATAATGGCCTTCGGCCGGCCAGCCGGTGGCGTTGACGAAATGGGTGTCGGCAAGGCCCAGCCGTTTCGCTTCCTGGTTCATCAGCGCGGCGAAGGTATCCTCGCCGCCCGCGAGATGCTCGGCCAGCGCGATGCTGGCGTCGTTGCCCGATTGCACGATGATGCCGCGCAGCAGGTCGTGCACCGCAACCTGATTGCCGACCTTGACGAACATTTTCGAGCCGCCCATGCGCCAGGCTTTTTCGCTGATGGTGACGAGGTCGCCCTCCTTGATGCGGCCGCGCTGAAGTTCCAGCGCCGCGACGTGCGAAGTCATCAGCTTGGTCAGGCTGGCGGGCGGCAGGCGCTGATTGCCCTGGTGGTCGACCAGCACGTTGCCACTGGCGGCATCCATCAACACCCAGGATTTGGCCGCCAGTTGCGGGGGCGGCGGGACGACGGCGGCGGCGCTCCACGCGGCCGGCGCGATCAGAAAACCGAAGAGCAATACGAGTCGTTGCAGTAAATACGGGGTAGTCATGGGCTTATCGATGAGTAGGAACGGAATGGGCATTGAAACAGGCGGATGCGCACAAACGCGCACGCGTTCAGGATAACATCGCACGCCGTCCGGCGGCAGCCCGGCGGCGACGGCCTGTTAAACTCGCGTCATGCCGACGACCGTACCGCACCCGCATGGCCGACCCTGAAACCCGCGTTCCCCTCCGCCACACCCGGCTGCCTGAACCATGCTCTATACGCTGATCCGCCCCGCCCTGTTCTCGCTCGACCCCGAGGATGCCCACCGCTTCACCCTCGCCGGCCTCGATCTCGCGCACCGGATCGGCCTGCTGAGCCTGCTGCCGCGCGCAACGGGCAAACCCGTGCACGTGATGGGCATCGACTTTCCCAACGCCGTGGGCCTCGCCGCCGGCCTCGACAAGGACGGCGCGCACATCGGCGCGCTGGCGGCGCTGGGCTTCGGCTTCATCGAAATCGGCACGGTGACGCCGCGCCCGCAGCCCGGCAATCCGCAGCCGCGCATGTTCCGCCTGCCCGTGGCCGACGCCATCATCAATCGCATGGGCTTCAACAACCGCGGCGTCGACAATCTGGTGCAGAACGTCGCGGCCAGCGGCTTCACCGGCGTGCTCGGCATCAACATCGGCAAGAACAAGGACACGCCGAACGAGCATGCGGTCGACGATTATCTCGCCTGCCTCGACAAGGTCTATGCGCACGCGACCTACGTGACGGTGAACATCTCCTCGCCCAACACGCAGAACCTGCGCGAACTGCAGAAGGACGAAGCGCTCGATGCGCTGCTCTCGGCGATCAAGCTGAGGCAGTCCGAACTCGCGCAACGGCACGGCAAATACGTGCCGGTCGCGCTGAAGATCGCGCCCGACCTCGACGACGCGCAGATCGCCGCCATCGCCGCGCTGCTGATGATGCACCGCATCGACGCGGTGATCGCCACCAACACCACCATCGCCCGCGACGCCGTGGCCGGCCTGCCCAACGCCGACGAGGCCGGCGGGCTGTCGGGCAGACCGGTGCGCGCGGCGTCGACCCGCGTGATCCGCGAACTGGCGCGCCACCTGAAGAACGAGGTGCCGATCGTCGGCGTCGGCGGCATCCTGTCGGGCGACGACGCGCAGGAAAAAATCACCGCCGGCGCCTCGCTGGTGCAGCTCTACTCCGGCTTGATCTACCGCGGCCCGGAACTGGTGCGCGAGTGCGTGCAGCGCCTCGCCTGATGGGAATGAAGCGGGCGCGCGTATCTGTCCTTGGCCTGCTGATGCTGGCCACCGCCGCACATGCCGCGCCGCCCGAGCACGCCGTCGTCACCCGCTTTGCCCAGCCGGGACTCGCGGCCGGGCAACTGGGCGTGATCGTCAACGACGACGATCCAGACAGCGTGGCGATTGCCGCGTATTACCTCGAAAGGCGCGGCATCCCCGCCGCCAACCTGATCCACGTGCGCTTCAAGCCCGGGCGCAGCACGCTTTCCCGCGAGGAATTCGCTGCTCTCAAGCGCCGCGTCGACCGCAGCGCCGCCGGGAATATCCAGGCCTACGCCCTGACCTGGGCGCAGCCGTACCGGGTCGACTGCATGTCGATCACCTCCGCCTTCGCCTTCGGCTTCGATCCCGCCTGGTGCGCCAGCGGCTGCAAGCCGACGCAGCCCAGCCCGTATTTCGACAGCAGCGCGGCACGCCCTTTCGACGCCTACAGGATGCGCCCGACCATGAGCCTGGCCGCCGCCAGCGTGGTCGAGGCGAAACAACTCATCGATCGCGGCGTCGCCGCCGACGGCAGCAACCCGGCGGGCACCGCGTATCTGGTCAGCACGAACGACAAGGCGCGCAACGTGCGCGCCGCCGGCTACGCGGCACTGCGCACCCGGATGCAGCGCATCCTGCCCACCGAAATCGTCGCGGCCGACGCGCTCGAAAACAGGTCTGACGTGATGTTCTATTTCACCGGGCTGACCCATGTGCCGTCGCTCGACAGCAACCGCTTCCTGCCCGGCGCCATCGCCGACCACCTCACCTCGGCCGGCGGCGAACTGTTCGGCGGCTCGCAGATGAGCAGCCTGCGCTGGCTGGAAGCGGGCGCCACCGGCAGCTACGGCGCGGTGGTCGAGCCCTGCAATTTCCCCTCCAAGTTCCCGGTGCCCGGCATCGTCATGGCGCACTACCTGCAGGGCGAAACCCTGATCGAAGCCTACTGGAAAAGCGTGCAGATGCCGGGACAGGGCCTCTTCATCGGCGAGCCGCTGGCGCGTCCGTTCGCCGGCGTCGCCCACCATGCGCGCGATGGCGGCCTGACCCTCTCGGCGCGCCTGCTCGCCCCCGGCGATTACGAGGTGCAGGCCGCGCCGTCGATGATGGGGCCCTACCGCAGCGTCGGCCGCATCCGCATCGGATGGGGCGCCGGCGAACTCAAGCTCAGCCGGATCCCGCCGGCCTACTACCGCTTCGAGCGCCGCGCCGACGTCCGCCCGGCCCGCTAGCGCTCGCCAGCGCAGGGCCGCATTGGTTATGCTGCGCGGGTATCCATCCTGCGCGAGACCCGCCATGCACATCGGCATTCCCAAGGAAATCAAGAACCACGAATACCGCGTCGCCCTCACGCCCGACGGCGCGCGCGAACTGGTCCAGGCGGGACACCGGATCAGCGTCGAAACCGGCGCCGGCGCCACCGTGGGGTTTGACGACGCCGCCTATCGCGCCAGCGGCGCCGACGTCGTCGCCACCCCCGCCGAGGCTTACGCCGCCGACCTGGTGGTCAAGGTGAAGGAGCCGCAGCCGGACGAGTTGACCGCCTTGCGTGCCGGGCAACTGCTGTTCTGCTACCTGCACCTGGCCGCCGCGCCTCTGCTGGCGCACGAACTGATGGCGCGCGGGGTGACGGCGATCGCCTACGAAACCGTGGCCCGCCCGGGCGGCGGCCTGCCGCTGCTGCAGCCGATGTCCGACATTGCCGGGCGGCTGGCGCCGCAGATGGGCGCACTCGGGCTGCACACCTCCCACGGCGGCAACGGCAAGCTGATCAGCGGCATGCCCGGCGTGCCGCCTGCGCATGTGCTCATCATCGGCGCCGGCGTTGTCGGCATGAGCGCCGCACGCACGGCCACCGGCCTCGGCGCGCAGGTCACCCTGCTCGACCAGCAGGCCGACAAGCTCGCCCACGCCGAAGCGCTGTTCGGCCCGCGGGTGGCAACGCGGTTTTCCTCGCCGCGGGCGATTGCCGACGGCCTCGCGCAGGCCGACATCGTCATCGGCGCGGTGCAGGTTTCCGGCCGCCACACGCCACGCCTGATCAGCCGCGCGTTGCTGCAGCGGATGCCGCAGGGTTCGGTGCTGGTGGACGTGGCCATCGACCAGGGCGGCATCGCCGAAACCTCCCGCCCCACCACCCACAGTGCCCCGTTCTTCATCGTCGAAGGCATCGTCCACTACTGCGTCACCAACATGCCCGGCGCCGTCGCCCGCACCGCCACCGACGCACTCACCCATGCCACCCTGCCCTATGTGCGGGCGCTGGCGGCCCGGGGCCTGGCCGCACTGGACGCGGACGCCGGACTGCAAGCGGGACTGCAGGTCCACGCAGGCAAAATCACCCACGCCGGGCTGGCACAGGATCTGGGGATCGGCTAAAGCGGACCGCCTCTCGCCTGCGGGGAAAGTGGCGCGCGCTGGTGCCCTGCAACGCGCCGCCATGCCGCTCATTCAGGCGCAAAGAAAACCCAAGCCGGCTGCTGGCTCAGCGGCTTGCTTCCATGCGCCCGACTTGCCGGGTATGCCTCATTGCACGACACTAACGTCCTAACGCAAGCAACACCGGACACGCGGAGAAAAACCAACAAACGCCCCCGGCACCCGTGAGCAAATTCGACGAACTCTATCGCCTTCACCGCCTGCTGGACGGGCGGCGGACAGGCCTGCCGCGCAGCGTGCTCATCAATGAGCACGGCTTTTCGCGTTCCACCCTCGCCCGCCTGATCGCCGACCTGCGCGACCGCCTCGGCGCCCCGCTCATCCACGACAGCGAACGCGGTGGCTATCGCTACGACACCGCCGACGGCAGCCACGCGCTCCCCGGCCTGTGGTTTACCCCCGCGGAACTGCACGCTCTCGTCACGCTGAAACACCTGCTCGCCAACCTGGAGCCCGGGCTGCTCGACGACCACCTGCGGCCGCTGCAAACCCGCATCGACAAGCTGCTGGGCAGCAACCACCTGGGCGCCGGTGAGGCCGCCCAACGCATCCGCATCCTGGCCGCCGCCGCGCGCCAGAAAAACCTCCGCCACTTTCAAACCATCGCCGGCGCCGTCCTGCAGCGCAGCCGCCTCAAGATCGACTACTACAACCGCGAGCGCGACCAAATCGGCACCCGCGAAATCTCCCCGCAACGCCTCGCCCACTACCGCGACAACTGGTATCTGGACGCCTGGTGCCACGGCAAAAAAGGCCTGCGCATCTTTGCCGTCGAATGCATCCGCGCCGCCGCACCGCTCGGCAAAGCCGCCAAAACCCTCGCCGAATCCACGCTCAACCGCGAACTCGCCAGCGCCTACGGCATCTTCGCCGGCCTGCCCGTCGCCACCGCCGTCCTGCGATTCACCCCCAAACGCGCCCGCTGGGTCGCCGACGAAATCTGGCACCCCCGGCAACAAAGCCGCTGGCTGGAAGACGGCCGCTACGAATTGCGCCTGCCCTATTCGGATGAGCGTGAGTTGCTTATGGACATCCTGAAATACGGTCCTGACATCGAAGTTATGGGACCGGAAGATCTGCGCGAGGTCGTCAAAAAACTGCTGGGGGCGGCTGCGAGCCAGTATCGGCGATGAGAAGGGGGAGGCTCAGGTTTTGGGCCTAGGGGTAGATAGTATGAAAACACTCAAAACTGACTGACTGGACGGATATGAATAGGCTTGCTGATTCACTGCCCGTTAACGACAAGCCCGCGTTTGTCGCGCATGTCCGTGGTGACAGCAAAATCCAATCGCTGGAAGCGCATTTGCGCAGTGTTAGCCAACTCGCTGCGGAACTCGCCGCCAAATTCCGCCTCGCCCCGCACGGAGAACTGATAGGCCTGCTGCATGATCTGGGCAAGTACAGTTCGGCATTCCAAGCCTATATCCAGTCCGCAACTGGGCTATTGAATCAGGATGAGGACGAGGAATTTGTTGATGCAGCCGGTTTGAAAGGGAAAATTGATCACTCAACAGGCGGTGCACAGTTCATCTGGCAACATCTGGCTGGAAAAGACGCACTGGCTCATGTGGCCGGTGAAATCCTCGCAATATGTGTGGCTTCGCATCACTCCGGATTGATCGATTGCCTGACTTCTTCCCTAGGGCAACCTACGGAAGACGGGTTTGCCAAACGCATGTCGAAATCGGCTGACAAAACACACTTGCAGGAAGCGCTCGGCAAGGCCGACCCGGTACTTTTAGACGAAGCGCGCCATCTCCTCAAACAACCTGAAATCACCCAGGCATTCTTGGCTTGGGACAGCAAAATTCTTGGGGCTGTCGCCGGTAATACCGCAGAGGAAAAAAGAAGCAGCCCCGTTTACAAACAACAGATCGGCCTGCTGGTGCGCGCGCTGTTCAGTTGCCTGATCGACGCCGACCGCATCGACACAGCGGATTTCGAGCATCCGGTGCGCGCCCGGAGACGCCTGCGCGGGAATTACACGCCGTGGCAAACGCTCATCGCGAGACTCGAATCGCATCTGGCGAATTTCACGCCAGTCCAGCCCATCGACGATTTGCGACAGCAAATATCGCGTCACTGCCTCGAAGCCGCCACGCGCGACACCGGCATCTACACGCTCACCGTACCGACCGGCGGCGGCAAGACGCTGGCGAGCCTGCGCTTCGCGCTTCACCATGCGCACAAACACGATCTCGACCGTGTCATTTACGTTATACCGTTCACGTCCATCATCGACCAGAACGCCGAGGTCGTCCGTAAGATACTCGAACCCGAAGGCATCGAAGCGGGCAGCGTGGTTCTGGAGCACCACTCCAACCTCACGCCCGAAGATCAGACCTGGCGCAGCAAAATCCTCTCCGAAAACTGGGACGCGCCGGTCGTCTACACCACAATGGTTCAACTGCTGGAAACACTATTCGGCGCAGGCACGCGCGGCGCACGGCGGATGCACCAGCTCGCCAATGCCGTGCTGGTCTTCGATGAAATCCAAAGCCTGCCCGTGCGTTGCGTGCATCTTTTCAACAACGCGATGAACTTCCTCGCCGACCACTGCCGCAGCACGGTCGTGCTCTGCACCGCCACCCAGCCGCTGCTGGATCGGGTCGATGCGGCCAAGGGCGCAATCCGCATACCGCCCGGCAACGAACTCATCCGCGACGTGCGGCAGTTGTTCGACGATCTGAAGCGTGTCGAAGTTATGAATCATCGCAAGCCGGGTGGCTGGTCGCAGGAAGAAATCGCGACGTTGGCTCGGGAGCAAGTCGAAGCGGTCGGCAGTTGCCTCGTGATTGTGAACACGAAAAAGGCCGCGCAGGCGCTCTACCGCCTGTGCCGGAGCCATCCAGGCGCGGCCGTTTTTCACCTCAGCACCAGCATGTGCCCCGCTCATCGGAAAGCGAAGCTCGATGCAATCCGCAGCCGTCTGGACACGATCCCGCCGTTGCCAACCCTGTGCCTCAGCACGCAATTGATCGAAGCTGGAGTCGATGTCGATTTTGCTTCCGTGATCCGTTATGCGGCCGGGCTCGATTCCATCGCGCAGGCGGCAGGGCGTTGCAATCGCAACGGTCGGCTCGACTGCGGCAAGGTGTATGTCGTCAACCCGCGCGACGAAGACGAGAACCTGAGCAAGCTGCCGGACATTTTGATCGGGCGGGAGAAAGCCAATCGCGTGCTCGACGATTACGACACCGACCCGGAAAAATACGGCTCGAACCGCATCGGCCCGGAAGCAATGGCCTGGTACTACACCAACTATTTCTTCCAGCGCGCCGGCGAAATGAGCTACCCCGTATCCGGCAATGCGCTCGGGCGCGACGATACCTTGCTCAATCTGCTGTCGGACAACCCGCGCGCCGTCAGCGATTACGCGCGCACCCACAACAGACGGGCCCCGACGCGCTTCCTGCGGCAATCTTTCATGAGCGCCGCGCGCGCCTTCAAAGCCATCGACGCCCCGACGCGCGGCGTAATCGTGCCGCACGGTGAAGCTGGCAAAGCGCTCATCGCCGAGTTGTGCGCGGCTTACTTTCCCGACAAGGAATTCGAGCTTCTGCGCCGCGCGCAGCAATACAGCGTCAATGTGCTGCCGCAGCAGTTGGAAGCCCTGAGCAAGACGAACGCCGTGCACGAAATTCAGGACGGAACCGGCATTCTGTATCTGGCCGACGCCCGCTACTACAGCGAGGAATTCGGCCTTTCCGACAACCCCGAAGGTTTGATGGAGGTTCTCTGTGTCTCACCGTAACAACATCGAATTCAAGGTCAGCGCGCGCCATGCGCTCTTCACCGATCCGCTCACCCGTATCGGCGGCGAAAAATGCTCGTACCACCTGCCGACGTACGAAGCACTCAAAGGCATCGCCAAGTCGATCTACTGGAAGCCGACCTTCATCTGGGTCATCGACGAAGTGCGGGTGATGAAACCGATCCGCACGCAGACCAAGGGCACAAAGCCGCTCGACTACGGCGGCGGCAATACGCTCGCCATCTACACCTTCCTCGCGGATGTCGAATATCAGGTCCGCGCACATTTCGAGTGGAACGAACATCAGCCCGGACTGGCGGACGACCGTATCGACGGCAAGCACTTCGCCATCGCCCGGCGCATGCTGGAACTCGGCGGGCGGCAGGACATTTTTCTCGGCACGCGCGATTGCCAGGGCTACGTCGAGCCTTGCAAATTCGGCGGGGAAACCGGGCACTACGACGACCTCGACCGCATGGACTACGGCCTGACTTTCCACGGTTTTGACTACCCCGACGAGACCGGCGAATCCATCCTCGCGGCGCGCTTCTGGCGACCCGTCATGGAATTCGGTCGGGTACGCTTCCCAAGGCCGGAAGCCTGCGACATCCGCAAGACCATACGCCCCATGACCGCAAAGCGATTCGGCAAAGGCCAGTTGCGTAGCGTTGAAGCCGAAGTCGCCGAGCTGGGGGTTTGAGATGAGCTGGATACAGAAGCTCTACGAAACCTACGAGCAAACCGCCCAGATGCATACCGAGGAGAAAGCACAGCCTTGGCCCGTGGCACATTTTTCAAAGCGCGCACACGTCGAGATCGTCATCGACGAGTCGGGGCAGTTGCGCCGAATTAAAAAGCTGGGAGCCACAGAGTCTGCAACCCTCATCCCGGTCACCGAGGCATCGCTTGGAAGAGCCGGAAGCAAAATCGCTCCCCACCCTCTATGTGAAGAAACCAGTTATTGCGCTATTGATTTCCCTGAGGGAAACAAGAAAAAGCAAACGGCATACTTCTCGAACTTAGAGAAATGGTGTCAGTCCGACCAGGCGCATCAAAAACCCAAGGCGATTCTTGCTTACTTGAAACGCGCGACACTCTGGGCTGATTTGCTTGGGGAAAAAATGATTCCCCTCGTCGTCGAAGGCGCTCGCGGCAAGGAAAAAATCAATGACGAGAAAATTTTCATTCGCTGGCGTGTTGAGGCTTCGGACAATCGTATATCGGGAACATGGGAAGACGCCGAATTGATCGAGTCCTGGGCAAAGCACGACGAGATAAATAACCCCAAGAATGGGGTGTGCATGGTTCTTGGAGAGAAAGCCCGGATCGGCAACAACCACCCGAAGTTCATCCGCCACGCAGGCGATGGCGCCAAACTCATCAGCGCCAACGACAGTTCAGGCTTCACGTTTCGAGGCCGCTTTACTGACGACACCGGCCAGCAGGCCTGCGGCGTCAGTTACGAAGTCACGCAAAAAGCCCATAACGCTTTGCGCTGGCTGATTCAAAGACAAGGGCACAGATATGGCGATCTAAAGCAACCTCAGGTTGTCGTCTGTTGGGCCGTTGGCGGCGCTCCAATACCTGACCCTTTCGGCAGTTCTCTTACGCTACTGCTCGCAGGCGGCGACGCGACCGATTCGCCCGCTGTCATCGTCGATACCGACGCGGGACAAGCCTTTGCCAAACGCCTGAATCTAGCGATGAAGGGCTATCGTGCGCGACTCGGACCGACCGACGACATTGTCGTGATGGGCTTGGACTCCGCCACGCCTGGACGGATGGCGATTACCTTTTACCGTGAGCTGACGGGCTCTGGGTTTCTCGCGCGTATCGAGCGCTGGCATACCGACTTCGCCTGGTATCAGAACTTCGGCAAGGACAAGCACTTCGTGGGCGCGCCTGCACCGCACGATATTGCCGAGGCCGCGTATGGTCGTCGCCTTGACGACAAGCTCAAAAAAGCCACTATCGAACGCTTGCTACCGTGCATCGTCGATGGACAAGCGTTTCCGCGTGACCTCCTTGAATCGACGATACGCCGCACCTGCAATCGGGTCGGGCTGGAACGCTGGGAGTGGGAAAAATTTCTGGGTATCGCCTGCGGTTTGTACCGGGGCGCTTTCAAAAACGAGGGGTACGAGATGGCACTGGAAACCGACCGGCGCAGCCGGGATTATCTGTATGGGCGTTTGCTGGCTCTCGCTGAAAATATCGAGGGTTACGCACTCACAACCGCTGAGAGTGGACGCGAAACAACCGCTGCTCGCTTCATGCAGCGATTTGCTGACCGTCCTGTTTCAACTTGGCGAACGGTTGAGCTTGCTCTATCGCCATACAAATCCAGATTGAATGCGTCAGCCAAAGGCAAAGGGTTTCTCATCAAACGGATGCGCGTCATTGATGAAATTCTCTGCTTGTTCGAGCCCGAAGATTTCTTGCGCGACACCAAGCTTTCCGGCGAATTCCTGCTCGGCTACCACTGCCAGCGCCAGGCGCTGAACCCGCCCAAAGCAGAAACCACCATCGACACCCCCGCCGAATAATTCACGAGGACACACACATGAATACCCTGCAAAACAAAATCGACTTCGCTGTGATCTTTCGCGTCACCAATGCCAACCCGAACGGCGACCCGCTGAACGGCAACCGCCCACGCACCGACTACTCGAACTACGGCGAAATGAGTGACGTATCGATCAAGCGGAAACTCCGCGACCGTCTGCTGGAGCGCTGGATCGATGCGGGCCGCAACGACGACGGCAATATGATTTTTGTGCAGTCGGACGATCGCAAGGCCGACGACGCCAAAAGTCTGCGCGCCCGAGCTGAAGCCGGGCTTGGCAAGGAATTGGGCTCAGACAAGACCGCCGATCTGGCGTGCAAAAAGTGGCTGGACGTGCGCGCCTTCGGCCAGCTTTTCGCGCTCAAGAGCAACAAGAAAGCAGGCAAGAAAAACGAAGACGGATCAGATGCCGAGGGCGATACTGGTGTTTCCATCGGTATACGTGGACCTGTCACCATCCAATCTGCTTTTAGCGTCGAGCCCATCGATATTTCCAGCCTGCAAATCACCAAAAGCGTGAGTGGCGAAGGTGATGGCTCAAAGCGCGGTTCCGATACGATGGGTATGAAGCATCGTGTCGATCAAGGCATTTACAGGTTCTACGGCAGCATGAATCCCCAACTGGCCGAAAAAACCGGCTTTACTGATGCGGATGCTGAGGCGATCAAGCAGGCTCTACCCAGGCTGTTCGAGAATGACGACGCCGCCGCCCGGCCTGCGGGCAGCATGGAAGTTCTGAAAGTCGTTTGGTGGCGGCACCACTGCAAAGCAGGACAACACTCTTCTGCCAAGGTACACCGCACCCTGACCGTGAATGCCGATGGAAGTTATGAACTCGCCAATCTGGATGGGCTGAAGCCCGAGGAAATCGAGGGATTCTGAAAATCTTGCGCTACCGCCGCCCCGCCCAATACCCTGGGCGGCGACTATGGTGCGCGACGGCAACGATGATGATCGTCTCGGGCATCACGCGGTAGACCAAGGTGTAAGGGTAATCGTGCAGAACAAACCGTCTTGCTCCGTGGCCCGTTTGGGCGCCCATCTCGGGATATTCGAGCAGGCGCTGCGCGGCTTGCATGGTAGCTTGGTTGAAATCACGCGCAATGTCGAGCCCGGCCTGATCGCGGTAATACTTCAGCGCCTCTACAAATTCGACTTTGGCCTGGCTTTGCCAAGCGAGCCTCAATTACCGGACTTTCTCAAAATTTCATCGATTTCCACCATGACTTGCTCATGCGGAATCAACTCCACGGTACCGGCATCGATTTCCGCCACACGCTGGGCGATCTCTTCGTCCCATGCCTTGGCAATGGCTTCGGGGGTGTCTTCCGCAGGCCCTTCCAGGCTAACGATCAGGCGATGGATGAGTTTGCCGCGCTCTTGTAGCGAAAGCTGCAAGGCCTGGTTTTCAATCTCTTTCAATAACGCTGCCATGACGCGCTCCAGAAATAATGTCCTGCTGGAATGGTAGCACTCGCATCATGGCCGAAACAGATCTGATTCCCCTTTCCGCTCTCCAGCACTGGGCCTATTGCCCGCGCCAGTGCGGGCTGATTCATCTGGAACAGGCCTTTGCCGACAACATCCACACGGCGCGGGGCCAGGCGGTGCACCATCTGGTCGACACGCCGGGCTACGAGATCAAGTCCGGCGTGCGGGTGGAGCGCGCGCTGCCACTGTGGAGCGATCGACTCAATCTTATCGGCAAGGCCGATCTGGTCGAATTCCATCCGGATGGCAGGGTGTACCCGGTCGAGTTCAAACACGGGGCGAAACGGCAAAAGCTGCACGACGACCTTCAACTCGCCGCGCAGGCGATGTGTCTGGAAGACATGCTCGGGCACCCGGTACCCAAAGGCGCGATCTTCCACGCCAGCAGTCACCGGCGGCGGGAAGTCGTCATCACGCCGGAGTTGAGGGCACGGGTAATCGATACTGCGAATGCAATCCGCGCGATGCTTGCCTCGGGTATGCTGCCGCCGCCGGTCAACGATTCCCGATGCAGGGAATGTTCCCTGAAAGAGATTTGCCAACCTGAAGCCGTCGCCGACCGAACCAGGCAGCGACAACAACAGCACAGTCTGTTCGACCCGGAGGCATGAGTTGCATACCATCCAAAACACACTCTACGTCATGACCCCTCAGGCGTATGCCCATCTTGAAAACGCCACCGTGCGTATCGACGTGGAACACGAAAAGAAACTCCAGGTACCGCTGCATCATCTGGGCGGACTGGTGTGTTTTGGCAACGTCATGGTGTCGCCTGCACTGATGCATCGCCTGGCCGACGAGGGGAAGTCCCTGGTGCTGCTGGACGACCATGGCCGTTTCAAGGCTCGGCTCGAAGGTCCGGTTTCCGGCAACATCCTGTTGCGCCAGGCCCAGCACCGACAGGCAGACAACGCGACCTTCAACATCGAACTCGCCCGCGCCATCGTCGCCGGCAAGCTCAAGAACAGCCGCAGCGTGTTGCAGCGCGGCGCGCGTGAGGCATCGAACGAACAAGAGGCGGTACAGATCACCCGCGCCACCGACAACCTGGCCGCCTCGCTGCGCGCCGCCGCTGCCGCGGCCACTCTGGACGAACTGCGCGGCGTCGAAGGCGAAGCCGCGCGCGGCTACTTTGCCGCGGTCAACCTCATCGTAAAAACCGCTGCACGCGAACATTTCCAGCTTAACGGCCGCACCCGCCGGCCACCGCTCGACCGCTTCAACGCGCTGATTTCCTTTCTCTACGCCATGCTCATGAACGATTGCCGTTCAGCGCTGGAAGCCGCGGGCCTCGACCCGCAACTCGGCTTTCTGCATGCCGTGCGTCCCGGCCGCGCCGCACTTGCGCTTGATCTCCAGGAAGAATTCCGCGCCGTTCTGTGCGACCGCCTCGCCCTCACCCTCATCAATCGCGGCCAAATCAGTGCCGGCGATTTTGATCTGCGCGAAGGCGGCGCAGTCATGCTCAACGACCGTGGCCGCCGTACCGTCGTCGCCGCCTGGCAGGAACGCAAGCAGGAAGAACTCACCCACCCGCTCACCGAAACCAAACTGCCGCTTGCGCTCTTGCCCTTCGTTCAGGCGCGATTTATTGCGCGTACCCTACGCGGCGAGATGGAAAGCTACCTGCCCTATCTGGCGAAATAGGCCATGCTCATCATCGTTACCTACGACGTCTCCACCGAAACCGCCGCCGGCCGAAAACGCCTGCGACGCGTCGCCAAGGCCTGCGAACGCGTCGGCCAGCGAGTGCAAAAATCCGTCTTCGAATGTACCGTCAACGAAATGCAGTTCGAGCAACTTGAGCGCGAACTACTGGATGAAATAGATCCGAAACAAGACAATCTGCGCTTCTACCGCATTACCGAACCGGTAGAACTCCGCGTCAAACAACACGGCTGTTTCCGGTCCGTCGATTTTGAAGGCCCCTTGGTGATATGACGCGCGAACCCCCATCAACGACACAAACCCGTCGAGTTCGCGCATGCGGTAACTCTTTGTTCTTTAACAATCTGAAGAAATTAACCATCACAAAACATGGCCACCAGATTGCGGCGCAAAGCGGGTTCGCGGAAACTTGTAACGCTGCGCAGAACAATCAACAGGTTGCATGTGTGGCGCATCGCCCGACCGTGAGGCCGGGCGTGGATTGAAACTCGCCAGCGGCGGCAGCAAGCCTCCATGTCGGCGAGGCATCGCCCGACCGTGAGGCCGGGCGTGGATTGAAACAACCTGAAAGATGAGGACGGCGAAGTGCTGGATTGGGCATCGCCCGACCGTGAGGCCGGGCGTGGATTGAAACAGATAATACGCGCAGTGCGCGTGAATGCAACGAAGGCATCGCCCGACCGTGAGGCCGGGCGTGGATTGAAACCGGCATACGCGGATCGTATGAAACAAAGTCGCACGCATCGCCCGACCGTGAGGCCGGGCGTGGATTGAAACTCCATGTTGCCTCCTGTGGTTACAGTGCCGCCGAAGCATCGCCCGACCGTGAGGCCGGGCGTGGATTGAAACTCGACTGTGCCGCCAATCTCCGCAAGCTGCCCAGGCATCGCCCGACCGTGAGGCCGGGCGTGGATTGAAACGACGCCATCGCGTGCTTGGTCATGCCCTGAAAGCGCATCGCCCGACCGTGAGGCCGGGCGTGGATTGAAACGTGCGGACCTGGCCGGCGGGCACCGACGAAAAGACGCATCGCCCGACCGTGAGGCCGGGCGTGGATTGAAACGTGCCGGCGGACGCGCAAGACGTCGACGAAGGAGCTGCATCGCCCGACCGTGAGGCCGGGCGTGGATTGAAACGACGCGGCGATGGCGGCGGTGTGGGCGCTGGAGACGCATCGCCCGACCGTGAGGCCGGGCGTGGATTGAAACCCGTCCATGGAGATCCCGGCCTACCGCTCGGAGGGCGCATCGCCCGACCGTGAGGCCGGGCGTGGATTGAAACGCCGAGGCTAACGCCACCTATGCTCTGGCCGACGCATCGCCCGACCGTGAGGCCGGGCGTGGATTGAAACGTCAAAGAGATCGTGCTGGGAGACCGGGATATCAGGCATCGCCCGACCGTGAGGCCGGGCGTGGATTGAAACGCCGTCGTCTGGTTGAGTGCGGGCAGCACCCGCCGCATCGCCCGACCGTGAGGCCGGGCGTGGATTGAAACTTTTTTTCGTCCGAGTAGTCCATCGGCACCAGCTGGCATCGCCCGACCGTGAGGCCGGGCGTGGATTGAAACATCCAGGCGATGATGGCGTCGACGGGGTTTTTCAGCATCGCCCGACCGTGAGGCCGGGCGTGGATTGAAACTCCATGTTGCCTCCTGTGGTTACAGTGCCGCCGAAGCATCGCCCGACCGTGAGGCCGGGCGTGGATTGAAACGTGGCGGTCGTGCGCCGCCCACAGCAGCACCAGGGGCATCGCCCGACCGTGAGGCCGGGCGTGGATTGAAACCGCAACGGCAAGCCCGACCCCGGCTGGTTCGCGCGCATCGCCCGACCGTGAGGCCGGGCGTGGATTGAAACCACCGGGCGCGTGATCGACGTCACGCCAATCAAGAGCATCGCCCGACCGTGAGGCCGGGCGTGGATTGAAACCAGTCGTCGTGCATATTGCTCTCCCCGTTATTCACGCATCGCCCGACCGTGAGGCCGGGCGTGGATTGAAACAACGGCATCGCTGGCCGACCGAACAGCGCCGCAGCGCATCGCCCGACCGTGAGGCCGGGCGTGGATTGAAACGTCCAGTTGCCGCACGAATTCCACCTCGGTGGGGGCATCGCCCGACCGTGAGGCCGGGCGTGGATTGAAACGACCCGGACGCCCCCGTCGACACAGCCGCCGCCGCGCATCGCCCGACCGTGAGGCCGGGCGTGGATTGAAACTTGGTGAGGTGGCGCGCCTGCACCCGCACCGCCGCGCATCGCCCGACCGTGAGGCCGGGCGTGGATTGAAACTGCCAGATGCCCCCCGCCGCCGCCGCCGACCTCGCGCATCGCCCGACCGTGAGGCCGGGCGTGGATTGAAACGTACCTTCTACGTGCTGACATTGCATTCGATCTGGCATCGCCCGACCGTGAGGCCGGGCGTGGATTGAAACCACGCTGCTGGTCATCGTCGGCCTGGTCGGCGCAGCATCGCCCGACCGTGAGGCCGGGCGTGGATTGAAACTCAAGCAACCGGGCGCGCACCATGCCTACACCGTCGCATCGCCCGACCGTGAGGCCGGGCGTGGATTGAAACATGATGGAATCGCTGGCGCCGCTGATCCCGATGCGCATCGCCCGACCGTGAGGCCGGGCGTGGATTGAAACGAGATCGCCGCCGGAATCAACGAACCGCTCAAGCACGCATCGCCCGACCGTGAGGCCGGGCGTGGATTGAAACAGCCCGACCTTAACCACGGCCGCGCCGAGCGCGTGGCATCGCCCGACCGTGAGGCCGGGCGTGGATTGAAACGCCGCGGCATTAGACTCGCAGCCGAGACAGGTGACGCATCGCCCGACCGTGAGGCCGGGCGTGGATTGAAACGCCGATGTCGCCGTATATCCAGACCTCGGCCGCGCGCATCGCCCGACCGTGAGGCCGGGCGTGGATTGAAACTCCCGCCCGGCGTGGTCGCGCTCACTGCCTTCATCGAGCATCGCCCGACCGTGAGGCCGGGCGTGGATTGAAACAGCCAGTAGCCGAACAGCGGCAGCGCGGGGGCGCCGCATCGCCCGACCGTGAGGCCGGGCGTGGATTGAAACTCCATGTTGCCTCCTGTGGTTACAGTGCCGCCGAAGCATCGCCCGACCGTGAGGCCGGGCGTGGATTGAAACGTCGGCAACATCATCCCCAAAGACCCCGACGCCGCGGCATCGCCCGACCGTGAGGCCGGGCGTGGATTGAAACAACTCAAGGGCGGTGGCGAAAACCCCCAGGTCGGGCATCGCCCGACCGTGAGGCCGGGCGTGGATTGAAACTGCTACCCGTGGGGCAATGCATTCATCGCCGGCAGCATCGCCCGACCGTGAGGCCGGGCGTGGATTGAAACGCGCTGGTGGTCAAGACCGCGCTGGAGGCGCTCATGCATCGCCCGACCGTGAGGCCGGGCGTGGATTGAAACAGCGTGGTGGGCAGCGTGTCCGGCGCGATGGCAGACGCATCGCCCGACCGTGAGGCCGGGCGTGGATTGAAACACGCAATGCCTGGGTCAATAGCGGGCTGGATGGGGCATCGCCCGACCGTGAGGCCGGGCGTGGATTGAAACGACGGCAGCGCCTACGTCGCGCTCACCCGCCTGGTGCATCGCCCGACCGTGAGGCCGGGCGTGGATTGAAACTCTCAGTGGGTGCCCTTCTGGCGGCAAGTCCGGTGCATCGCCCGACCGTGAGGCCGGGCGTGGATTGAAACCATACAGCTTGCGCTCTTTGTAGCGGTGCTCTCCACGCATCGCCCGACCGTGAGGCCGGGCGTGGATTGAAACGCGCCGAAACCTGAAGACGTGCAACTTGTTACCGGCATCGCCCGACCGTGAGGCCGGGCGTGGATTGAAACAATATCGAATACGTGATGCCGACCGACGACACGGGCATCGCCCGACCGTGAGGCCGGGCGTGGATTGAAACTGGCCAACATCGAACTGGCGATGACCAGCCTGGACGCATCGCCCGACCGTGAGGCCGGGCGTGGATTGAAACAGGTCGGCTTTGTACCGCTCAAGCTCGGCCTGCATACGCATCGCCCGACCGTGAGGCCGGGCGTGGATTGAAACGCTACAGTCAGCAGGAAACGCCGGTATGGGTACCGCATCGCCCGACCGTGAGGCCGGGCGTGGATTGAAACCGACGATTCGCGGATCATATGTCGGGGCCGCGTGCATCGCCCGACCGTGAGGCCGGGCGTGGATTGAAACAGGCTGCTTCCGCTGTCGGCTCTGGCGGTGCGGGAGCATCGCCCGACCGTGAGGCCGGGCGTGGATTGAAACACCTGTTCCGAAAGTCTGACGCTGATTTTGTAACGCATCGCCCGACCGTGAGGCCGGGCGTGGATTGAAACCAGCCAGGCGGCGTGTACTGATGCGGCTTACAGCGCATCGCCCGACCGTGAGGCCGGGCGTGGATTGAAACGTGCAGTCATTCAAGCCGCAACCGGCAAACATCAAGCATCGCCCGACCGTGAGGCCGGGCGTGGATTGAAACGACTACACCCTGGAACAGAACATTGCCGACGGCGGGCATCGCCCGACCGTGAGGCCGGGCGTGGATTGAAACTCGGCATCGTTGGTACCCTCGCCGGTCGTGTCCTTGCATCGCCCGACCGTGAGGCCGGGCGTGGATTGAAACATGGCAAACACCGGGGATCACTACTGCCATAGCGTGCATCGCCCGACCGTGAGGCCGGGCGTGGATTGAAACAAGGACAAGGCTGTAAGGGAAACTCATACTGGCAGCATCGCCCGACCGTGAGGCCGGGCGTGGATTGAAACGCACCGCCGACGGCGGCGACCTCATCGGCGCAAGGCATCGCCCGACCGTGAGGCCGGGCGTGGATTGAAACAGACGCAAGGCTTCGTTCGCGGATGCGGCAACCTGCATCGCCCGACCGTGAGGCCGGGCGTGGATTGAAACCATCTGCTTCTCGAAGTGGATGGCGCGCATTGGGTAGCATCGCCCGACCGTGAGGCCGGGCGTGGATTGAAACTCTGACTGGCAGCATTGGGTGCCATTCGCAGCCCGCATCGCCCGACCGTGAGGCCGGGCGTGGATTGAAACATTTAAGCTGGCGCTGCCTGAGTTCGACGATCTGCGCATCGCCCGACCGTGAGGCCGGGCGTGGATTGAAACATGTCGACGGTCACCGGCGGGCAGGGTTTGCCGGAGCATCGCCCGACCGTGAGGCCGGGCGTGGATTGAAACCATATGCCCAGCCCGACGATATTATGAAGATGGTAGGCATCGCCCGACCGTGAGGCCGGGCGTGGATTGAAACAGGACGCGATAGCCAAAGGCGACACGCGCAACGCCGCATCGCCCGACCGTGAGGCCGGGCGTGGATTGAAACACGGGTTTGGCGCAGGGTGCTTATAACCTGCTGCGCATCGCCCGACCGTGAGGCCGGGCGTGGATTGAAACAGCTCCTTGGCGTAGTAAGCGCCAGTCAGCGCAGGCATCGCCCGACCGTGAGGCCGGGCGTGGATTGAAACGGCCTTGCTGTTGTCGCGCACGCACCAGCGGTCGTGCATCGCCCGACCGTGAGGCCGGGCGTGGATTGAAACAGTACGGCGACCAGATGCGCAACACCGAGGAATCGCATCGCCCGACCGTGAGGCCGGGCGTGGATTGAAACCCACTCGCTTGCCGCAAAGCGGCACCCGATCAGATTTTTACGTGAGATGGTGATTGAACCCGGACAGGCAGATTATGTCGCGCTTTACGAGATCGAGAGCCCTGGCATGGTGACAGTTCTGGCTGTGCGACATCAGCGCGAAAGCAATTTTCTCTAGGCTGAGTGAAGGGGTCAGCGAGGGGCACGTGTTCCCCGCTCACGCGGAGATCAGCCGGCGCGGTCGGTGCGCTGCGCCATCGCGCCCGACGAAATACCGCATATCAATCGCGCTCGAACTGGGCTATACCAAACCCAAATCCGACATTGAGCAGGGATGGCATTTTCCCAAGCAAACAACACTTGGCCTCATCGTTCGCACACGCCTGAACGCGCTTTCTTGACACATTCAATCTTAAATGGATATATTTATCCACATATGCAGATATCATCGTATCTGCATGTGCTAATCCAGTTATCAATCACGGGAGACGTGTATGGAAGCGACAACCTACAACTATAAGGTCGTCCGCCAGTTCGCCATCATGACGGTGGTGTGGGGGATTGTCGGGATGCTGGTCGGGGTGACCCTGGCGACGCAACTGATCTGGCCGGAATTAACCTATGGGATCGAATGGCTGTCGTATGGCCGCCTGCGTCCGCTGCACACCAACGCCGTCATCTTCGCCTTCGGCGGTTCGGGTCTGTTCGCAGTGTCGTACTACATCGTGCAGCGCACCTGCCAGGTACGGCTGTGGGCAGAAAAGCTGGCGGCCTTCACCTTCTGGGGCTGGATGGCGGTGATCGTGCTGGCGGCCATCACCCTGCCGATGGGCTACACCAGCACCAAGGAATACGCCGAGCTGGAATGGCCGATCGACATCCTGATCACGCTGGTGTGGGTGGCCTATGCGCTGGTGTTCTTCGGCACCATCGCCAAGCGCAAGACCAAGCACATCTACGTCTCGAACTGGTTCTTCGGCGCCTACATCCTGACCATCGCGATCCTGCATATCGTCAACAACCTGGAACTGCCGGTGACCCTGACCAAGTCCTACTCGCTGTATGCCGGGGTGCAGGATGCGATGGTGCAATGGTGGTACGGCCATAACGCGGTGGGCTTCTTCCTCACCACCGCCTTCCTCGGCATGATGTATTACTTCATCCCCAAGCAGGCTGGCCGCCCGATCTATTCCTACCGCCTGTCGGTCGTGCACTTCTGGTCGCTCAACTTCATCTATATGTGGGCCGGCCCGCACCATCTGCAATACACCGCGCTGCCGGACTGGGCGCAGTCGCTCGGCATGGTGTTCTCGCTGATGCTGCTGGCGCCTTCCTGGGGCGGCATGATGAACGGCATCATGACGCTGTCGGGCGCATGGCACAAACTGCGCACCGACCCGATCCTGAAGTTCCTCGTCACCGCGCTGTCGTTCTACGGCATGTCGACCTTCGAAGGCCCGATGATGGCGATCAAGACGGTGAACGCGCTGTCGCATTACACCGAATGGACTGTCGGCCACGTGCATTCCGGCGCGCTCGGCTGGGTGGCGATGATCACGATCGGCTCGATGTACTACCTGATTCCACGCCTGTACGGCCGCGAATCGATGTACAGCACCAAGATGATCGAATGGCATTTCTGGCTCTCCACCATCGGCGTGGTGCTGTATATCGCCTCGATGTGGATCGCCGGGGTGGCGCAGGGCCTGATGTGGCGCGCGGCCAACGCCGACGGCACGCTGACCTACAGTTTCGCCCAGGTGCTCAACACCATGTATCCGTTCTACGGCATTCGTCTGCTGGGCGGCGTGCTGTTCTTCAGCGGCATGCTGATGATGGCCTGGAACGTCTGGAAGACCGTGCACATCGGGCGGGTCGTCAATGACGCCGCCATTCCGCAAGCCGTCCACGCCTAAGGAGACCGAACATGATTTCGCATGAAACTATCGAAAAGAACCTCGGCCTGCTGATCGTGCTGACCATCCTCATCGTCAGCGTCGGCGGCCTGGTGCAGATCGTGCCGCTGTTCTTCCAGACCTCCACCACCACCCCGGTGGCGGGCCTGAAGCCCTACACCGCGCTGCAGCTGTCGGGGCGCGACATCTACATCCGCGAGGGCTGCGTCGGCTGCCATTCGCAGATGATCCGTCCGTTCCGCGCCGAAACCGAACGCTACGGCCACTATTCGGTGGCGGGCGAATTCGTCTACGACCGGCCCTTCCTGTGGGGCTCCAAGCGCACCGGCCCCGATCTGCATCGCGTCGGCGGGCGCTATTCCGACGCCTGGCATACGGCTCACCTGATGAATCCGCGCGACGTGGTGCCGGAATCCAACATGCCCGCCTACCCCTGGCTCGACCGTCCGCTCAAGGATGCCGCCATCCAGGCCAAGATGCGCACGCTGAACATCGTCGGCCACGGCTACACCGAGCAGGAAATCGCCGCCGCGCCGGCCGCGCTGGAAGGCAAGACCGAACTCGAGGCGCTGATCGCCTACCTGCAGGTGCTGGGCACCCACGCCCCCAGAATCTGAGGCAGCCATGGACAGCGGAACGATCAGCGGCATCGTCACAGTCGTCTTCATCCTGGTGTTCATCGGCATCGTCTGGTGGGCCTACAGCAAAGGCAACAAGAAGCGTTTCGAAGACGCGGGCAAGCTGCCTTTCAGCGAAGACGACGCTCCCACCAAGCAAGGAGACAAGCAATGAGCGATTTCACACACGGCTTCTGGCCGATTTACATCAGCGTCATCACCGTGGTGAGCATTATCGGCACCTGGGTGTTTCTCCGCTCGCAGACCACCCGCAAACTGGCGCCCGGCGAAAAGCCCGAGTTGATGGAGCACACCTGGGACGGCGACCTGCGGGATCTGAACAATCCGCTGCCGCGCTGGTGGCTGGGGCTGTTCTACGGCACCCTGGTATTTGCGGTGGCCTACTTGCTGCTGTGGCCGGGGCTGGGCAACTTCGCCGGCGTTCTGGGCTGGACCTCCAGCGGCGCGTACGAGGCCGAGGTGAAGGCCGCCGAAGCCAGGTTTCAGCCGGTGTACGCCAGGTTCATGAAGCAGGACATCGCCAGCGTGGCCGCCGATCCGGAGGCGCGTGCCATCGGCAGGAACCTGTTCCTGACCTACTGCTCGCAGTGCCACGGCTCCGATGCGACCGGCGCCAGGGGCTTCCCCAACCTGACCGACCACGACTGGCTCTATGGCGGCGACCCCGACACCATCGTCGCCACCCTCACCGGTGGCCGCAGCGGGATCATGCCCGCGCTGGGCGAAATGCTCGGCCCGCAAGGGACGAAGGAAGTGGCCAACCATGTGCTGTCGCTGTCGGGCCGCAAGCACGACGCCGCGCTGGCAGCCGCAGGTAAGGTGAAATTCGCCGAAAACTGCGCCGCCTGCCACATGCCCGACGGCACCGGCATGCAGGCCCTGGGCGCGCCCAACCTCACCGACAAGGTGTGGCTGTATGGCGGCAGCGAGGCCACGATCATCGAGACCATTACCAAAGGCCGCAACGGCGTGATGCCGGCCATGACGCAGACGCTCGGCACCACCTCGAACAAGGAAGCCAAGCTGCACCTGCTGGCGGCCTACGTGTACGGTCTGTCGCAACAGCAGTAAGCAACGGGCGCTCGCCGGAATATTCCCGGCGAGCCGCCTGAGCGTATTGTCCCAGTACGCTCAGGCGGCTCAGCCTTAATGGATGAAAGCAGTGACAGACGACAAGCAGCCCGCCCCCGCCGACGCGCCGATCGAGCAGCAGCTCTACGCGATCCGGCAAAAAATCCAGCCGCGCTCGGTGCATGGCGTGTTCGCCAACTGGCGCATCGCGCTGGTGCTGCTGACCCAGGCGCTGTATTACGGCCTGCCCTGGCTGCAATGGGACAGCCGCCAGGCGGTGCTGTTCGACCTCGCCGCGCGCAAGTTCTACATCTTCGGCCTGGTGTTCTGGCCGCAGGATTTCGTTTATCTCACCGGCCTTTTGATCCTGTCGGCGCTGGCGCTGTTCCTGTTCACCGCCGTCGCCGGCCGGCTGTGGTGCGGCTACGCCTGTCCGCAGACCGTGTATACGGAAATCTTCATGTGGGTGGAAAACTGGCTGGAGGGTGACCACCTCGCGCGCCGGAAGCTCGACAAGTCGCCGTGGAACGCCAACAAGCTGCGCCGGCGCGGCCTCAAGCACCTGGCCTGGATGCTGATCGCGCTATGGACCGGCTTCACCTTCGTCGGCTATTTCACCCCGATCCAGACGCTGGCCGCCGAAGTGGCGAGCATGAGCCTCGGCCCCTGGGAGACGTTCTGGATCCTCTTCTACGGCTTCGCCACCTGGGGCAACGCCGGCTTCATGCGCGAGCAGGTGTGCAAGTACATGTGCCCCTATGCGCGCTTCCAGAGCGTGATGTTCGATTCCGACACGCTGACCGTGACCTACGACAGCTCGATCGGCGAACCGCGCGGTCCGCGCAGCAAGAAGACCGACTACAAGGCGGCCGGGCTGGGCACCTGCGTCGACTGCGAAGTCTGCGTGCAGGTCTGTCCCACCGGCATCGACATCCGCAACGGCCTGCAGTACGAATGCATCGGCTGCGCCGCCTGCATCGATGGATGCGACCAGATCATGGACAAGATGGGCTATCCGCGCGGCCTGATCCGCTACACCACCGAGAACGTGGTAAAGGGCAACTACCCGGACAGCAGCATCCTCAAACACGTGCTGCGCCCGCGCACCGTCATCTACACCGTGCTGCTGGCGATAATCTCCGGCGCCTTCGTCTGGAGTCTCGCCACCCGCGTGCCGCTGCGCGTCGATGTGGTGCGCGACCGCGTGGCGCTGTCGAAGGAAACCGACGAGGGCATGATCGAGAACGTCTACCGCCTGCAACTCATCAACAAGGACGGCCGGCCGCATCGCTACACGATCAGCGCGCAGGGCATCGCCGGCCTGCAGGTAGTGGCCGCCGCGCGCGAAATCGCTGCTGCGCCCCTGCAGACGGTAGACATTCCGGTCAGCCTGATTGCCGATCCCGTCGAACTGAAAGGCCGCTCGATCGAGGTGACCTTCACGGTGCAGGCGATCGACGATCCGCGCATCCGGCAGGCCGTCGCAACCAAATTCTTCAACCGGTGAGCGCCATGATGAACCCTGCCTTGCAGTCCAAACCCTGGTATCGCGAACCCTGGCCCTGGTTCCTTATCAGCCTGCCCGCCTGCGCGGTCGTCGCCGGACTCGTCACCGTGTGGATCGCGGCCACCAGCGCCGACGGCCTGGTGGTTGGCGACTATTACAAGGCGGGGCTGGCCATCAACCAGACGCTGGCGCGCGACGACGCCGCCCGCGCGCTGGCGCTGACCGCCACCGTGAAGAATGAAAACGGCGTCCTGGCGCTGGCATTGGGCGGACGCATGCAGACGTACCCCGGGCAATTGACGCTCACCCTGGCGCATCCCACCCGCCAGGGCATGGATCAAATCCTCACCCTCGATCACATCGGCGGCGGCCGCTATCGCGCGGCGCTGCCCCTGCTGCCCGCCGGCAAATGGCAGATCCAACTGGCCGACCATGAAGCCACCTGGCGCCTGGGCGGCGTGCTGCATACCCCACTAGACGGGGCCGTCACACTGGCGGCTTCCGGACCCATCGTTCATCAACCAGAGGGAGACTGAAATGGACGTCGTACTCGATTTGTTGTTTACCAGCCCGATCGGCCTGCTGAGCCTGTTCACCATCCTCTTCATCATCGGCATGGCGATCACCCTGCTGAGCTGGTACAAGCGCAAGATGAACAGCCCGGAAGAATGACCGGCCGCCACGAGGAGCACGCCATGCCGAAGCGCCTGATCCACATACTGTGGCCGTCCTTTCTCGTTGCCGGGGTGGCCGACATCGTCTTCACCACCCTGTTCGACCCGCTGGAAATCACCTATCACGGCGAGACGCTGTTCGATCAACGCATCGCCGCCTACACCGTCGGGTTCTTTGTCTTCTGGCTGTTGGGCATCGCTTCCAGCGCCATGACCTGCTACTTCCAGCGCAGCGCCGAGGAGATCAACCGCTGCCCGCTGCCGCCCCGCAGCCGGCCCGAGGGCTGCCCCAAGCGCGACGACGGCAGCGGCTGCTGCTGACGGCTCAGGCCGTGCGCGAATAGCGCGGCTTTTCGCCGGCGGCCTGCTTCAGATAGCGGTCGAAGCACATGCCGATGTTGCGCAGGAACAGGCGGCCGCTGGGAGTGACGCTGATCCTGTCGGCGGCGATCGTCACCAGCCCGTCGTCCGCCAGCGGGCGCAGCTCGGCCAGCGCGTCGGCGAAATAGTCGCTGAACCCGATGCCCCATTCGCTGCCGAAGGCGGCGAAGTCGAGTTCCAGATCGCACATCACGCGGGTGATGGCATCGCGCCGGATCTGGTCGTCGCGGCTGAGCTTCAGGCCGCGTTCGACCGCAAACCCGGTCGCCGCGATGCGTTCCTCGTAGCGCTTGAGGTTCTTTTCGTTCTGCATGTACACATCCGCCGTCTGGCTGATGCCGGACACGCCGAAGGCGAGGATGTCGCAGTCCTTGTGCGTGGTGTAGCCCTGGAAATTTCGCCACAGCGTCTTGTTCCGCTGCGCACGCACCAGTTCGTCCTCGGGGCGGGCAAAGTGATCGAAGCCGATGTTGACGTAACCCGCCGCCCCCAGCGCCTCGTTCACCGCCTGATGCAGGCCCAGGCGCATCGCGGAATCCGGCAGATCGGCCTCCTGAATCAGGTTCTGGTGCTTTTTCAGCCATGGCACGTGGGCATAGGAAAACACCGCAAGGCGGTCGGGCGCCCACGCCACCACCTGTTCCAGGGTGCGGGAAAAACTCGCCACGGTCTGCTTCGGCAGCCCTACGATCAGATCCAGGTTGATGCTGGAGAAGCCCAGTTCGCGCGACCAGTCGAGCACTTGCTGGATCAGGGCCGCGGACTGGATGCGGTTGACCGCCTGCTGCACCGCCGGGTCCATGTCCTGCACGCCGAACGACAGGCGGTTGAAGCCGGATTCGCGCAGCGCCTCGAGGTGCGCGCGGGTCAGTTCGCGCGGATCGACCTCGCAGCTGATTTCGGCATCCGGGGCGAGGGTGAAATGCCGGCGCATCATCGCCATCAGGCGGCGGATGTCGCCAGGATTGAGATAGGTGGGCGTGCCGCCGCCCCAGTGCAACTGGCGCGCCACCCGCGCCGGGTCGACCCGTTGCGCAGTGCGCGCCATTTCCTGATCGAGATAGGCCAGATAGGGCTGGGTTTTGCTGTAGTCGCGCGTCGCCACCATATTGCAGCCGCAGTAGTAGCAGAGCGAATCGCAGAACGGAATATGGGCATACAGCGAGAGGCCGCGATCCGCCGCCGACGCGGTCAGTGCCGCGGCCCAGTCCGCCTCGCCGAAATCGGTGCGGAAATAGGGCGCGGTCGGGTACGACGTGTAGCGCGGGCCAGGCACGCTGTATTTCTGTAGCAGTTCCAGTGTCGTCGACGTCATCTTGGCATCCTTAATAGGGGACTTTGTTGTCTTTTTATCATAGGCAAACCCTGAAATCCAGCGCAGCGCCGGAGCCCGCGCCTGTGCCGGGGCGGTCGGTGCCGGCCCGGTTTTGCGGTAAAGTTCGGGGCTGGCGATCCGTTGGTCATAAGGTATCACGTGCGCGTAAAACCCATGGCACCTCCAAGCCCCCTGCTGAACATCATCCGTTTCCTGATGCTGACGCTGCTGCTCGGCGCCGCCGCCGCGCATGCGGACGAGGCCGCGGACCTCGCGCAGAAAGTCCATGATCGCCCCAACGGGCGCGACCTCACCACGCTCGGCCGCATGGTGCTCACCGAGAAAGGCCGCGCGCCGCGCATCCGCGAACTCGTCACCTACCGTCTCGACAAGCCGGACGGTGAAACCGCCAACCTGATCCGCTTTCTCGATCCCGAAGACATCGCGGGAACCGGTCTTCTCAGCATCGACAAGACCGATGGCAGTACCGACCAGTGGCTGTACCTGCCGGCGCTCGACCGGGTGCGGCGCATTTCCAGCGACCGCAAGGGCGGGCGCTTTGTCGGCTCCGACCTGTATTTCGAGGATCTGCAGGAACGCAAGCCGTCCAAGGACCGCCACCGCCTGCTCGGCAGGCAGACCGAAAACGGCCTCCTGTGCGAGGTGCTCGAAAGCGTGCCGCTGGACGCCGGCGATTCGGTGTACCGGAAGCGCATCAGCTGGATCGACCCCGCCACCGCGATCCCGCAACGGGTGGATTATTTCGAAAAGGACGCCGGCGCCCCCAGCAAACGCTGGCTGTTGCGCGGCAAAAAACGCAACCAGGGCTACTGGACGATCACCGACAGCCGCATGATCGATCTGGCCAGCGGCCACGAAACCCGCCTGGTGGTCGACAGCGCGCTGTACGACCAGAAACTGCCCGCCAAACTCTTCACCTCGCAAGCCCTCGCCGACGAAAGCCTGGAATCGGAATATCGCCCATGAAAAAGCTGCTGCTGACCTTGAGCCTGTCGCTCGCCGCCCTGCCCGTTTGCGGCGCCGACGACCTGCCGCCGCCGCGCGCCATCTCTGCCCAGGACACGGCGGACGAT
>ERZ761609.526-NODE-526-length-43786-cov-22.592463_pt1 | contig 43786 bp, 27 predicted proteins | sample MGYA00511163_ERZ761609 | MGnify/ENA primary metagenome ERZ761609 (study PRJEB28899, sample SAMN02445070) | bioreactor sludge metagenome | biome: EBPR sludge | place: Australia: Brisbane, Thorneside Wastewater Treatment Plant | collected 2011-12-16 ... | reverse complement strand
TCTTCGAGCAACGCGAATCCTCATATTTTTTCGTGGTCGCCGTTGCAACAGAACATCTGCTCTCTGTGAGCGGATTCCACGCGGCCGTGATCGCGGGATTTATTTTTGCTTTTGCCATCCTTTTGCGGCTCCCGCCCTTGCGCGCAGTTTTATTTTCAGCGGCCGGTATTTTAATTTATATGGGATTGACGGGCTGGGGCATTGCGGGCCAGAGGGCGGGGATGATGGCTATTTTCGTCTGGATTGCCTGGGTTTTGGGACGTCCGCAAAAGTTGGACTATTGGCTGAATGCCGCGTTAGCTTTTATTTTGATTCTTGAGCCTAAACGAATTTGGGATATTTCGTTTCAGCTTTCCTTTCTATCTATGTACGGAATTGTTTATGTCGCGCCTTTGATTAAGCGAGTCTTACCGCTTCCTGGTTTGGATATCAGTCTCGCGGCCTTTGCCGCAAGTTATCCGGTTGTGCTTTATTACTTTCAAACCTTCTCTTGGGCGGGGATTGCCGTTAATCTTTTGGTTGTTCCCGCGTTCGCGCTTATTTTGCCGGCGGGATTTATTTCTTTGATTCCGGGTTTGGGCTTGCCCGCGGCCTATGCCGTCAAACTGCTTTTAGAAGGCTCATTACTTTTAGTTTGGAGCAGCGCCTCTGCTCCCTGGGCATGCATTTCGCTGGCTCAGCCGAGCCTGATCACCGTTTACGGCTATTATTTTTTGGGAGGCTTATGCGTTTTTCTTTTGCGGAATCAAAAGTCTGGCTTGGCTTAAGTTTATCGGGCTGGATTTTAATTCAGGTGCCGTTTTTTCTTCCTCAGGGTTTGATGGAATCTTTTACTGTTTATTTTTTCAAAAGCTCTTGCGGAGAGGTTGCTGTGATCCAAAGCGGACGGAGTGCGGATTTAATCGGAGCTTGTTCCGACCGTTATCAGCGCTTTGCAAGGTTTGATCTGGTGCCGGCATTGCGTCGAAACGGTGTAGCGCGCATTCGAAAAATTGTTCTTAAAGGGCATGGTTCCGAACAAACAGCGGCGCTGCCGGAGCTTCAAAAAAACTTTCAGGTTGATTCTGTTTACTATCCTCCGGACCGGGCGGAGCGTATGCGTAAAACATTCAGGATCATTGACCGTAATGTTTGTGTGCGGCGGCTTGAAGACCGGCAGGGTTCCTGATTGACAGCCCTGAAGGGAGCGGATAGAGTACTGCTTTCAACCTATTGAAACTCATCATGATGCATAAAAAATATTACTTATCGGTATGGCTCGCTCTCTTAACCGCGCTGAGTCCTTTTAATCTTTACGCAGACTGGGTTTGGTCGCCTGAACTCGGTAAATTTGTCAGCCCCAAAGAAGACGACACCCGCGACAACAGCAGCCAGCAATTAGAATACGCGCTTGAGCTTTATAAACAAAAGCAATACGACAAAGCGGTCACTGAACTGGAAACTCTCATTAAGGATTTTCCCGCTTCCCGTGTCGCCCCTGAGGCTCAATACCGTTTGGGAACGGTTTACGAAGAGAAGGGTGATTACTTCAAAGCCCTCAAAGCCTATCAAAAGATGATCGAAGTTTATCCGCAGAATGACCGCTTTGAAGAAGTGATTGAGCGTGAATTTAAATTGGGCAATCTGTTTCTTTCCGGGAAAAAAGGAAAGTTATTCGGCGTTGAAATTCGCCCCGCTTTTCCGATTGCCGTGCAGGCTTTTGAGCACATCGTTAAGTTCGCGCCCTACGGCAGCTTTGGTGATCAGGCGCAGTTCAGTTTAGCCGCGGCTCAGAAAAAGGCCGGCCAATTTGATGCCGCAATGCAGTCGTTTCAGGATGTTTTAGATAATTATCCCCAGAGTTCTTTAGTGGAAAAAGCCCGCTATGAATTAGCTGAAACAGCTTATTTCCGCTCGATTGCGCAGAATCGTGATGAGCGCGCGCTTGAGAAAGCCTCTGAGCAGGTTCAGGGATTTATGCAGAATTATCCCGGCGCGCCTGGAACCGAAAAAGCCGCTAAGATCCGCGAAGAAATTGATGAAAAGAATGCCGAAAAAAATTATCAAATCGGCTTGTATTATGAAAAACAAAACTTTGTGCAAAGTGCCATTATTTACTACAAAGACGTTGCCAAGCGTTATCCTCACACGCAGTCCGGCGCGAAAGCGGAAAACAGACTACTCGCCCTTAAACAGCCAGTGGAGTATCTTGCTTCCCAACGAGACGCCCTGGATGCCGAATTGGATGACACAAAGAAACGATTAGCCGGGCTAAGTGAAAGTGCGGATCCCGTCGAGCGCGAAGCTTTAGAGAGAAAACTGGCGCGCCTTGAAAAACGCACCAAATCGCTTGAGAAAGAAAAAGGCGACAGTGTCTCACGCCTTTCACAGGATTTAAAACGCCGTGACGAAGAGTTGAAAATCAAATTTAAAAACTTAGATAAAAAAATCAAACAGCATAAAGATAACCAGTCGGAGGATTTTAAAAAGGCAATTGAGCGATGGCGCGCCTCATTGGAAGCCGAGCGCGATGCGCTTGAAGCTGAAAAACAGCAAGTGGCCGGATGGCGTTCAGAATTAGGCGTTGGAAAAGCATTTTATGAGGGCTGGGTGCCGTTTACCGGCGAGCCGAAGACACCGCTTGAGGAAGTACAGGCTTTGGACGCGAAAGACCTTTATAAAATTTCTGATAAGAAGAAAAAGACTTTGGATGAAAAAGAAACTCTGTATAAACAGTATCATGAGGTTACGGCATTGATAACTGGCGTGGGTGTTGTTGCGCCGTCTGAAACGAAAGAGTTGAAAGACGACAATAGTCCTTTTCGCCTTAAGCTTGCCCAGTATGCTGCGCGGTTTGGATCGGATGATTGGCTTGTTGGCTTGCGTAAAAAAGTGGGCTTTGCAGTCAGCAAAATTGCCGTAAATCCTTTTAAAGACACATCCTACGAATCAAAGAGCGCTCAGGAGCTTCTGGAGCTTCGTTTGCATTTGCGTGAAAAAGTGAATATGACCCAGAATGTGGTTGATACGTTGTCGACGGCATTTAACGATGAATTAGCTTTGAGTGAGCAAGAGCGCCTTGCTGAAAAGTTGGAAGGCACCGAAACGGTTGATCCTAAGGAACTGCGCAAAGAAATTAAGAAAGTGGAGCGCGGTATTCGCTCCCGCTATGAAGATATTGAAGACCGCGATAAACGCAAGACCAAGCTTTTAAATGAGCTGGATCACCTGGTCGGAACCAAATCGGATCGGACTGCTTCAGAAAAAGCCAAAGACGCGCTTCTGCTGCCGGTAAAAGTAACGCGCGTTTTTTTCCTTGGCCGCGATAATGCGGCCCAGGCATTGACCGATAAGGCCGGAAAATCAGATGATGCGGCAGCGCAAAACCTCAAAAAAGAAATCGAAACCGAAAGTTTGATGATTCAGGCGCAAGCGCTTGAAATCGAACAGCTTGAACGGAACCTTGAGATTCTTCGCGCGCAGGCGTCATTGGCAGGCGGGCACCAATTTCGTTCAGCGATGGTCAAGGTGCCCTATGTTTTTATTGAAGATGCCATTGATAACGCTGAAAAATTGATTACCCCCGAAGAACGGCAGGAGTTATTGATTGAGCGCTTAGACCAAAAAACAAAAGAGCTTGAGGAGTTGAAGCGCGAACTTGCGCAGGTGGATGCCGCTGTTGCTAAGCTGCCGAAAGGTGAGGTGACGAGCTCTTCCGTGGACAATTCTGAGATTCCGGCTTCAAGCTCAAACGTGGATAAACAAAGTCTTCGGAATGAAATCGAAAAAATCGCTCCAGTAGCGAGTGATAAAGCCGCCGTTTCAGCGGATGTGGAGCCTAATGATTTACAAACCGCAGATCCCAAGCAGTTGAAAGAGCTCAAGGAAATCGAAGAATCGCTTGTGAGTGTGATTCGTGAGCAAATCGAGCTTGAGGATGCCGAAAAACAAATTCTTGAAAAACGAATTAACGAGACGGATTTGCAGGTGCAAAAAGTTACCTCCAAAGCTATGCGCGGCGATTTACTGATGGAGCGCGACCGCTTGGAAGCCCGTGTTGTGGAATTAACGCAGCAGCGTGATTTTCTTGAAAAGGAAGTTGCGCGCTTTATGAAATCTGAGGGATAAACAAATGCGGAATTTAATGTTCAGACTACGGTGGCTCGTTTTAGGTTTAGCGTTCGTTTCGGCCGCAGGCTGCGGATATACAAGCAAAACAAAGCTTCCGAATGACATTCAATCGATTTATGTTGAAACAGTTTTAAATAAAATTCCCATCGATCAAATGTATTCTTATCAGCCTGGTCTTGAGATGGATATCACCAATGCGGTGATTCAGAGGTTTCAGGTGGATGGTAATCTGAAAATTTCCGCACCGGATAAAGCGGATGCCATTCTTTCAGCTGATTTGGTCGCTTATGAGCAAGAGGGCGTTCGTTTTAATTCCCTTGAAGGAGTGTCCGAGTTCCGCCTTTTTATTGTGTTGAGCCTGACCCTGAAGCATCGCGAAACAGGTGAGATCATTTGGGCGGAGCCTAACTTTTCAGGCAATGATGAATATTTTGTGACCGAGGTTCGCCCCATGGGCCAGCGCAGCTCGACGACCAAAGCGATTGAAGATTTGGCGAAGAAGGTGGTCGACCGGGTCACCGAAGATTGGTAAATCACCGACCGTTGAAAAAGGCTCATCTGCTTCGTTGCACAACTCGCTTCCTCGTGCGGCGTATTGCCTCATACGCCTCCTCGGGCGCTCTTGTGCGCCTCGCATCTAAACCTTTTTGAACGGTCTAATATTTCGTGAAATAGGATCCCGCATTTATGAGCAACAAATTGATTTATTTGATCGCGGGGGATGGGTTCATGCGGCGTGCGGAATATGAGGCTCTGCTTCCTCAGGTTCAAAAACTACTTCCCGGCGAATGCGAAATTCAATCTTTTGATGTCACGGACACGCCGCTTTCTCAGATTCTTGCCAACGCGCGCTCGCTTCCTTTTTTAGCGGAAGGTCAGATCCTGCGCGTCAAGCAGGCTGATAAGCTTAAGGAAGATGCTCTTGATGAGCTTGAGGGTTATCTGAAAGCTCCTTTCGCTAAAACAGCGTTGATCTTTGAAGCCGACAAGGCGGAAGACCGGGGACGTCTTGTAAAACTCATCCAACAGTTTGGCACGCTGATTCGTCCTGCCGCGGCAGACCGCATGAAACGGGAAGCCCAATTTTTGAAAGCTAAGCTGACGGAAGCACGGAAAACAATTACTCCGGGTGCACAAAAAATGATTTTCGATATGTGCGGAGAGTCGCCTGTGTTTCTCGCCAGTATGATTGATAGGCTTGTGTTGTTCGCGGGGGATAAGCCGCAGATTGATGAAGCTATGACCCAACAGTTTGATGAGGACTGGGCGGAGGTTCGTATTTTTGATTTATCGAACGCGATCCTCGCTAAAAATTCGGCGGAAGCTTTGCGGGTTTTAAATAAGCTTTTTGAAATGGATGATGATATTTATTCGATGCTTGGGTTTATTCATGCGCAGGTTAAAAAACTTTGGCAAGCTAAGGTTTTGATGGAGGAGGGACTCGCTCCCTCGCAAGTTATCGCGCGGCTGGGCATGAAGCCCGGCTATGGCGCGGATAATTTTTTTCGCGCACTCGCCAAGTTTGAACTAAGCCGGCTGGAAACCGCAATTCAGGACTTGCATGACTTAGATATTAAATCAAAGACAGGCAGGGCTTTGGGGAAACCGTCGCTTGAAATGTGGCTGCTTAAAATAACAGCTCCGGCTGCTTTACCCTCGTTAAGCAAGGGAAGGAGCCGGAGCTGAGATGAGAGAGTTAGGCTTTTTTCGTCTTCTTTTTTGCCGCGCCCAGCTTGTTTACCAAGGCTTGGATGCGGGATTTATTACGGTTCGCGCGGCCCTTAGGAATGATTCCTTTTACGGCGGCTTGATCAAAACGTTTCATCGCTTTTGCGGCGACTTCTTTTGCTTTTTCAGGCTCAGCCTGAAGCTTCAAAAGATTTTTTTTCAGGGTCTTAAGCTCGGAAAGCACCGTTTGATTACGATCTTCTTTCTTGGCGTTACTGCGAAGCCGCTTCATTGCGGACTTAATATTCGGCATAGTGTCATTTCCTTTTAATAGAGTTCTTGAAAACGGGCGAAACTATAACATACCCTTTTGCGGAGTGTCAAAATGAATGTCAAAAGACCGTGGGGCCGGTGAGTTAATATGGCAAAAGATAAATTACTGAAATCCGCGTTTGTGATGGCGGCCATGATTATGCTGAGCCGTATTTTGGGACTGATGCGTGATATTGTCAGCGCAAAAATATTTGGTTTGGGCTGGGTCTGGGATGCCTTTCTTTACGCCTTTATGGTGCCCAATTTCTTCCGCCGGATTGTAGGCGAGGGCGCTCTGGCGAGTGCGTTTATTCCGGTTTACAGTGATATCCGTGCAAAACAAGGTGAAGAAGCCGCCTTCAAATACTCCAATCTCGTTTACACCTTTATGGGAGCGGCTTTATTTGTTTTTATTTTGGCTGTTGAGGTTGTATTGGCGCTTCTTTTAAAATTTGGCGTGTTTCCTGATGTGATTCGCTTGGCAATCAGTCTGTTGCAGGTGATGTTTCCACACTTGTGGTTTTTATGTGCTTATGCGATCGGCATGGGAATTCTCAACAGTCATGGCCGTTTTTTTGTTCCCATGATCGGGCCTGTTTTGATGAACATGATTTGGATCGCGACGATGCTTTGGATTTTTCCCTGGGCTTCGGAAAACCAGACCGCACGGCTGCACATTCTTGCCTGGGCTTTGACTTTTGCCGGGTTTCTGCATTGGGCTGTTGAATGGCCGTTTCTCAAAACAATCGGATTTCAATTTCAGTTTAAGTGGCGGCAGTTATGGTTCTGGAATAGCCCGGAGCATGAAGGCCTGCGGCGTAGCTGGAAGCTCTTGACGCCGGTTTTATTGAGTTTTGGCGCTGTTCAGGTGAATATGCTGATTGATACGGCTTTTGCTTATTGGGTGGGGCCGGGAGCCAATTCCAGTTTGTGGTATGGTAATCGTGTGATGCAGTTGCCTTTATCCATGTTTGGTGTGGCCATGGGAAGCGCGCTTTTACCCATGCTTTCGAATCAAATCGCAAATAATCAAAAAGAAGAAGCCAGGCAAACCTTGGCCTTTTCACTGACCGTGACTTTTATGATTGTTTTGCCCGCATCGGCCGGATTGATTGTTTTGGCGCCGGATATTATGCGACTGCTTTTTGAACGCGGCGAATTTGATGCGGCTGCGACCGCGCGCACGGCATCGGTTCTTGCGGCGTATGCTTGGGGGCTCTTTGCTTATTCCGGACAGAAAATGATGATTACGGGCTACTATGCGGCGCATGATTCGAAAACGCCAATGCGTATCAGCCTTTTTTCATTGCTGCTGAATGTCGTGCTTAATTTTTTGCTGATGCCTTTTCTTCGTGAAACCGGCTTGGCTTTATCAACCTCGATTTCCGCGATTGTTCAGCTTTTGCTCTTAATGTTTTTTTATCCTCGTTGTGTCGCGAGTTTTCCGTTTCGTGAGACCGTAAAAAGTTTTCTTAAGACGCTGATTGCTTCTGTCATCATGGCTTTGGCGGCACGGTTTCTTTTGAATGCGTGGAGTGGGGCTGCTCCCGCCTCAAGTGCAACGATGTATGCCATCCAGGTTTTAGGAACGATCGCCGCAGCGGGCGTTTTCTATGTGTTGATTTCGATTGTGATTCAGAAAAAGGAAGCGTCCCAGGTTTTTGCCTATTTGAGGCGGAGAAAACCAGCCAAGGCTGGAGCCGAAGGGAACAGATAGTATGTTGCCCGTCCCTTCGGTGCCAGGTACCCTTAAAGACAAAGTGCGTGGAACTCCCGATGGCCCAGGGGTTTATTTTTGGAAAGACGAAAGCGGGGGCACGCTCTATATTGGAAAAGCCAAATCGCTTAAGAAAAGGCTTCTGTCTTATTTCGGAACCCATCCTGATTTTCCCAAGCTTGCGGTTTTGATGAGCCGCGCCCGTGATGTGGATTATATTTCCACCGCGACAGAAATGGACGCGCTTTTGCTTGAAGCTCAACTGGTTCGCGAGCATCAGCCTCGTTATAATAAAGAACTGAAAGACGATAAATCGTTTCCGCTCTTAAAGATCACGGGAGAAAAGTTTCCGCGGCTTGTTATTACCCGTAATAAAAAAGAAAAAAAAGCTTCGTACTACGGACCTTTTACCGACGCGAAACTTTTGCGCCGCGCGGTTTCACTTGTGCAGGCGCTTTTTCCTATCCGCAAATGCCAGACACTTCCCAAAACGGCTTGCCTTTATTATCACATCGGGCAATGCATTGCTCCCTGCATCAAATCTGAAGTTGAAACGGCTTACGGCAAGCTTGTTGCCGAGGTGAAACACTTTATTGGCGGAGGCAAAAAAGGTTTTTTAGATTATTTATCCGACCGAATGAAGCAGGCCGCGAAAGAACTTCGTTTTGAAGACGCGCAGTTTTATAAAAATCAAATTGAATCACTCGAAAAGCTGCGCCGTAAACGGTTTGAGCCCAGATCGCCTGAACGGTCTGTTGTCCTGTCAGCCACCCAAGAATTAAAACAAGCGCTTGATATGGAAAGCTTACCCGAAAAGATTGTGTGTTTCGACATCTCGCATACTCAAGGCGATGAGACAGTGGCTTCGCGTACCGCTTTCTACCGTGAATTGCCGGATAAACTGGGCTATCGGCGCTACAAAATTCAAACCGTGAAAGGCATCAATGATTATGCTTCGATTCAGGAAGCTTTGGGGCGCATGCTCCGCGGAATCAAAGAGGGGCGGGAAGAGTGGCTTCCGGACTTAATTATGATTGACGGCGGTAAAGGCCAGCTTTCAGCGGCGAAAGAAATTTTAGAAAAAGAAGAGATGATGAGCATTAAGCTTATTTCAATCGCGAAAAGGTTTGAATGGATTTACACGACTGACTCCAGGGAGCCGCTAGTTTTTCCAAAAGGCTCACCGGCACTGCATTTGTTGATGCGCGTCCGTGATGAAGCTCATCGCTTCGCGATTTCTTATCACCGTCAGCTGAAGCGTGAGGGAATCTCAAAATCGGAGTTGGATGCGATCCCTGATATCGGAGATGTCCGCAAAAAAGTTCTGCTCAAAAACTTTGAATCACTTGACGAGCTGAAGCGCGCCGGTGTCTCGCAGCTTGCCGGATTGCCTGGCATGAACTTTTCTGCCGCAGAAGCTGTTTGGAGCTATTTCCACACCTAAAGCCCATCCCAGATCCCGTATCTGGGATGGGGTGAGCAGGATATAGCAATTCTGATCATCTTACTTTAACACTGACCTCGATTTTTACCTTATTTGTATTCACAGCGGAGTATGTTAATTTTTATCAATAATCAATTTTTAAGGGCTTTATAAATGGCTTTGTTTATTTGTTTTAGGTCAAAGGAAATACAGTGAAAAAAGGTGTTTTCAAAAAAAGCGTGGCAATGCTGCTCATTGCTTTGCAATTAGCGGGGCTTATGCCGTCCGATGCGCAGGCGGCAGAGAAGAGGAGTATCTCGCAAGCATTGTTAATTCCTGTCGATGCTTTGCAGGTTTCCGCTGAGTTAGGACGTGTTCAGACTCGTGTTGCAGGGAAACTGCCCAAAACACTTTTAGTGATTGAAGACGCACATGCGGTTCCCGCGGCACAAAAATCAATTTGGCAATTAATAGATAATCTGAGCGGGCAATATGGTTCATTTCCCTTACTTCTTGAAGGATTAACTGATACGCCGGACTTAGCGCTTGAACACAGTTTTCCCGACCGTGATTGGCTTCTTTCGCAAATTGAATCAGATGTTCAGGCGCAGAATATCAGCGGTGCTGCCGCGGCATTACTTTTATCATCGCAATTAAACGCCCGATCCGCAGAATCAAAAGAGCTCTATATTCAGGCCGTGCGGCTTTATCAAGATGCGCAAAGACAGCAAATGGCTGTTTTAGAGAAATTGGCGCGTGCGCGAGATATTATTACGAAATCAAAAGAAAAAGTTTATCCCCGCGGAGCTCTCAAATGGAACCGATTAATCGAGCAAGATTCTCTGGATGGATTAAAAGTTGTTCTGGAGAGCGGGCAAAAAGAAATTTTTGAAAATTATAAGCATCTTCAGTCGACGCATGAGCTGGTGCGGCGCCAGCAGTTTTTGAAGCGTCCGGCAGTGATTTATTTTTGGGGTCGGTTTCTTTTCAAGCTTGAGCAGCGTGCTGAATCAGCTTCTCAGCGGCAATCTCTCGCGGCGCTTAAAGAAGAATTTCGCCTAAATCAAGCATCTATTCCGGATTCAGCGGAAAAGCTGGAGGGGCTTTTATCCGCCGAAGAAGTTTTAACCACAACGAATCTGGAGCGGCGCCTGTATCTCTTCGCTTTGCGGGCGGCGGAGGATTGGCGCGCAATTGACGCAGCCGCGCTTGCCGAAGAATATCAGGCTTTTTTAATTAAAAAAACGGAAAGTTTTCTTACAAAGTCCGCGCAGCGGCTGCTTTTGAAACAGACTTTGCGGGTTCAGTTGCTCGAAAAGCTTGTTCGATTGGAGCTTTCTCATGCAGATTGGAAGATCGTTCAAAAAATGAGCTTAGAAAATCCGGTATGGGCTGTGTTTAAAGATTTTTATTCCATTCAGCATGATCGTGAACGGATGATGGCGAAGCAAATTGAGAAAAGTTTTCAAACATCATCTTCAACGGTCTTTGTTTCCGGAGGGTTTCATCGCATGGGGCTTGAGAAGATAGCGCGGGATCAAGGCTGGGGGTTTGCTGTGATCACTCCCGCGGTGAAGACGCTGGAAGGCGCGGAACGTTATGCTGACTTAATGCACGGTCAAGTCGGCTGGCGTTCTGAAATGAAGAATGAACGGGGGAATGTTGATCTTCAAAAAGCTTATTGGAATTATTTGGTCAGACGGTATGCGAAAGAAAAACCAGAGCAAGTTTATGATCTATTGCTTCAATGGCGCAAGCAGCTTGTTCTGCACCTGGCGGATTTGAAACAACTGGATCTTGCCGTTGAAGCAGCCGCACCGATTCACAGGTGGTTGACTGAGTTCATGCCTGATTTATTCAAGAAAAAATTTCATACGGAATGGCTTAATCATCTCACTCCCGGCGCCAATATTTTATCTCCGGCAATGACACAAAGCCCTTTTCTTTTGCCCTTTGGTTTTATTCCGCTGGATTTGCTGGCTCAACCCCTCGATGGTAAACGCCGGAACATCGAGTTCAGATTGCCGGTCACTGGCGAAGATTTATCCGCGCAGCGGTTAGGTCACCGCATGTTACCTGACGCATCGGAGGATGTGCCGGCCCGTTTTGATTCGGAAATTAATTTTGCCGCTGATTATCAGCTTTTGCGCTCTACGTCCGGAGTTGATTGGGGTAAAAGCGCGGAAGCCCGGCAGCAACGGCAAGCGGGGCATGCTCTCTTTCAAAGACTTTCAGTGATTCAGAATTTATTTGAGAAACGAAATTATTTGGGTTTTATTGAAGTGTTGCTAACCGCGCCGGATTTTTTGGGCGATGCCGTCTTAGATTTTCATCCATCCGGAGGGAGTTATCGGGACTTTTATGCAGCTCAAATTTTGAGAGGCTTAAATCAGGCGGAAAATTTATTGCAGCATACGGAAAGTGATCCCGCTCAAGTAAAGAATGCAGTGACTTTTTTGGAAATGTTAGATCAGGATACGGCTTTGGAGTTTGTAGAGTTCAGCGCGCCCGCTCAGAATCTGCTTAAAGCCCGGCCGGAATGGCGTTTGATTGTGTCCGAACCGAATCCCACTTTGGTTGCCGAACGCCTAAAAGATTTTTTTGAAAAAGCGCAGCATGAAAGCAGTGAGCAGAAAGAAAAACGATTGCGCGACATTCTGCTGTCACCCTTGATTCATCCTGACACTGCGGGAATTTTACGGTCGCTTTTATGGGAAGAGCTTCTGGCATCGATGCAAAACGGAAAGGGAGGCGATGCCGCTGATTTTTTTCGGCTTTTGGCGCGTTTGCTTTTCCCCATGGAAATGCCCGCCGAAATCCTCTCGGTCAATAATCTGATTACAGTGCCTTATTCCATTATTGAGGGCGTTTATCAAGACGATTTGAAAGGTGTACTTGAGGGGTTTTTGAGCGGTCTGCGGGGGGAAGATCAATATGCTCTGGGGTATGCTGCGATCCATCGATATGTTGAAGATTTTGATTTTCTCACGCGCCTCGCTTTTGAAATCGAGGAGATCGATGTTCGTTTCCGAATCTATGCTGTTGGGTTGCTTGCTTCACGTCACCCGATCCGATTCTCTTCTTACATTCAATCGAATGGGCTTCAGTTTGAACGTCTGATGAGGGATTCGGGTCTGTTTGTTGAAGGTATTGGAAATCAGTCAAATGACGATCTCAAGAACTTATTCAGCCGGTCTTTCGCCACGGAAAGCCTGAAAGCTTTGCAAATAGCCGTCTTTTTTTCGATGATGCAAAGGGACATTGCAAGCGTAAGTCAAGAAAGCATTATTCGTATCATCAGCACGGTGATGCTGGACGGCGGTATTTTGTGGGGCGCAGAGAATGCTTATTCAAATCAAAAAATCGGCAATCGTTTGGTGGCCAAACTGAAGAGTTTTCAGGCGGTGTTTATGGTGATGGCGCATGAGTTTGGTCATCTCATTCTGGAGTATGAACATCAATTTGAGTCGGATGCTTTGGGTTTACCGAGCAAAGCCGGCCATGAATTGGGGGCGGACTTATTCGCTTTGGCTTATGCTGAAAAAATGAGATGGGATGTCAGACCTTATTTGGAATTTGCTGACGCTGAAAAGGATTTCCATTTTTTTCGGAATCACGGAACTTCTCCTTCCCGCAGCGGTCATCGTGAAGCTCGGGTCATAATTCATCAGATTTACGAGTTCTTGTCTTGGTTTTTTCAAACCCAAAGCTACGCTCGCGATTTGGCGGATATTGTCGGATGGAAAATGAGACTGAGGGTTTTCTTAAGTTTTATTGATTCTTTTAAGTCCGGGCGAATTTCTTTTTTTGATCTTGCCGGGAACATTTTTTTCCGTCTCTTTAAAAATACTGATTTTGAAAGTCCGATCGATCCCCATGATCCGGTCATTCCGAATATTCAGCCTACCGGCTTTTTCGTTGACCCGAGCTCTTCTTTTCTGCGCAGGCGTTCCGAAGCTCGTAAAAAAAATAAGACTGACAAGCCGGTTCCGGAAATGGGAGAAAGAGAATTTGACGTAGCTCTTTCAGACCGGCTTAAGAAGGGATTAGGTTATGAGGAGGCTTTGGAATGGTACCGCGCCTATCGCGACAGCGGTATTTCTTTCCCGAGAGGTTTTTGGGAACGTAAAGAAACGGCCGCAAATTATACGTTAGCGGTGTTAGATGAAAATGTTCCGGGCTTTAAGGTTGCTCGCGAAAAAAACAATTTGAAGGAAATGGCAACTTTGTACTTAAAGCATGTCAAAGGGTATCAGTCGCGTGAAATGGATTTGAGCAGAGATCCTCCGCGGCCTCAAAAAACAGGTCAACAGATCTTTTTTTATGAAATAGGCGGCATGAAAACGCTGATGTCTATTCGCCGGGATTATTTAACTAAAATGGGCAGTCCTGCTTCCTTGCTTCGCATAGCTATTCCCAAGTTGATCGACGTTCGCAATCCGGACGCCCTTGATCCGCTTAACGTGGAGAGTAAATACTGGACACAGTCAACGAATCGCATTTATCACATTCTTTTACTTTTCGACGCCATACCCGGATTTCGCGAAGCGCGCGCATCCAAGGATGTAAAAAAAATGCGGGAAATTTATGAGAAGGAGGTTGCATCTTACGTATCTCAAGATAAACGCTACCCAAACGGCCCGCTTTCATACTACCGCGAGGTCGGAGGGTTAAGAGGCATTTTTAAGCAACTTCCCCGCATATCGCCATATGAAGTTTTGTCGGAGGCTTTACCGGAATTGGTCGATCCTAAAAATCCGGACGCATATCGCCGGGATGAAATTACAATCGGACATTGGAATGATGAAGTCTATGTTCGTGAGCGTATTGCGGCGGTTTTCGATCAAATTCCGGGATTTCTTGCGGCAAGGGAAAAGGATGATATTGCCGGGATGGCAAGAATTTTTAGAGAACGAGTGATTGCTTATAAAAGTCCTCAGAGAAGCAATGACGGTAAATTAAAGACGGGTGGAATGGATGTCTTTTTCACTGATCATGGTCTTGGCGGCAGCTTAAACCATCCGCGCGATTTTCTGGGAGGGAAAAGAAGTTCTCCGTCCGCTCTGATTAAATTTGTTTATCCAAAACTAATTAGCGAAAGTAACCCTGACGCGATTCATCCATCTGAAATTGAGCGTGGATACTGGGATGATGTCAGAAATGTTAAAAAAGCTGCGTTGCGGGCTCTTTTTCGATTAGATGGATTTTTCGCGGCTTACCGCCGTCGAGATGTTCCACGAATGGCGGAAATCATTAAAAAAATAAATGGATTGCGGAATTTTTTCGCTGAAAATGCCCGGTTGGACACTCCGATGCAATTGCCGCATCCGTATTGGGAGAATGGAGCCACTGGCGATGCCTGGCAGGTGCTCAAAATAGCTGTTCCCGGCCTGACTGATTCCGCTGTGAGCGGATCCCTCAAACGGGAAGATGTCATGCTTTTTCGTTGGATTGAGGAAGAAGCAAGATTGAAACTATTGGATCTTTTAGATTCCATTCCGGGGTTTGCAATTGCCAGGAAGCAATACGCGGATGATGAGAGTACGCGCCAGCAGACATTGAAGACCATGGCGGATTTGTATCGCCTGCATGTGCTCAGCCTCAAAGGCGATTTAGGCGTTCGGGGCGGGCAAAGCCAGTTTTTTACAAGTGTCAATGAGCTTATGAGCGGTAATTACTCGTTTATGCCGGCAGGCCGTGGACCGCGCCGGCTTCTTGACTTTGTCATACCGGGGCTGGTTGACGAAAATAATCCCAATGCCCTACATCCCATTGAATTAACCAACCGTGCGCGGCTTGATAAAGCTGACTTGGCTCTTTTGTTTGCTTCGCCGGGCTCCGTAAGTACGCGCAAGTTTGATGTGATGCCCGGGGATTTTCCGGCTGTAACCGACCAGGATTCTTCTGCTGCTCGTGAGCGTTCTGAGGCGCGCCTCAATGATGAAGACAGAGAGCTGCTTGCTTACTCTGCGGGGCAAATTAATCAAGCGCGTGCTCTTCTGCCGCAAATTGCGACAATGCTCAAAACCGCAAAGAGAAAAAATTTTGATGTCGCGGATTTAGAAAAACAAAAACCTTGGGATTTTGAAGAAACTCTTGTAAATCTCGCAAGTTCGAACCGTATGATGCGAGAAGCGGTGCGTCAATTTTATGAGATTTATTCTAAAGTCGAGCCCCGTCCTGCACGGTCTGAAATGCGGGTTGTGCTCACTTTCGGACTTTCAAACGGGGAGCCGGTGATTCAATTAAGTTTAAAACAGCCCCAAATTGATTTAATAAAAAAATGGCTCGAGGGCTATTATCCTGAAGATTATCAGGCGGAACTCGTCTTTGAAGATAAAAACCGCCTTCAATATCGATTGGACGGTCAAGCGCATAAGGTTCAGCCGGGTGATGTTGTTATTTTTAAACCCAAACGGGGAACCGTAAAAAAGTTTGAGGATAGGGATATTCATTTGACGGGAAGCTATGTTTTTCGCGTTGAGACAGATTCATTTTCATATTGGGGCGAAAAAAGAGGTTCGTTGGTTCGTATGCAAAATAAAGCGCAGATGAACTTGGGCTGGTGGTCGCAGGCCGAGTTAAGCAAGGCAGGCGTGGATGATATTTCTCAGTACCGCCAGGCTTTTCATATTGATATGAGTGTTTTGGATCAAAATGGAAAAAAAGCCCCAAACAGCCTCCGCGACAGCATTATTCTTTCGCCGGATTTGTTTGATTTTTTTATTATTAAAAAAACCTCAAGATCCGAAGCTCGAAAAGATATATCCCAACCTGAAATAGGCGATGATTTTGGGAAAGCGTTGGAAGGCAATGTGCACACCGCCCTATCTTGGCTTCAGCGGCATCCGGATGTTTACCAGAACTGGAAAGACAAAATGGGTCTTTTTGTGCGGCATTTTAGCCGCCGCGGAAACAGTTTAGATCGAAGATCGGTCGCGCTGGAAATAATGGAATTGTTTGAAAAAGCTTATTTGCTTACCGAGCACCGCTCGCATGGGAAGGCTTTGGGCCCCGCTGAACAGCAGATCAAAGTGACTTTTGCTTTCAATGTTGAAAGGTCAGCAGTTGAAGTTTTAGGAGCCGCCCGCCTTGATCCTGAAGGCAAAGTCTACCATCACGGTGATTTATTTGACGAGCTGCACATTGATCTTGATCGAGACAACTTATTAAAGCCCATGATTTTAGGGACATTTGTGGGTGCCGCTCCCGCGTCATATGCGGGAGAAATTGACATTGCTTTTATGGGTGATGAGTTCTCAGCTGAGCGCCGGAGAGTTCTTGCAATTCTGCTTTTGGACGGAGGAATACCGAAAGATAAGAAATTAAAGCTCAATATTAACGGAAATCCGCAAAAAGATGTCAGGACTTTAAAAGACCTCTATCCGAGACGCGAGTCGCTGTTGAATCATCCGAATTTAGGTCCGCGAATCCGTGAAGAATTAGCCGGTAAGTCAGCGGAATTTATCAGCATTTACCGTCAAAAATTAAAACTTCCTCAGCACGATAAAATTGGATTGAAAAGCTGGTTGCGTGATGACGATAAATTCGCGCTGGGAGTCAACGAGGCGGCGAAGAATGTTTTAAGCAAAAATAAATATCGGCCGCTTTTGCGCTATGAAATCAAACAGTTTCGTAAAGCTCTGCGTTCGTTAAACGCGAATTATTACGCAGCTAAAGAAGTCCCTTTTTATCTTGAGCTTCGCAAATATTACGGACTATCTACCGTTCCGGATGAGCTTCAAACTCAAAATCCCGGTCTTTACGCTGCCGCTCTTCGTGAAGGATATGAGTGGAAAAATAATGTGTGGGGCCGTTCCGAAGCCAGGGTAAACACGGATGCGGTTAGCGTTGAAATTCGTCCGCTTCAAAAGGGACAAAGTGTCAGCGATGTTTTGAGCCGTTCGCGCAATTTCGCAGATTTAATGGAGTCCGCTTACGGAACAGGGAATGGTTCGGTTTTTGAGCTCAAGCGGATTAATTTAAACGATCCGAATACGGTGGTGGTTGCCGCCGCGAATTCTCAGAATAAACTTGTCGGCTATTTTGTCGCCAGCCCATTTAAAAGTGTCAGCCGCAAAACATTTCTTAGTCCCGGCTTAACCTCTCAGGATTTAGGCGGGGTACCTGAGAAAAAAGCTTACTATGTCCATAGCACCGTGATTCACCCTGATTATCAGCAATCGACCTTGCTCTGGAAAATGTGGAATCTGTTTCGGACTGAGCTGAATCGACGCGGTGTCACCCATGTTTTGATGCATGTGGAAAAAGGCGGGAGAGTTGAAAAGGCTTGGCTCGCGCGCGGAGCTGTTGTGGTTGAGTCGGATCAATCGTCAGGCAAAACGAATTTATTACGCATGCCTATTAATCGTCACGCTCGCTCTGAAGCACGGAGGTTTGATTTAAAACTAACGGTGAAAAGATTGATGCGCACTTCAACCGGAAATACTGGATTGCCTTCGATTCAGGATATGGAGGCTCTAGCTGAGCTGGAGAAGGCTCGGGTTCTCCGTTTTGGCTCGGGATCCGACGAAGCTAAGATGTTTATTTTAGAGGAAATGGGAATTAGTTCCATTCAGTACGCGATGGCGTCAGCTTTTGCTGGTGGAATGTATTTTGGTACCGTATGGCATGAATCTTTTATTCGATGGATTGCTCAAGGTCGAGAAATAAGCTCTAAAAAAGCTGCCAAAATTTTAGGTTTAACGCCACCTTTAGTCGGCATTGTGATTCTAGAAGGTTTTTCAGAAGAGGCATATCTGGACGCTGAGTATTTAAATCGTCAGCTGATGCTTGCGGAAATATTACACTTGCTGGAAGGGAGTTTTATCGACCATCCGCTTTGGGATACCCGAAAGCCACAGCAACTGATGGTTGCGAAGGAAACCATCAATGCGTTGTTGCAACTGCTCTTTCTAAATGAAGATGAACTGGATGAATTTTATTCTGCCCATGCGGAATGGACTTTAGCGCAGAGACGAGCACTTTATCAACGTTATCGGTCAAAACCCAAGCTGAATCCGGCTTCGGATATTCCTTCCGTATTAAAAATTTTGCGGGAAGACATTTTGAATCAAAATAAAGTTTCGTCCCGTTCTTCAAAAACCGTCTTTGAAGTTTTGATGGGAGATCAAGCCCGTAAACGCGGTCAGCTTGGGGCTCTTAAGAAATATCTGCAAATCTTAAGAGAACGAGAAAGATTTAGCGATTATCAATCCATTTTTCCGGCAATTGTTAAGCGATCCGAAGTTCGCTCTGATCACACCACTTCGGAGGTGGCTACTGTTCGCCCTCGGGGTGATGACGAGCTGATAGGTAAACAAATTTCCAAAAATCAGTTTTATCGGAAGGTAACGATTGGAACTGTTGTTTGGGGATTGTTGGAAGTGGCAAGTTGGTACTTTGGATTTCCGTTTATTTTTAGTCTTTACTCATGGATCAATACTTTTTACTGGGGAAATTTCGCGCTGGGCAGTCTGATTACTTCAGGTTTGATCGCGTCCGCAACCGGTGCGATTGCGGATTATTACACCCAGCTTATCAGTGATTATCCCGCTTATCTTTATCATGTCAAAAAACGTTTTGCCGCATTTATGGGCGTGAGATTTTTGACGGGTGTGGTGGCATTTATTGCCAATATTTATTTGATAGACTTGTTTGCGGCACCTCTTTTGCGGGCCGTGCTAAGCGGGGCGGTGGGTGTTTCATTAAGCAGTTTGGTTTCGGTTTATTTTAACGGCTATTGGAATCGCCGCGGAGTGGAAGAAATGAAAGCGCGGGGAGATGCCTCGCCGGAAAAAATAGATGAGCTTCAGGCAGCTTATTCGGTTCGCAGCCAGTGGGGCAAAGACCTTAAAGGGGTTTGGGGACGCTTGCCTGTGCTTTTGACCCAGCATCACATTGCGCAGGACATTGTCCCTGAATACTTGCGTATTCCCACTATTTTTGTGCTCGGTCTTTTCATGCAGCTTTTCCGCAATTATATGGTTAATTCTCAAAAACCGAGCTTTGACCTCAAAACTTATCTGAAGGTGAATCTCTCGGTTGTGGGGCTAATATTTATTTTGGGCGGGGCCTCAGCTCTTTCAATCGTGTTTGCAAGCATAGCCTTGATCGGAATAACGATAGGTTATTTTGCCGTAACAGCTCAAACGAAAGAAGTTTCCGACAAACAACCATTGCAGGCTCAAATGTCGGAGAGTGTCCCTGATATAAAAAGCCGTCTTTTTAGCACGGAAGAATCCCAGTCTTTTTTTCAAAAACTGCTTAAAGAGCTTAAACGTCGCGGCCTTGCGATGGCGCGCGATGGGTCTGATATTCCGCTTGACCATGAAGATGTGCTTCACACCAACACCCGTGTTTTTATTTGGGATCGTGGAGCGGATATTAGCGGCAAACGCAGCTATAATCGTTTTTATCGTTGGAACCGGCGCGACAATGCGGGCGGAATTATTCTTTTTGGTGATCAGGATGTACCGATTTTGGGATATGTTGTTTTTAACCGAATCGGCGAAAAAAGTTTTCAGTTGCGTTTTCAAGTTTTTGAATCTGAAGCGGGAATGCCTGGTTATCGCGGTCAAGGGCACGGCCGTCGTTTGGTCGATTTTCTTAAAATTTATTTCAGCCAATATTTCAATCCTAAGCCTAATGAATTGTTTTTCTATTTATCGGACGGAGAGGCTCGCCAAAGCTCGGCTTTGACCGCTTCTTTGATCAAATTAGGTTTTGAGCTGACGGAAGACCCCCAGCGCCTTATTTTGAAATTAAACCGCTCTGAAATGCGGCTTGTACCGGCGACTTTTGATTTAAAGCGGATCATTCCCGCGGATAAACAGAATAAAAAGGTTCGTGTGGTTTTCATTTCAGATAACACGGGAACTCTTACCGAGCATCATGGTGAGCCCATGTTGTCCCAAATTTCATCCGGATTGGAAAAAGTTTTGGAAGATCCCAGGAATGCGGTGATCGTGAATTCCGGTGATCCAAAAAAGAAGCTTGAACAAGCGCATGCCGGCGTGATGAGAGCCGTTTACGGAAAAGATCCCCAGACACCCTATTATTTTGTTTGGGATGGAGGTGCAGCGGCGGGGCGTGCCGCCGATAACGGACAGATTTTTCAACTGTACCGCACGGAAGATTGGCCTGAAAGTATGCGCGTTGAATTCGCAAAGATGCTGGCGCATGCCTTTTTTGATGCTTTGCTGGATGAAATCAAAAAAGAGGTTCGGCAAGCTGATTTGGCAGGGTTGGATAAAGAGAAGGTTGAGAGTCTGCGGCAGGAAGCGTTGGCAGCAATTGAAACGAAGCGCCGGTCCGGTGATTGGTCGCGAATCGGACCTGATGGAAAAAATCTTGTTCTTAATTTATGGCCCGAAAAATGGGGGGAGGGCGCGTTTATTTATGACTCGGGATCAAAAATGGCGATTGATTTGGTTTTGCCGAACAAAGCAAATGGATTTGGGGGGAGCCGATTTTTTAGAGAAATTGAAAAAAATTATCGCCGGGCTCTCGGAGAGTCACTTTTTTCGGGGCAACAGGTGCAAACATTTGCGGGCAGTAATTTTTTTGATATTTCAATTTTAAGTAAAGTGCAAACCGTTGAGCGTGTGGTTGAGACCCGGATTTTACCCACGGTACAAGAAGATGAAATTATTTTGTTTGTAATCATCGGGGATGGTGCGAATGACATTCCCACGATGACGGAAGCCGGGCGTTTACAGCGTATGATCCCCGGCTCTGCGGTTTTACCGGTTTATTTGAGTCATGAGGAAGGGTTTGCTTCTGATTTACCTGTGGATGGATTTGTTTCGCCTAAAGAAAAGCTTCAGGGGACGATTCCGGTTCTGAACTTTGCCAATGCCGTATCAGGAAAAAAAGTTTCTGAAACGGGGGTGTTAAGCCTTTTGCAGTGGCGCTCCGAAATGCGGCCAAACAAGGTGCTGTTTTTAATAGAGCTTGAGTCGCTGTTGCTGCGGTCGAGTGCGTTTCCTCAAGACGTTAAAATTAGTGTGCTGCGCCAGCCGGATAATCTTTCAGTGACGGGTATTTATCAGAGAGAAACCCGGACTGCAAAAATTGAATTTACTTGGCATCCAGAAGAAATGAAATGGAAATTCCGTCTCATAGCAGAAGAAAAGCATGAAGCTCTCACAACGGCTGTAATCACACAGACGGATTGGATTTCAACCTCAACGGATTGGGCGGAAGCTCAGGCCCAGGTCACCGGGGAATTCCATTTAATCGTAGCAAGAGCTAATCACATTCTTTATCCGGATGACCGAGAACGAATAGCGGCGAGTTTTGCGGCCGGAGCGGGCATTGATCAATTCAGGCTGGATACATCCTTTTCAGAAATAGAAAAAACTGCTGAGAGTGACCCCAAAAAAGCATTTGAGCAGCGCATTGCTGCTTTAAAGGCGGTCAATTCGAATATGAAAGAACGTTACGATGCGGCGCTTGCGGAATTAATTCCGCGTGCGGCCGAAGAAGCTATTCTTTTCGGCGGCGATGGTTGGCCCAAATTAACCAAAGGCGACTTTATTTACAAACGCTCGCAAATTTTACCGGGCGAAATGGCCCAGCGCGTGTTTGTTTTCGTCAAAGCTTTTACCAAAGGTGACTGGATCCACGAAGAAGCTTTTAAAAATCTACCTAACGGGAAATATGTTTTATTTAAAGATTTAAGCCAGGAAGGACTTGTTTATATCATTCCTTTAGATGTGTTTAAACGGCAGTCGGAAATTGGCTATCAGGTAAAGCTTGTGCCTTATCAAGCCCCCGTGACTGCAGTGATTCTCGATTTAAATACCGCTGCCATAGAAATTTTAAAGCAAAAAGGCGTTAAAACTGTTTCTATTCCCGGCGCGGCTGAAATGCCTTTTGAGGGTGTCGGCGAACAAGTGTTGGGGTATATGCTGGCGGAAACAGGCAAAACTTATGAAATCAGTCTGACCGGAACCCACGCGGTGATTCAACCTGCCGCCCAGCGTTCCGAAATGCGGAATATCAATCTCAGCGCAGACGATAAATGGTTTTTTGATTTGCTGAGAGATATCTCCAAGCCGATCTTCGCCCAAAAGTATTCGATTTTACTTGGCGGCCGGCCATCTATTTGGAAAAAAACGAGAGCAGGTATTTTTGTCCCTTCGCCCATGGATGAAGTGATTCTGGCTTTGAAACCCATCGTAACCAGCGAGCATGACTTCATCGATTTAGGAAGCGGACTCAATACCGCTTTGATTGTTGCCACGCATCTGGGCGTGCATAAAGCTGTGGGAATCGAAGGGGATGAGTCCTTGTTTGTGGACGGCAAAGCGGTTCTTGATCGGTTTACTGCTGAATTTGGACGGCAAAGGAGTTTTAGCACATCATCAAAATACGCTTTCGAAAAAATAGCGGTTATTAAAGGCAATTTTTTGGATGCCTCTAAAATAAATTTAATCACACTCAATGGAAAAGTCGAGCCCGGAAGAAAACGAATTTATTACTATTTTGCCGGCGGTTCAGCCGGTTTAGAGAATATGAAGCATCGCAGCCAATTGCTGGAACGCATTGAGAATGTGCCGGCAGGATCTTATTTCGTTCTTTACGGTGCGAAACCGAATACGAAAGGTGACCTTAACGTTGAAATACTAAAGAAAAAATTCGGCGAACCTCGTGTGATGACGTTTCCTAACGGCTCGGGAACCAATAGCTACATTTTCAATATAGGCCGCTCGGAAGCTAGGAGCTTGAGGTCCGAGGCTCGTTCTGTCCGTTCCAACTCCGAGATGAACGATAGCCGTCTTGAAGACGGTGATGAGACGCGTTTCCAAACGTGGATGGAAGCGCAAATGGCGGCGGATACAGAAAGAATGGTTGAGCTCGCTCGACGTGCCGAACCGGCGCGGGCTCAAGCTGAATTTGAAAATGAAATGGAAGGTCTCCGGCAAGCGGTGCTGGATGGTTCGATTACAAAAGCCGCCCCCGTCATTTTTTATTCACCCGACATTCATGATGCTTTGCTTGGCTTGGTAAAAGGCTTGCGCGACGCGTTTCAAGCTCGCCCCAATGCACTTAATCTAGCCATTGTTTTTCCTTCAAAAGAAACGAAGGGTTATTTTGAATCGGTAATCGGAGAGGTTGGAACTAATATTCACTTGCTTGAACAAAATGCTGAAAGCCTGATCCGCCTCAACCGGATGATCGAGAACAAGGAATGGCGGGGAGCGGTGAGTCTTTTCTTTGCGCCTCAATTTTTTGTCGCGGGTTTAAGACCGGAATTAAAATTGAGAGCGGTCGATGCGCCGATGCTCTTGCAGCAAACCGTGATGCCGGCGGTTCCAAAATTAATTCGGTACTTTTCTTCAACTTTAGTTGTCAATGCGCAAACGCTCGCAGCAGGCTTGCCTGAATTTGCCGTTCATATGCGCTATGAAGCCGAAACCGGCTGGACATTGCTTGATTCAATTTTAGAAACACTCGCAATCTTGCCGCGCACTTTCCAAATCTCCGCGTAATAGCTCAATCGCCGCATGGCTTTTCTGTCCTCACCGCCGGACAGGCTAGCGCCTCCAAAGCCGGCGCGGGCTTCGCAAGCATGTTTCGAAACGCTTGTTTCGGTTCATAATTCTGTCTTGCTCTGCGAAGGAAGCCTTCCGCGGATGAACGCGGCTTTCCTTTCGCCTCACTCGCAAGAATTACTCCCTTCACTTCGCATGTTTCTCAACATTGGCTTGCTGAGCAAAGGAGAGCCTTTTCTATTTCCCGTCCTGATTTGTTCTTTTGGAGTCTGCGGTGCTGAAGTAGAAAGTCTTGGCTTTTCAAGTTGAGATACCGCTTGAGCGGAGAGACTCGACTTGAATAAGCTTAGACTTTCACGAAGCCGAAAGAGCAGCCGACAAAAAACAAACAGGACACGGCCCGACCGGCCCGAGGTCAAAGCCGTCCGCAGGACAAATAGCCGCGCGGCGTTTGAGCCCATCACTTTTTAAAAAAATTAAAGAAGATTCTTGCTTCATTTTGATCGTTGTAATCCGCGTATCAATCACGCACTCTTTCTGTAGGCCGAGCGGTTTAACCAAGCCTTGCTGAAAGCGCTTGACCACTTTATATGAGCATAGCGTTAAGGATAAACACAGAATGATTCAAAAAATATTGGTCGCGGATGATGCGCCTGAAACCATAAACGAGTTCGCGGATGTTTTACGCCACTACGGGTTTGAGGTTGTTACTGCGCGGAATGTCGATGAATTTGAAAAAGTTTTTTTTAGAACCAATCCCGATTTGATTCTCATGGAAACTTTTTTCGGCGAAAGATCCGGGCCTGATGTTTATGACCGTGTGATGAAACTGGCAGGAGCTCCGCAAACCCCCGTTATTTTTCTGGCCGGAAAACTTGAGGGCACAAAAGAATCCCCCCTGGTGCGCGGAAGGCAGGTTGCTTTGTACCTGAAGCCTCTCAGCGCCCATCGGATTGTAGCGGATCTGCGCATGGCTTTTTCCGATTCTCTCTCCCGTCCCGCCTGATTTTAGAACTAGTTTTAGCCTGTGGTTGAGCACGCCGCTCTGTGCTATACTTCGCTCTTATGTTTAGCGATAAATTGATCCCTCAGGACATCATTAATGAACTGCAAAAAGCGACCGAAGCCCAGCTTCCGCTTTTAAAGCCCGCGGCCGAAACTTGGCAGCCGACCGACCTTCTGCCTGATTTTGCGGGCAAAAACTGGAAGGACGAAGTGGCGGAGTTTCAAAAAGAAGCCGCCCAGATTCCGGATGAAGCCCTTGCTTGTTTGGTGGGCAATATGATTACCGAAGAAGCTTTGCCGTCCTATCAGACTTGGCTGAATCGCCACATGGAATTTCGCGATGAAAGCGGCACTGACACCAGCCCTTGGGCGAAATGGACTCGCGCCTGGTCGGCCGAAGAAAACCGCCACGGCGATGTTTTAAACCGTTATCTTTATTTAACCGGCCGCGTGAATATGCATTCGATTGAAATTACAATTCACAATTTAATCCGTAACGGCTTTAATCTTGGCTCAGGCAACCATGTTTACAAGTCGATTGTGTACGCCTCCTTTCAGGAACGTGCTACGCGCGTCTCGCACCGCAATATGGGGCTCTTGGCGCATAAATTCGGCGATAAAAAACTGGGGCGAATCAGCGCTCTCATCGCGGGGGATGAAGCCCGGCACGAACAGGCTTACCAAAATCTTTTCAAGGTTTGCCTTGAATGCGATCCCAGCGGCGCGATGGAAGCGATGGCGGATATGCTGCTTTCCAAAATTGTGATGCCTGCACGCTTGATGGATGACGGAACAGGCCGTGATATTTTCGGAGATTATTCGATCGTGGCGCAAAAACTTGGTATTTATACGACGCGTGATTACGCGGAACTGTTGTTGTTTTTGGTGGAAACATGGAAGCTCGATAAACTTAAAAATTTGTCGGCTCTTGCCAGCGCCGCGCAGGAAAAGATCTGCAAAACCGCTGAAAAATATTTACGTAAATCAGACAGCCTGATGGAAGCCATCCAATCGGTTCAAATCCAGCCTTTTTCCTGGCTCACGCGCCCCGCGCAGTAAGCGAATTTATTTTATGAAAGAAGAAATCACTCAACTCAAGGCACACCTGAACGATCTCGCGGCCAAGCTTCAAGAGATCAGGAGGTATCTTTGACCTCGATGACAAACTGCGCCAAATTGAAGCCCTGAACGAACAAATGGCCGAGCCGACTTTTTGGGATAACCAAGAGAAAGCGAAGCAAATCGTTGATAAGCTGAAAATTCTTAAAAACGTCTATGAGCCGTGGCAAAAAGCGGATCAGGACGCGCGCGATACCCTTGAGCTCGTGGATATGGTTGACGAGAATCAGGAGGACTCTTTTCGTGAAATCCAAGGTGAAGTTGAAAAGCTCGCCAAAGAAGTTGCGGCGGTTGAGTTTCAGAGATTGCTTTCCGAGCCGCGTGACGCGAGCAACGCGATTGTCAATATTAACGCGGGAGCGGGCGGGACGGAGGCTTGCGATTGGACTTCGATGCTTTTACGTCAGTACTTGCGCTGGTGCGAGCGCCGCGGATTTGCCGTCGAAATGATTGATTATAATGAAGGCGATGAAGCCGGTGTCAAAGGCGTGACGCTGACTGTGAGCGGCCCTTACGCGTTTGGTTATTTGAAATCGGAAAGCGGCGTGCATCGGCTTGTTCGTATTTCACCTTTTGATTCAAATAAACGCCGGCATACTTCATTTTCATCGGTCGATGTGATCGCGCAGGTCGCGGAAGATGTTCCGGTTGAAATTAACGAAAAAGACTTGAAGATCGATACCTACCGCGCGGGCGGTAAGGGCGGACAAAACGTCAATAAAATTGAATCTGCCGTGCGCTTGACCCATATTCCCACGGGAATTGTAGTGCAATGCCAAAATCAGCGGTCGCAGATTCAAAATAAAGCTTCCGCGCTTCAGGTTTTAAAATCGCGCATTTATGAGTTTGAGCGCAAGAAAAAGGAAGCCGCGCATTTGGAGGAATATGGCGAAAAGAAAAAAAATGAATGGGGATCGCAAATCCGTTCTTATGTTCTGCACCCGTACAGCATGATCAAGGATTTGAGAACCTTTGAGCAAACCTCCGATACTCAGGGTTTTCTTGACGGAAAAATTGATGCATTTATGGAAGCTTATTTAAAATGGTATGCGGCGGGCTGTCCGGATCGATCGGAAGTTCTCGGCGCGAAACAAGATGATTTGGAGTAATACATGATTGGTTCGATTCTGAAAATGGTTTTGGGTTCCCGTAACGCGCGCGTGGTAAAAGGTTTTCAGCCGCAGGTTGAAAAAATTAACGCGCTGGAACCGGAGTTTCAAAAACTTTCAGATGACGCTTTGCGCGCAAAAACAGCGGAGTTTCGCGGGCGAATCGCAAAAGGCGAAACGACCGACCAGCTTCTGCCGGAAGCTTTCGCTGCCGTGCGCGAGTCTGCGCGCCGAACGCTTAAAATTCGTCATTATGATGTTCAGCTTATCGGCGGCATGGTTTTGCATTCGGGAAAAATCTCTGAAATGTCCACCGGTGAAGGTAAGACATTGGTTGCGACATTGCCGGTTTACCTGAACGCGCTGGAAGGTAAAGGCGTTCATGTCGTTACGGTGAATGATTACTTGGCTCGCCGTGACCGCGAGTGGATGGGGCCGGTTTATGAATTTTTGGGACTGACTGTAGGCGTTATTCAGCATGATATGCGCTATGCCGACCGTCAGGCTGCTTACTCGGCGGACATTACTTACGGAACCAACAACGAATTCGGCTTTGATTATTTGCGCGATAACATGGTGCTTGATTTAGCGCACCGCGTTCAGCGTCCGCTGCATTACGCGATTGTGGATGAAGTGGATTCGATTTTAATTGATGAAGCCCGCACGCCTTTGATTATTTCAGGCCCCGCCGAAGAATCCACCGATAAATACTACAAAGCGTTCCGTGCCGGAAAAATGCTTAAAGGCCATGTGATTGAACAGGATCAATACACGCCCGAATGGAAAGAAAAACTCGAAGAGCTGAAAAAAGAGTACGACTACATCGCTAACGAAAAAAATAAAAATATCAGCATGACCGAGCAGGGCGAAATTAAAGCCGCCAAAATGATGGGGGTGGATAATTTACATGACCTTGAAACGGTGGATGAGCGTCATCAGGTGATTACGGCCTTACGCGCCAAAGAATTTTTCAAGCTGGACGTGGATTACGTGGTGAAGGATCAGGAAATCATTATTGTCGATGAATTCACGGGCCGTCTCATGCCGGGACGCCGTTTTTCTGATGGTTTGCATCAGGCGCTTGAAGCCAAAGAGGGCGTTGAAATCCGCCGTGAAAATCAAACGCTCGCGACGGTGACGTTTCAGAATTATTTCCGCATGTATAAGAAGCTTTCAGGTATGACCGGAACCGCCATGACGGAAGCGGCGGAATTCGACAAAATTTATAAGCTCGATGTGATCACGATTCCAACCAACCGCGATTGCGTGCGCAAAGACGAAAACGATTCGATTTACCGCACGAAAAAAGAAAAATTTGACGCGGTCATTGAACGCATTACCGAAGAGCATAAAAATGGCCGCCCTGTTTTAGTGGGCACCATTTCGATTGAAACTTCCGAATATCTCAGCACGCTTCTGAAGAAGCGCAATTTGGTGCATACGGTTTTGAACGCGAAGTATCATGAAAAAGAAGCTGAAATTATTGCGCGCGCAGGACAGCCCGCCGCAATTACGATCGCAACCAATATGGCCGGCCGCGGTACCGATATTGTGCTGGGTGAAGGCATGAAAGAAAAAGGCGGTCTCGCGGTTTTGGGAACCGAGCGCCATGAATCGCGCCGTATTGATAATCAGCTGCGCGGCCGCTGCGCACGTCAGGGTGATCCCGGTGCGTCCAAGTTTTATGTTTCATTGGAAGATGAATTAATGCGCCTTTTCGGTTCGGAGCGCATTTCGATGATGATGCAGCGCCTCGGAATGGAAGAAGGCGATGAGATTCAGCATCCGATGGTGAATAAGACTTTGGAAACCGCCCAAAAACGCGTGGAAGGCCATCATTTTGAAATCCGCAAACATTTGCTTGAGTATGATGACGTGATGAACCGCCAGCGCGAATTGGTTTACTCCGAGCGCGACCGCGTTTTGCGCGCCGAAAAACTCAAAGAGCATTTCTTTGAAATGGCGGATAACGTGATTGAAGATTTGGTTTCCGATTTTATGCATCCTGATAAAGCGGAGCATGAACGCGACCCGCAGGGATTGGCGCAAGGGCTTCAGGATAAATTCGCGGGAAACTTTGACGCGATCATTGAAGAGTATGGACATGAAACCGATTTGCTGCTTGAGAACATTGAAAAACGCGTGCGTGAAATGTTTGAAGAAAGAGAAAAGCAATTCGGCGCCGAGCGGATGCAAATGCTGGTGCAGTATTTGATGCTGCAGGTGATTGACGCGAAGTGGAAAGAGCATCTTTATAACTTGGATCATTTGAAAGACGGTATCGGATTGCGCGCCTACGGACAGCGTGACCCGCTTGTGGAATACAAACGTGAAGCATTTGATCTGTTTGAGGATATGACTTCTTCGATTAAATATGACGTTGCCGCGTTTGTTTTCCGCGTTCAGGGTTTTGATAATGCCCAAACCGCGCGCGCCGAAGCCCCCAGAAAAGTAGAGTATTTACATCCGGAAGCGGATGCTTTACCCGCCGCACCCGCGGCAAGACCGGAATCCGGAGAACCGGGACAAGCGCCCGCGTTTATGCAGAAAGATTCAGCCGCTCAGCCCGTTAAACGGCATGTTGATAAAATTGGCCGTAATGACGTTTGTCCCTGCGGAAGCGGAAAAAAATACAAGAAATGCTGTGGTAAGGAAGATTAAGACCACGAATCAAGAAGCACGAACCAAGAAGGGGCAACCAGGTTCCTGGCCCCTTCTTGGTTCTTTTTTTTCCGGCGTCTTTCTTTCGCTTTGCTATCCCATGGCCAACTTCAGTTGGCTGGCCTGGATTATTCTCACGCCTTTTTTCATGTCTGTCACCCGAGCGCATTCCCGCAGACAAGCGATATTTCTGGGATGGATTTTCGCGCTTTCTTTTTTCGTTTTTTCGCTTCAGTTTCTGGTTCATGTCGCGTTTGCCGCTTGGCCCGCGCTGGCTTTGCTGGAATCGCTTTATGGGTTGATTCTGGGCTTACTCCTTTTTGAAACCCGCCGTTTCTCTTCGGTTGTTTTGCGCGTGCTGTGGATTGTTTCAGTTTGGACGGCGGTTGAATTTTTACGTACCGAAATTCCGGTTTGGGGTTTCGGACTGAATCTTTTGGGACATTCACAAGGCTTTCAGCCCGCCATGATTCAAATTGCATCCGTCGGGGGAGCGTATTTACTGTCGTTTATCATGGCAGGTGTTAACGCTTTGATTCTTGAGGTGATTTGTACAGCGTACAATGTAAATCGTACAACGAGGGATCGATTTGTACATTGTACTTTGTACGCTTTACTGGCACTCGTAGTTTTGAGTGCCGTCATTTCCTATGGAGTGGTGCGGCTTAATATTGCGGATAAACAATCGGCGCCCACGCTGCGGCTCTCCGTCATTCAGCCTAATATTCCGCAGTCCGTGAAATGGGCGCTGATGGCAAAGCAGGATGTGATCGAAATTCACGAAAATCTGACACAAGTTGCCGCTCTACGTGAGCCCGAAATGATTATTTGGCCTGAGGCTTCTTTCCCGGGGTATTTCAACGCCGATTATGCTTCGGCGAGCATCTTAGAAAAGTTCCGCGCGATGGCGATTCCGGTTTTATTGGGCTCGCCTTATTGGGAATCAGAGACGCGTATTTTTAACAGTGTGATGCTGGTAGACGCGCAGGCGCAAATCACGGCGCGTTATGACAAAATTCGTTTAGTTCCTTTCGGAGAATATGTTCCGTGGAAACTCATTTTAGGATGGCTCGAGCCTTTGGCTTACACGATGGGCGTGGGCGATTTTACCGCGGGAAAATCACAGACATTATTCCGGCTGGCGGAGCATGCTTTTGCCGTTTTGATTTGCTTTGAAGACGTGTTTCCTGATTTGGCGCGGACAGCGGTAAAAAAAGGCGCGCATTTTTTGACGGTTGTAACGAATGACGCTTGGTTCGGAAAAACCGGCGCCCCGTGGCAGCATTTTCAAACCTCCATTTTTCGCGCTGTGGAAAACGGTGTGCCGGTGGTGCGCTCCGGCAATACCGGTGTTTCAGGGTTTATTTCCGCCGAAGGCCGCGTGTTGGGCGTGGTAAAAGACAAATTGGGCGAAAGTCGCTTTGTGAACGGGGAGTTGACCATGGAATTGCCCATGGCAAAGCATCTGACGCTTTATCAAAAGGGCGGATGGATTTTTCCTTACAGCTGCGTTATTCTTCTTATCGCTTTATTCTTTTTCCGCAAAAAAGAGGTGAAACCATGAAAATAAAACTTTCTCAAATTCGTTTTATTTGTCTTTTGTATTTAGTCGTCGGTCTTTTGTCTTTCTCCGGCTGCATTCGTGTTACGGGCAACGCCGGATACAGCAAAATCCAAGACGATGAGATTGTCACAAAATCTACCGGTTTTGATTTAGACAGCTCACGTTTGGTTGATAACCGCGGTATTTCATAATGGATAAAGCCAAACTGCGCATTTTTTGGAAGGTGCTGCGCGGGCGGCTGATTTTTTCTTTTATTTTGATTGCCGGATGTTTTGTTTTTACGCGCTGGGTTCTTCCGGTGATTCATCAGCCTTCCGCGGCCGTGACTATTCGTGAAGCCGGCGAGCATCAATTGATCCGCCTGCGTAAAAATACCGACAGTGGTTCTGTGCATGGACTGAGAATTAAATTAAGCGGTCATTTAAACGGAACCGCCATGATCCGAATTTTTGAAGCAGAGAATCCCGATAAAATTGAGCGTGAAAAAATGATCGGCTCGGGTAAAGTCGACGGAATATTTTTGGATGGGGATTGGTACGCGGATGATTGCCGTATGGAATATGAACCGCTTTCCGCGACGAACGGGCAGCTTAAAATTGAATACGCGTTTAAAGCCTCCAAGCCGCGCGCCATATAGAGGAGTTTTATGATTTCAGGTTTTGCCACTTCCGAAGGAACCGCCCGCTACCGGGCACGCTTTCAGGATAAGTTTGCTTCCGACTTTTACCGCGTCAGCCGTGATCTCTATTGGTCGTCTTTGGGGCTGGGAACTTATTTGGGTAATTCGGACTCCGCCACCGATGACCTTTACGCGCAATCGATTCAAGCCGCAGTTGAATCCGGCATCAATGTTATAGACACCGCGGTCAATTACCGTTTTCAGCTCAGCGAACGCGTACTCGGAAAAGTTTTAAATCAATTGATTACGGCGGGAAAAATCAAACGGGATGAAATTGTTTTGTGCTCGAAAGGCGGATTTTTTCCTTTTGACGGAACTATGCCCGATAACCCGGGGGAATGGATCAAAACCAATTTTATCGATACCAAACTGATTCGCGCCGAAGATGTCGTTGCGGGCTGCCATTCCATGCATCCGAGGTATCTTGAAAATCAGCTGAACCAAAGCCTCAAGAATTTGGGCGTGGAAACGCTGGATGTTTATTATTTGCATAATCCCGAAACTCAGCTGGAAGAAGTCGACGCCAAAGAATTTAAAAACCGCGTGCGCCATGCCTTTGAGTTTTTTGAGCGCGCCATCGCCGAAGGGAAGATTCGCGCTTACGGCACCGCCACTTGGAGCGGTTATCGTCAGCCTCCGGAGGCGCAGGATTATCTCTCGCTTGAAGAAACCGTGATGCTTGCCCGCGAAGTCGCGGGACCGAATCATCATTTTAAGTATGTTCAGCTGCCGTTTAATATCGCCATGCCTGAGGCCTGGATTATGGCGAATCAAAGATACGGCGCGGCGACTTTACCGCTTTTGAAAATGGCACCGCATTTGGATATGACCGTTGTCGCGAGCGGCTCGCTGTTACAGGGACGTTTGTCAAAAGGCCTGCCGCAGTTTGTACTCGATCACTTTAAAGATTGCCAAACCACAGCGCAAGTCAACCTCGCGTTCTCGCGTTCCGTACAAGGCCTCACCACCGCGCTCGTCGGCATGAAATCAACAGCCCATGTATTCGAAAACCTTCAGTCGGGGAGAATTAAAGCCTCAACAGAAGAACAGCTGATCACCCTATTCTCAAAAAAATGAACAAAACCGCTGAAAAAGATTCATCTGCTGCGTTGCAAGCATCGCTTCCTTGTGCGGCGTATTAGCCCATACGCCTCCGCGGGCGCTCGCTTGCGCCTTGCATCTAAACCTTTTTGAGCGGTTTTAATGTAAAATGCAGAGCAAAATTAAAACCAAATATTACTTATTGGGAGTTTATCGATGAGTGAAATTATTTATGTGTTGATTAACGAGTCAATGCCTGGCTATGTGAAAATTGGAAAAACAAGTAATTTAGAACAAAGAATACGACAGCTTGATACAACAAGTGTTCCATTGCCATTTGAGTGTTTTTACGCATGTACTGTAAAAGACTCTTGTTTCGTTGAAAAGCAATTGCATGACGCTTTCTTAGAGCAAAGAGTTCGTTCGTCGCGTGAATTCTTTGAAATTTCTCCTGAGAGAGTTGTTTCTGCATTGAAACTTGCCGAGCTTGAAAACATTACACCCAAAAAAGATTTTGTTGAGTCCCCAGAGGATCAGAAAGCTTTGAATCAAGCTCGTACAAGGCGATCTGTTTTTAGTTTTAAAATGGTTGATATTAATCCGGGTGAAGAGCTTTCGTTTGCGAATGATGAAAATTTAAAAGCCAAAGTAGTTGATAATCGGTACATAGATTTTTATGGTGAAGTTACAAGTCTTTCTGGTGCCGCACAAAAAATTTTAAAAACAGAATATCCTCTTCAGGGTCCAATTTATTGGCTTTATCAAGGTGAGACCTTAGATGAGCGTCGCAAGAGATTAGAACTGGCGGAATAACTTAGCCATTTTCATTTCTTCATATTCAAGCGAAGCTTGAACAAGCCTAAAGCGAATACGGTCAAAAAAATAGCCCCGAAGAATTTGGCCTGATTTAAAAACTCGCTCAAAAAGTTTCAGATGCGAGGCTTGCGCAAGCGCCCGCGGAGGCGCACCTTGAGTGCCGTGCGCCGCACAAGGAAGCGCAGCGCGTAACGAAGCAGATGAGCTTTTTTAGCGAGGTTCAGATGAGTGACAGCCCGCCATCGGCGATTATCGTCTGCCCCACAATCCACTCCGCAGCAGGGGAAACAAGAAATCCGACAACTTTGGCGAGATCTTCCGCTTTACCGATTCTTCCGGCCGGTGTTTTGGCGATGCAGGCATTTTTAAAACCTTCCGCGTCGGGAAAATGTTTGATCGCATCCGTATCAATTGGCCCACCCGAAACCGCATTGACGCGAATTCCTTTCGGACGAAGTTCAACGGCAAGATAACGAATCAGAGATTCGAGCGTGGCTTTCGAAACGCCGATGGCGCCATAATTAGGAATGTATTGAATGGCACCAAGGCTTGAAAGTCCGATGATATTTCCTGAACCGCGGGGTTCCATGTCTTTTAAAACAGCCTGAGTCAAAACCAGCATGGCACGGGCATTGATATTCATGGTTAAGTCCCATTGATTGAGCCGTGTTTTATGCGTAGGCTTAAATGAACCTAAAGCGGCATTGTGAACGAGAACATCAATGCGGCCGAATTTGGTGAGTGTGTCTTTGACCAGTTTTTCGCAAGCTTCCGGTTCGCCGGCATTGCCTTGAAAAATTTCAGCCTGAACGCCTTTAGCTTTGACGGCATCCGCAGCTTCTTTGGCGGCTTGTTCATTGGAAAGGTAGTTAAGGGCAATGGAATAGCCTTGTCCCGCCAGTTGAAGGGCAATGGCTTTTCCGATACCGCGGGAAGCGCCTGTAATCAATGCAACGGGGGATTGGGCTTGAGTCATGACTTTAAAACCTTTTCTGAAACTTTCTCTAGGGCGAATTTAAGGGATTATGCTATAATTTCGCCCACTTTTGGGACATTTTTTGACTGCATTATATCAGAAAATACGGACGATTCAGCGCCAGACTTTGGAGTTTTTGGTCCGGCGTTTTTTTGCGCGCACGCTGGAGAAAAGAGCGGGCGAAGTCGTGTCTGTTTTTGAGGGTTGGATTGAACCTAAACAGTCGCCCAAGTGGCTGGATGTCGGCGGAAGCTGGGGCTTTTGCGCGAAGGAACTCCGCAAAAAAGGTTTTTTAAGTTTTGTTTTGGATGTAGTGAAACCGGCGGTTCAGGCCGTACCGGTTTTTGTGTATCCCGGCGATAAGATCCCGTTTAAAGACGGAAGTTGGGATGTGGTCTCGATGATCACCATGCTGCATCATGTGCCTCAACCGAAAGCGTTGGTTGAAGAGGCGGTGCGGGTTTCGAAAAAGTATGTTTTGTTGACCGAAGACCTGGATGGATTCGGCGGCCGTTTTTGGACGGTTTTGCGTGATATGATTTTTAATCTCGAGTTTTTAGGCCACCCGAAGCAGTTTCGGGGGCAGGATGAATGGACCGCTTTTTTTGAGAGCTGCGGTTTGAAACTCGTACGATTCGTAAAAGTGCAAACGCGCTTGCTGGGTTTGCCGATTGAGAACGGTTTTTATTTATTTGAAAAGACGGGGCAATCCGCATGAAAGCGTATGAAGTTCGCAAATCGGAACTAAGTCGCGCTGAATCACGGGTTGCTTCAGAGGGAACGATCGCGGCCGGCTCGGAAGTGCTGGCGCATCATTTTCCCCGCTTTCCGATTTTGCCCGGTGTGTTGATGCTCGATTTGATGCGGGCGGCGGCCGAGGCGTGGTACGGAAAGAGCGTGCGGGTTCAAAGCGTGAAGCGCGTGCGGTTCTCAAATTATTTGAAACCAGGCTCAGCGTGGGAAGCGCGGATGAAACTGGAAAATTCGAGTGTTGAAGGTGACCGCTGGAGCGGTGAAATTTTATCGGCAGGCGCGAAAATGGCGTCGGCTATTTTAACTTTGAGCGTGAAGGGATAGATATCATGGATCAGAATCAGATTTTGGAAAAAGTGCGCGAAATTTTAACCGGTGCGCTTGGCGTGGACGCGGAGGACATCACTCCGAAGGCATCTTTGACCAAAGATTTGGGCGCGGAATCCATCGATTTTATTGATATCGTCTTTCGTCTTGAAAAGGCATTTGACCTCAAAATTCCCGCGGGCGATCTTTTCCCCGGCAATATTTTGAACAATGAACTGTATGTTCAAAACGGCGCCGTAACGGAAGCCGGGCTGGCGGAACTCAAAAAGAAACTGCCGTATCTGCGCGTCAGCGATTTCGCGCAAAACCCGAAGTTGACGGAGCTGCCTCAGTTTTTTGATGTTCAAATGCTTCTCGATTATCTGCACGACCGCATCAATAATCCGCAGGCGTCGGCGACGTAAACTTTTTTCGAGACACGATGAGCGGGAAACGCAAAAAAAAACCGTTGCCCGTGTTAGTTGGTATCGGAATTGATCTGCTTGCGCTTGACCGCGCCCGCGATTTGCTCAAACGGCACGGCAACTCTTTCTTAAGGCGCATTCTTTCTTCGGCTGAAATAAAAAAGAAGCCGGCTTATTCTGCGCTTCAGCTTGCAAAGTATTTCACCGCCAAAGAGGCTTTTTTTAAATCTTCCGGATTGAGCTGGACTGATTTACAGGGGTTTTCCGGAATGTGGATCAGCCGTATCCGCGGCAATCAATTTGAAATGGAATGCTCCGACTCCTCACTTCATGGTTCGGGGACTTTTTTTAGAAAAGGTAATATTTGGGGAGCTAAAGTGATATGTCAGAGAATCTCATAGGCTGGAGAATTCTTTCAGCGGTGGATCAGATTATTCCCGGCCAATATGCCAAAGCACGCGCGCAGAATTGGGTGTCGGATTATGCCCCTGAATTTTTGATGCTGGAGATGATGGCGCAAACAGGTGGTTTGGTAATCGGGTCTCAGCATGATTTTGCGGGAAATGTTGTTTTCGCCAAAGTGGAGTCGGCTGAATTCGGTACCATTTCCAAAAGTGCCGGGTTAGAAAACAACCTGGCACTTTTGGAAATGGTACCGTTGACTGTCGAAGCTTTTGCGCGTGAGGGTGTCGGCGAGCAAGGTTCCTGGATTGAAGCGCATATTCTTGCGGGCGAAACCAAGGTCGCGTCCGCTAAACTTTTTTTGATTGATGCGGGTGATTTGGACGGCAGTAAAATCTCTGTCACTTTTCATCCGGAGTTTTTAGAATACTATCAGGTAAGACAGAAAATTGACCGAAGACCAAAGACTGAAGACTAAAGTGAAGAACAGAGTTGTTATTACAGGTTTGGGCGTATTAAGTGCTTGCGGTGCGGGGTGGAAGCCGTTTTGGGATGCTTGTCTTCAGGGGCAGTCAGCGCTGCGAACAGTGACTCGTTTTCCATCTCTCTTTGGCGGGGAAGTGCCTGATTTTGATCCTAAGCAATACGTTAAGAACCGCAAAAATATTAAATTAATGTCGCGTGATATTCAATTCGCGGTGGCTGCTTCGAAACTTGCTTTCGAAGACGCGGGTATGGATCTCTCAACGCTCGACCTTGCGAGAAGCGGTGTGGTGATCGGCTCCTGCGTGATCAACAATGAATTGGAAGAACTTGCCTCAGGTTATCAAAAAGCGGTTTTACCCGACGGATCGTTTTCGATGCCCAAGTTCGGTAGTGAAGGTTCGCCCTCTTTTTTTCCGCTTTGGATGCTGAAGTATTTACCCAATATGCCCGCCAGCCATGTCACGATTGAATTTGGGTTGCGGGGTTATTCCAATACGGTGACTTTTTCCGCGGCTTCGGGCGCGCAAGCCATCGGCGAAGCGGCACGCGTGATTGAACGGGGCGACGCGGAAGTGATGCTTGCGGGCGGTGCTGATTCAAAATTAAATCCGATGGGAATTTCGCGTTTTCAACTTTTCAATATGCTTTCACCGAGCCGTGAACATCATGTTTTTTCACAGTATGCGGATGGCATGGTTGTCGGCGAAGGGGCCGGTGTTTTGGTTTTGGAATCGCTTGAGCACGCGCAAAAACGCAACGCGAAAATTTACGCGGAGTTTTGCGGTTTGGGTTCCGCGCCGGATAGCAACACGAGCCCTATTCAGCATCACGACGGTTCCGGCAAAGAAAAAGCCATGCGCCGCGCGGTTCAGGACGCGGGAATGTCTTTTTCTGATTTGAACGCGGTGATTGCCAATGGCAGCGGTATGCGTGACCACGACCTTCTGGAAGAAGCGGCGCTTAAGGCTTGTTTGACAAAAGGGGTTTATGTGGCCGCTTTAAAACCGCTGATTGGGCATACGGTATATGCCGCGGGCGGGATTGAAAGCGCGGCGGCCGCGGCGGCGGTTTATGAAAACCGTTTTCCATCGACAGAAAAAGAAATTTCAACCGTGATGCTGAACTCATTTGGTTTTTGCGGGCAGAATACGGCGCTTATTTTTAGAAAGTTTAAAGCATGAGTAGTCTAAGACGCGTGGTCGTGGCAGGAATGGGCGCGGTGACGCCTTTGGCCTGTGATTTGGAAACAACCTGGAAAAGAATTCTGGCCGGAGAATCAGGCATTGATTTGATCAAGATTTTTGATGCTTCCGGCTTCGCGACCAAGATTGCCGGTGAAGTGAAAGATTTTCCGTTTAAAAAATGGCAGGACTTTGATCCTTTGCTGAAAGACGCTTTTCGCGGAACTTTTTTTGCTTTGCAAGCCGCAGAGGAAGCGTTGGCGGAGTCCGGACTTAAACCAAGTGATTATGACGCGGATCGTTTCGGGATTTATTTCGCGGCGGGCGACAGCGGTACTGACTCGGATGGTTTCGCGAAGACTTTGATTTCTTCATCGACTCCCGACGGCAAAGTGGATGCGGATTTATATGTTCAGAATGCCCAAAAGTATTTAAAAGGCGGGCTAGAACTGGAGTCGCAATCTTTTATGACCGTTAGCCATCTTGCGCGCATTTTTGGGTTGCGAGGACCGGTTTCAAACTGCATTACCGCCTGCGCTGCTTCTTTACAGGCGTTGGGCGAAGGCTTCGAACTCATCAAACGCGGCGATGCTGATTTGATGTTAGCGGGTGGATCGAATTCGATGATTTATCCTTTGGGAATTTCAGGGTTTGGTTTATTGACCGCGCTTTCCACGAATAACGCTGAGCCAAAAAAGGCATCGCGTCCTTTTGATAAAACCCGAAGCGGGTTTGTGATGGCCGAGGGCGGTGGGGTGATGGTTTTAGAAGAGTATGAGCATGCGAAAAAGCGCGGAGCCAAGATTTTGGGTGAAATTCTTGGACAAAGCTGTACGGCGGACGCTTACCGTTTGACGGATATGGATCCGGAAGTGAAAGGCGCGGCGGATGCCGTGACTCAGGCGCTGAGGAAATCCGGTTTACAGCCAAGCGAAATTGACTATATTAGTGCCCACGGAACTTCCACCGCGGTAAATGACGCGTCGGAAACGCGCGTGATTAAGAAGGTTTTTGGAGATGCCGCCAAGAAAGTGCCGATGAGCTCGATTAAGTCGCAGCTGGGGCATATGATTACGGCTTCGGGGGTGGTGGCGGCGCAAACCTGTTTGCTTGCAATGCGTGATTCGATGCTTCCGCCGACGATTAACCTGAGTGAGCCGGATCCGGAATGTGATTTGGATTATGTTCCGAATCATGCGCGAAAATCAGAAGTGAATGCCGCGATTGCCAACTCATTTGGGTTTGGCGGACAAAATGTTTGCCTTGTACTTAAGAAATATTAAAAGATACGGTTGGGCGTGGTCATACGACCATAGGTTCGAAGCAAGCTTCGGCTTATAGCCCAGAGTAAAAACAAAACGGAAAATGATGAAACGAAAATTATTTATTACCGGTTCCACCGGAGTTTTGGGGCGCGATCTCGTCCGCCAAATTTTGGCTGACACTGACGATGAAGTCGTTTTACTCGCGCGGTCATCGCACAAACATACCGCTGAAGAGCGCGTGCATAAGCTTTTAGACTCAAAGGTTAAGCCCGAGCATTTGTCCCGCGTTCGCATTGTCGAAGGGGATGTCACTCTTCCTAATTTGGGTTTGAGTGAGCCTTTGATCCAATCTTTAACTAAAGAAGTAGATGATTTTTATCATATTGCCGCGCTGACCGCGTTAAACGGCAGCGAAGAAGATTGCATGAAAATCAACTTTTATGGCACTGAACAGGCTTTGCATATCGCGCGTATTTGGCGTTTTAAAGGCAAACTCGAAAAATTTGTTTATTTCAGTACGGCCTATGTCGCCGGCAGTTTGAAGAAATGTCATTCCCGTGAAAATAGTTTACCAACAAGCCCCGGCCACGCGAACTTTTATGAATCCAGCAAATATCGTTCAGAAACAAAAGTCCGTGAAGCCATGTCCGAAGGTTTGCCGGTTATTATCATTCGTCCGAGTATTGTCGTGGGAGATTCAAAAACGGGTGAAGTTTCGGATTTTAATGTGATCTATCCTTTCTTCAAATTGTTTGCGCACGGAGTCATTTCCAAGTTAGTCGGCCGCCGTCACCATCGGTTTAATATTGTCCCGATTGATTTCGTGATTCATGGCACCATGGCGCTTGTGAAAAATCCCGCGAATATTGGCAAGACCTTTCATTTAGTCGCGAAAGATCCCCCGACCATCGGCATGTTGCTTGATTTAAAAGATGAGGTGTATCCGAAAGTTCCTAAAATCGAGCTTGTTGATCCTGATGATTTTGATCCCGATTGTTTGAAGCCGGATGAGAAGTATGTGTTTGATATGCTGCGTCCTTATCTCGGCTATTCAAATGATTTATTGACCTTCGACACCACCGAAACCGAAAAAGCTCTTCAGGGAACAGGCGTCAAATTTCCCGTAACGGACGCGGAGTTTCTTCGAACGCTCATCGGCTATGCCGTCAAAGTCGGCTACTTAGTAGTGAACTAGACTGCTGAAAAGGGCTCATCTACGGCGTTGCATGCTGCACTTCCTTGTGCGGCGTATTGCCCCATACGCCTCCGCGGTCGTTTGCATGCGCCTTGTATCTGAACCCTTTTGAGCAGTCTTCAAATCTTACGTTTCTCTTTTCCCAGGAAAGCAATCTTTTGCGGCATCGCGGAAATAAATAATTCTTAAAAAATGAGTCTGATTATTTATTGAGCGGCAGGTGTTTTTAAATGACTTCCTTCATTTAAAAAACACCGTAGCAAAATATGGTTTCCGAAGCCGGCCGCGGCTTTGGAGCGGCAAGCCTGTCCGGCGATGAGGACTTAAAGCCCCGCGGCGACTAAGCTATCTCCACTTAGTTTTTTTGCCGGTCACCGCGACATGAATCGCGTCAAAAAAGATCAGGGCGAGCATGAATGCGCCGAGCGCGTGAAGAAGGGAATAGATTTTTTTCGCGCGGATGACAGAGCTGGCTTTCCAGGCGACCACAAAAATATTGATTAATGCGACATGCAGGATAATATCGGTTAAAAGATAAGTGGATGGGTTTTTCCAGGCAAGCCAATGCAGGTACGGCGAAACGACAAACGGAAATACCGAAAAGAGCAGAAGACCGGATGCTTTGCGCCCCAAAACCCAGGGGTTGCGGTTGAAGCCATGCAGATAAATGCGCCGCCACCCGCGCCAAATTTGCGGCAGTCCGTCATACATATGGGTGCCATACAGATGCACGCCGACACCGACTAATCCGCGCGCGCTGACTTCCTTGGTTTTTTTCATCATGGCGAAATCTTCCAGGAACTCTCCTTTAACCGCTGCATGTCCGCCGATTCTTTCATAATGCGCGCGGTTCAGCAAAGCGTATTGGCCATTCGCGAAATATTTTTCAGATTTTGGATTGTTGATTTTTTGAATAGGGAACCACAGACCAATAAAAGAAAACGAGCAGGTCTGGATCACATGTTCCCAAAATGTTTTGGTGACGCATTGCGGAAAGAGCGTCAAATAATCGATTTTATTGACTTGAGCGTACTCTAAGGTGGCGGCAAGGCTTCCAGGGTAATGTTCCGTGTCGGCATCCGTGAAAAGCAGCCAGTCGCTTTTGGCGAAGGGCATCGCTTGGTGAAGCGCGTAATTTTTACCCGTCCAGGTTTCATCGGTATGGTCCAAATTGATATAGCGCAGCTGTTTTTTTTCGTGTCTGTTGTCTATTACAAGTTCCGCCCCCAAGCTTTTTAAGATTTCTTCGGTGCGGTCGCTTGACCGATCATTCACGACGATGATTTCATCATGACTGCCGATTTGAGTCAGAAGTGAGCGAATACAGGTTCCGATATTTTTTTCTTCATTACGCGCGGGAATGAGGATGCTGACCGAAGGAGTTGCCGTGCGCCGTGATTCCTTTGAAGGATAAAGCTGGGGAGAAACCAGCACCGTATGAATCGCGTGAAAGGTTCGGTAAAGCCAAACCAAAGCCAAAATGAGCGCAGGCACTAAAGACCAGTGAAAAAGCATGCGGAATTATATGCGCTAAACCCGAAACATCAAATAAGAAATAGAGGCTTCTTCCGCTGTTTTTTTGCATGATTTTTCGTTGATTGAGCTCGGGGCGACCTTTACAATGACGCCCATGTTTGAACGATTTAGCCGCCTGACAGTTTATTTGCGCTGGCCTCTTTTTATCTTATTTATGGGGGGGACAGTTTTTTTTGCCCGGCAGATGCCGCATTTGGTGATTGATCCCACCATGGACTCGCTTTTTGTCAAAAAATCTTCCGAATTTGAGTATTACGCCGAGTATCGCGAACGTTACGGAAGCGACCAAATGGTGGTGGTTGCCATGGCCACTCCGGATTTGTTTACGAAAGAGCGGCTGATTAAGCTCGAAGATTTTTCGAAATCCATATCGGAATTTCCGGAAGTGGAGAGTGTTTACAGTTTGGCCAGCGTTATGGATTTACGCCATAAGTTTTTAGGCGTGGAGATGGTGCCGGCGATTGATTCCGCGATGACCGGGAACAGGAAGCTGGATGATCTAAAAAAAGATATTCTCTCCAATGAACTTTTTGTCAAAAACTTGGTCTCTTCCGACGGAAAGCATGCGACCATTTTGATTTATCTCAAGCCCCCCAAAACTGTGAAAGGCGCTAAGCCTGAAAGCCGTGATTTTATGGCGAAGCTGCACAAAACATTGCGTAGCTATGAGTCTTCCGACATGCGGTTTTATTTGGCCGGCGCGCCGGTGGAGCAAGCCGAGTTTATCCGCCTTATTCAACGAGACCAGTATATTTTTGTGCCTTTGATTGTTTTGCTTTTGATGCTTTCCATCTATTTGATTTACCACAGTTTGATTTGTGTGTTTTTGGCTATGAGTACCGTTTTGATGACTTTGGTTTGGACCATGGGAAGCATTCACGCGTTGAACCAGGAAATTAATTTGGTGACTTCGCTTTTGGCGCCGGTGATCATGATTATCGCCGTTGTGAACTCGGTTCATTTTATTAATTTGTTTTTGGATATTCGGAAATCGTCGCGCCGTGATCCCCGAACCATGAAGTATGTTGTGTATATGACGATGAAGCAATTGTCCAAGCCGACTTTCCTGGCGCATTTCACAACCATTTTGGGTTTTGCTTCGCTCATGCTGAATCCTGTTCCGGCGATTCAAAGCTTCGGGCTTTTCGCCAGCTTAGGAACCTTTTTTTCTTATGTGATTCATATGGTGGTGATTCCCGTGCTTCTTCCTATGTTGCCGGCGTCGCTTTTTATGCATGTCAAAAAAGAAAGCTGGTGGGAAAAAAGGGTGGTCGATTTTGTCGAGAAAATTGAATATCAAATGCGCCGATTGATTATTTTGTTCACGATTCTTTTGGTGATTGTTGCTTATTACGGTTTGCAAAAGCTGGAAGTGGATACCAGTCTGGTTAAGCAACTGCGGCCGGATTCCACGCTCGCCAAAGCGACGCGTTTTATCGACGACAACATTACCGGCGTTTATAACATGGCCTTTGTCTTTCGCCGCAAAGACGGAAAGCCGTTTTTGACGCATGGCGCTTTGCAGAAAATGGATGA